>RCMY010001637.1_pt1 | contig 21355 bp, 15 predicted proteins | sample 2041341 | NCBI WGS metagenome assembly RCMY01 (sample SAMN09708234, study PRJNA481090) | Marine sediment metagenome, whole genome shotgun sequencing project.
ATAATCATTCCCAACAGGTGGGGCATTTTCAGCTTATCGGATAAAATCGGTATAATGAGGATGACCAAAAGAATGATCAAAAACTTGAGGATGGGGTCTTCCAGTGGCAATTGAAGCATAAGCAGGAGTATTGGGCCAATAGTAGAAATGCTTTGCGAAGATAAGGATATAAATCACCTCCCTAATGCCGCCATTGACGATAATGGACAGCTTTAGCTTACTTCGACCTCATTTTCTTTAGGCTTGTGTTCGATTTCCTTGCCTAAATAAACCAATTGGTATTCTTCTGTGATATCAGTGAATTCGGTACTGAAGGACGTTATGATTTTTAAATCGCCATCCGGTGTCTTCAAAAACATGGGAATGATATCTTCATCGGCCTTGGTTATTTCTATCAATGCCTCGTAATGTTCTTTGTCCTTCAATTGAATTTCATGCATCTCAGGGTACTTGCGGGTTACCTCGGTCAATTTCACAAAGTCATCGGTATGCGAAAAAAGACCCTCTTTTGGGCTATTGTCCGGATCGTTCATCTCGTCGGAATTGACCAAACGGAAGGCACCGTTCTCCCCGAATTCCTTCTGGAAAGTTTCGATCGCAAAGTTGTTGATGTCGGAGTTTCCGGTAAGGGCCATCAGATAGCCCACATCGTTCAGCTCAAGGTTATCGCCAAGGCTGTCTGAATAGATATTTGCCGTGATGGCCGCTAGCCCCAATTCTTTCGCTTTTTGGATATTATTGCGGTTATTATCGACCAGCACCACATGGCGATTGTTCTCCTTTAGGTAAGTGGCAATAATCCGTGACACCTTTGAGGCCCCGATAATGAGGATGCCTTCCGATTTTTTCAGGAAAACCCCTAAGACCTTGGCCATGAACCTTGCCGTGGAAGCATTGAGCACTACCGTGCCCAGAACGATCATAAATACCAACGGGGTAATATACTCCGCCCCGGGTTCGCCGCGCACTATGAGCTTCGATCCGAAAAGTGATGCTATACCGGCCGCGACGATTCCCCTGGGCCCTACCCAGCTGATGAACAGTTTATCTTTAAAGGACAGGTTTGAACCTATAGAGCTCAAGAACACCGCTATCGGTCTAATTAAAAACACAACTATCGCAAAAAGCAGCAAGGTTTTAGGGGTATAGAGCAGTTGCAGTTCCGAAATGTTCATGCTTGCGGAAAGCAGGATAAAGAGCATGGAAATCAAAAGAATGCTGAGCGATTCCTTAAAATAGAGCAGTTCCTTGATATTCGGAAGATTGGTATTTCCCATGACCATGCCCATAATCACTACGGAGAGCAGTCCGGATTCGTGCGCAAAAATCTCTGAGATCACAAATACCGAAAGCACTGCGGACAGCGAGACGACGTTCAAAAGATAGTGCGGTATGTAGTTCTTTTTGATAACGAACGCCAGTCCGTGCGCAAAGGTATAGCCAAAGGTAAACCCGAACAGTAATACCTTGCCGAACTCCATCAGGCCGGTGCTGGTATAGCCCGCCCCTTCCCCGATACTGATAAACTCAAAGACCAGTACCGCAACAAGTGCCCCGATAGGGTCGATCAGAATCCCTTCCCATTTCAATATGGTGGACAGGTCTTTTTTTAGCGGAATATTACGAAGGATGGGTGTAATGACCGTAGGGCCCGTAACGATTATCAGGGCCGAAAACAGAAAGGAAATTTTCCAGCTAAGGTCAAAAATAAAATGTGCCGCTGTTCCTGCCAAAAAGAACGTGACCATGCTTCCTAAGGTAATGAGCTTGGTAATTACAGGACCTACGTTGGCAATTTCGGAGCGTCTCAAGGTAAGCCCTCCTTCGAATAGGATGACCCCTATGGCCAGGGACACAAAATTGTAGAGGCTTTCCCCAAGAAACAGTCCCTCTTCCTGATTCCAAATGGGGCGGATGAGTTTGTCGCCATCCTCGGTAAAAAGTGTAGCTATGGGTCCCACCAACAACCCGATCAGGATCAAGGGCAAGATAGCGGGCAGTTTTAAGCGCCAAGCCACCCATTGGGCAATGATTCCGAGTACAACGATTCCGGCAAGTTCTACCATAAAATGCAAATTTTGCCGAAAAATACTCTTTTTATTTGAAAGTAGCGTTTCTAACGGAGAACTCCGTACGTTGTCCATCCCTGAAAAAAGCCGAGAGAATAGTATTTTGAATTACAGAATTGCCATCTCGCCATTTAAGTTTTAACGCAACCCATCAAGGATAAACTATAATCTTGCTCTTCTCCTTAAAAGCGTTGTCAATCTTTACCGGAAGATTTTCCATAGCCCGAAGGTAGGATACAGATCCTTCCCTGGCGGCCACGAACACGCAGAGATCTTGCTGCCCGATTTTTGGAGGACTGTCAATAAAGGATTCCCAATAGGGCAAATCGTGAAAAGTAGGCCCGCTATTGATGCGACGCGATTTGGTAAATTTGAGGATGGCCTTTTGCGAGTTTTCGTTACAGTAATATAGTATGGGTGTTGCCAATTCCTGGGCCAATTGGGTCATTTTCGCTAGCCAAACGCTGAAACCGCTTTCCAGTTCCCCCAATGGAGGTACGGCTACGATGAGACGCTGGTGATTGGCCAAGGGCTGTTCAAAATTGCAGATGAAGATGGTCTTGCCGGTGTTGTTCAGAATGACATCTATCCTTCCGCCGACGATCTTTTCTATAAATCCGGTCTTTCGGGGCCATCCTAAAATGATAATGTTGGCCATAATTTCCTTTGCAGCCCTTGCAATTCCACTTGAAGCGTTGTGGTCTATGGTGGCAATGACCTCCACGGATGACTCCAAGGCTGTTGTTTCATAAATAAAGTCCTCCAGAGTACGCCGGGCCGAGACGATGTTTTTTTCGGCCTCCGCGTTGTTGGGCACAACGGTTAAAATCGAAATGGGGAAGGTAGACCGATTTTCCTTGATCAAAACAGCGAATTCAAGCGCCTTTTCCATGTTGGCCGTGTTTATAATCGGTATAAGTAACCTTTCAGAAGTATTGATTTCCAAAGTAATTGCATCATCCGTCTCGCCCGATGAAATCAATACTTTTTTTGCGGCCCGTTCTGTAGCGAACGAAGCAACGACGCAGGTAACCAGAATCAGCACAATGGTACCGTTCAGTATATTAATATCAAGGATGCCCTCGCGATACCCTACTAGAATGATGGCCAATGTCGCCGCTGCGTGCGCATTGCTCAAACCAAAAATCAACTGTCTTTGCGATTTGGAATAGTTGAAAACCTGTTGTGTAAGAAACGCGGCCAGCCATTTCCCCAAAATAGCCACCACGATCAAGGTTCCGGCCACGATCAAGGCCCAAGGTCCGTTAAAGAGGACGCTGACATCCACCAACATCCCGACACTGATTAAGAAAAAAGGGATAAAAAGTGCATTACCAATAAATTCGATACGGTTGAACAGTACCGAATTATTAGGTATTAAAGGGTTCAAGGCCAATCCCGCTACAAAAGCACCTATAATGGCCTCGACCCCGGCCAGCTGCGCCAAAAAGGCCGCCAGAAAAACCATGGAAAGCACGAAGATAAAATGCGCATATTTTTCACTGGCCATTTTCTTGAAGAACCATTTGGTAATCTTGGGCACGACATAAAACATTATCCCCATAAACACAGCCAAAGATAGAATCAGTCTTATCCAAAATTCCACCGAAAGGCTGCCCTTATGTGCCCCTACGATAACAGCCAATAGCACTAGAACCGCAGTATCGGTAAGAATCGTTCCGCCAACCGTAACGGCTACCGCAGGGTTCTTCGACACCCTTAGTTTACTGACAATCGGATAGGTCACCAAAGTATGGGTAGCGAACATGCTCGCGGTTAACAAGCTAGCATAGAAGTCATAATCCAACAGATAAAAACATACGGGAAAACCGATTCCGAGGGGGATGGCAAAGGAGAAAAACCCGAAGGTAATACTACGGTTCCGGTGCGCCTTGAACTCGTTCATATCGAGTTCCAATCCGGCGATGAACATGATGTAAAGTAGACCTACCGTGGAGAAAACCTCGGTAAAAAGTCCTTTTTCCAGTAAATTCAGGCCAAACGGACCAATAATCGCACCGGATACGATCAGCCCTATGATACCGGGAATTTTCAACCGATTCAACACGGTCGGGGCAATTAAAATGATAAAAAGGATTAATGAGAAGATAAGCACCGGATTCTGCCACGGCAGCCTAAAACTTTCTGAAATCTCTTCCATTCGGACGGGGGTTTTATGGATGGTATACTAATGCCAGTTAGAAATTCGGGGGTTTTGACAAATTTATTTTTTTCTTTGCCAAGGCATAATTTTCAAGCATAGCCGTAGCTACGGTTTAAAATTTTAACGCCGGTAAAGGGAAAAAGAAAGAGGCAAAAGCTCGAATTTCTAACTGGCAGGAGCATTTATATCCTGAAAGGTTCGGCGGGGCTAAAATAGAATATTATTGAATAGGTTGCCCAAAAGTATTTCGCTTGGGAAAAGATTAACAGAAGACTTTCCATTGAGATAAAATAAGGGTCATGGTCATCCACTGAAATCATTTGTAAGGATGCTCTCCTAGATGGATTAAAACCACTCTAAAGAAAAGGGTTTTATCTGTATCTAATGGAATTGCTGCTTCTTGGCTTAAGTATAGAATAGGCACTGAATCAATCCTTAAAACGAACTAAAGATAATTCCAAAATAGTCATAGTTTTCTTAATTTGCACGTTCATCCATTATACAATGACCCTCTACCCAATAGAAACGGGAAATTTCAAACTCGACGGCGGTGCCATGTTCGGCGTAGTGCCCAAAAGCCTGTGGCAAAGAACAAACCCGGCGGACGCCAACAATATGATCGATGTGTCGGCCCGTTGCCTGTTAATCGAAGACGGAGACCGTTTGATTTTGATCGATACCGGCATGGGTTACAAACAATCCGATAAGTTCTTTGGATATTACTATCGATGGGGCGATTTTTCTTTGGATGGCTCCTTGGCCAAACACGGTTTTCATCGCGACGACATCACCGATGTATTCCTGACCCATTTGCATTTTGATCACTGTGGTGGATGCATTCAATGGAACAATGACCGCACGGGCTACGAACCCGCCTTTAAGAATGCCGTTTTCTGGACGAACGAAGACCACTGGAATTGGGCCATTCACCCAAATGCCCGCGAGAAAGCATCTTTCTTAAAAGAAAACCTGCTGCCTATGCAGGAAAGCGGGCAGTTAAAACTTTTGGGCACATATCCCCAAGCCAAAAAAGCCGGGTCTACCCGTCGAACAGAACGATCCGCTCTTCCCGAAGGTGAATCTGCCCAACCGATAAGCGGTGTTGTCGACAACCTGGGGGAAACTACATCGTTTTTGGAAAGCTCCGAATTGGGTTTCGGAATCCTGTTTGCCGACGGACATACAGACAAGCAGATGCTGCCCCATCTCGATTATAAGGGAAAAAAACTGGTGTTCGTCGCGGATTTGCTTCCGACCGTAGGCCATATTCCCCTGCCCTATGTTATGGGTTTTGATACCCGGCCGTTGTTGACGTTGGAAGAAAAGTCCAGATTTTTGAATGAGGCGGTCGAAAAAGAGTATTACCTTTTCATGGAACATGACGCCAATAACGAGATCTGTACTGTAAAACATACGGAAAAGGGCGTGCGTCTTGATAAGGTGTTTTCGTACGACGAACTTTTCCATTAATCCCAAAAAAATTCAAAAACTGATTTCGTACCCGATTTTGTGATTACCAAAGCCTTTGTAGGCATGGGCTGAATCGTATACGAAAATGGTGAAGCACGGGTTTTTATTGGCCTTTCCAGTGAAAGGACCACAGAGACATCCCGGTTAAGGAAAGTCTATTCAACCAAATACCCGAACTTTAATAGTTTCCGTATATTCGGATTACGCTGCAATTTGGCAGGAAAATTGTACCTTGCCTGCTGCAAAAATCCGCCTTGGCCAACAAATCCCCCTACAAAAATCATAAAAGAGATATAATTGAAGCTTAAAAATGCCCTTGACCCTTATCTTTGGGGGCAAAAATAGGTAAACAACCCTGGTAACGATAGCAGGTCACGGTTGTATTGAAAAATTTGAAGCCTTACATTAACATAATTTAATTTCATGACAAGATTATTTTTAAAATTCCTCATCGGCTTTTCAGCCTCGATTCTACTAATGGGCTGCGGCGCGACCGCATTAGTCTCGACGCCCATCGAAAACATCGACAGCACCCTACTCAAAATATCAGACCTGACCGATGCCGAAAAAGAAAATTGGGGCCATCTTGACCTGGTCACCGATACCATTCCCGGTATGAGTGTGGACAAAGCGTACGACGAAATCATCAAAAATAAAAAAGGGGACAAGGTTATTGTGGCGGTACTCGACTCGGGTGTCGATCTCACACACGAAGACCTCGTAGATGTGCTTTGGACGAACAAGGGCGAAAAACCCGGTAACAATAAAGATGATGACAATAATGGCTACGTCGACGATATACACGGTTATAACTTTTTGGGCGATTCGTACAACGAGCAACTGGAAGCGAGCCGTATTGTTAAACTAAAACTTGGCGATGCTGCTACCCAAACAAAAGCCAAGGCCGAAGTGGATAAAAAGTATGCGGAGGCGCAACAGAATAAACAGCGATACGAACAGATTCAACAAGCCGTGAAAACTGCCGATGCCGCCGTTAAAAAAGAACTCGGCAAGGACACTTACACCAAAAAAGACCTTGCTAGCATTAAAACCGAAGATGCGGCCATGCAGCAAAATGTAGGTATGTTGACCCAAATGTTGACCTACGAAGACAGTGTTGAAGACGTATTGAAACAAATGAAAAGAGGAGTCGCTTATTTCACCGATCAGGTCGAATACAATTATAATGTAGATTTTGATGGTAGAAAAGTAGTCGGTGACGATCCTTACGATATCACTGATCTGGGATATGGCAACGGAAACCCCCAAAGCACCTCCAAAGATGAAAGCCATGGCACCCATGTTGCCGGTATCATTGCCGCCAAACGAGGTAACGGCAAGGGCATCGACGGTGTTGCCAATAACGTCGAAATCATGAGCATTCGTGCCGTGCCAAACGGGGATGAGTACGATAAGGATATTGCTTTGGGCATCCGATACGCCGTAGATAACGGCGCCAAAATCATCAACGGTAGTTTTGGAAAAGGCTTTTCCCCGAATGCGGAATGGGTGCACGATGCCATCAAATACGCGGCCGATAAAGACGTGCTTTTTGTGCATGCCGCGGGTAACGATGGTGCGGATTTGGATGACCCTGCCAATCCTAATTTTCCTAACGACCAAGTGGACAATGGTCCTGAAATTTCTGACAATGTAATTACGGTAGGCGCATTAAGTGCAGACTATGGTTCAGAAATGTTGGCCTCTTTTTCCAACTATGGAAAGGTTAATGTTGATGTTTTCGCCCCCGGAGATGCCATTTACTCCGCAATGCCGGGCAATAAATATGATTTTCAGGGCGGTACTTCTATGGCGGCACCGGCCGTGACAGGGGTAGCTGCGCTGATTCGTTCATATTATCCTAAATTGACGGCATCCCAGGTCAAGCACATTTTGATGGAATCAGGCCTTGCGCCTCAAGCGAAAGTGGTTTTGGGAGGGGACGCCTCTAAAACAGGGAAATTCAATGAAATCTCGGTTTCCGGAAAAATAGCAAACGCTTATAATGCATTAATTATGGCAAGTAAAGTTGCTGCGGGAGATATTACATTGTAATTCCGCTTTTCGTTAAACGCCGTGCCCTACGCTCTTTAAGAGATGTAAAGCGCACGGTGGTTTTTCAAGCACTCATATTAAAAACCATACAGTATAAAAATGAGGATTCTTAAACTATTGTCCGTCTTCATCGGATTTACAACGCTTTCCTACGCCCAAAACAGCACTTCATATTGGCAGCAACATGTCGATTATTCCATGGATGTTAATATGAACGTGGAGAATTATCAGTATACGGGATCACAAAAGTTGGTCTATACCAACAATTCGCCCGATACCCTCAACCGGGTGTTCTATCATCTATATTTCAACGCTTTTCAGCCGGGGAGCGAAATGGACATGCGGTTACAGAGCGTCAAAGATCCTGATAAACGCATGATGACCGAGGATGGAAAAAGTAGGATAGCCGCCTTATCGGAAAATGAAATCGGTTATCTACACCCTTCTTCCCTAACACAGGATGGTCAAAACGTGGATTATAATGAGCAAGGCACCATTTTAACGGTCGATTTGGCCAAACCACTACCTCCTGGGGGCAAAAGCACTTTCGACATGATGTTCCAAGGACAAGTGCCGCTACAGATTCGCCGTGCGGGGCGCAATAGTGAAGAGGGCGTCGCCTTGTCCATGAGCCAATGGTATCCGAAATTGGCAGAATACGACTTTGAGGGTTGGCATGCCGACCCCTATATCGCCCGGGAATTCCATGGCGTTTGGGGCGATTTCGATGTTAAACTGACCATCGATAAGGATTATACAGTCGGTGGAAGCGGTTATTTACAGAATCCACAGGAAATCGGCCACGGTTACGAAGCACCGGGCACTAAAGTAAAACGGCAAAAAGGAAAAACCTTGACCTGGCATTTTAAAGCACCCATGGTACATGACTTTGTGTGGGCCGCCGACCCCGACTATCTGCATGAAACCCTACAGGTCGAAAATGGCCCTATGCTACATTTCCTATATAAAAACGATAAGGAAATCTTAGAAAATTGGAAGAAACTACAACCAAAGACGGCCGAATTGATGCAGTTTTTTAACAAAAATATCGGTGAGTATCCTTATGACCAATACTCCGTGATACAGGGGGGCGACGGCGGAATGGAATACGCGATGGCTACCCTGATTACCGGTGACAGGAAGTTTGGCAGCCTTGTAGGTGTCACGGCGCATGAACTGGCCCATTCTTGGTTTCAGCACGTGTTGGCCAATAACGAATCAAAACACGAGTGGATGGACGAAGGCTTTACCAGCTTTATATCAAGTCTGGCCATGAACCAAGTGATGGACGAGGGTAAGGAAAATCCGTTTGAAAATAGTTATAAAGGATATTATTCGCTAGTCCATTCGGGACTCGAGCAACCGCAGTCCACCCATTCCGACCGCTACGATAATAATTACGCCTACGGTATCGCCGCTTATAGCAAGGGTGCTATCTTTTTATCCCAATTGGGTTATATCATCGGGCAGGACAAGCTGATGCAAACCCTGCATAAATATTATGAGGATTTCAAGTTTAAACATCCCGTACCCAACGATATTAAAAGAACCGCAGAAAAAGTCTCCAGCATGCAGCTCGACTGGTACCTCACGGATTGGACGCAAACCACAAACACCATCGACTACGGTATCAAGGATGTAACCGACGACGGCGGGAAAACTAAAATTAGCTTAGAACGTAAAGGACAAATGCCCATGCCTTTGGACATCCTAGTCATTTATAAGGATGATACCAAAGAAACATTCTACGCCCCCCTTAGGATGATGAGGGGCGAAAAGGATAATCCATACCCGCAAATAAACCGAACGGTATTGGAGAATTGGCCATGGGCCTTTCCCACTTATGATTTTACCATCGACAAACCCTTGGAAGACATAAAAGCCGTCGTAATCGACCCCTCACAGCTTATGGCCGATGTCAAACAAGAGGATAACGTGTGGCAGGCGCCTTGAGGGGACAAGCACCAAACATCCCCCATTACGATTGGTACCCAATTTCAAAATAAGTGACAAATAGTTAAGTCCGTTTCCTTTTTCTCCAGTGAAACCCAGCGCCATCGGAGACATCAAGGCCTGTGGCTCCTCAATGCATACTTTTCTTTCGACAGGTTAAGTCTGTGAAATAAACCAGCAATGGACTACTCCTATCCAAAAGAAGAAAAACTAAAAAGTAGAAAGCTCATTGACCGGCTATTTGCCGAGGGGATTTCCGTTTCCCAGTATCCCATTAAACTCATATATCTAGAAACCGTACTCCCCGAAAAAGTAAAAATCCAAGCAGGAGTGGCCGTCCCAAAAAAGAACTTTAAAAGTGCCGTTACGCGCAATCGCATCAAAAGACTGCTTAGGGAAGCGTACCGACTGAACAAACATCAAGTTTTTAACAATAGCAAAGGCACTTTTGCGTTTCTATTTTTATACCTTGGGAAGGAGATGCCGAGCTTTGCCGATTTAGAACGAAGCATGGATCGGGTTCTTGCCAAATTCTTAGAAAAGGAGAAGACACCCTAATATCTGGTTTCCCGTTTCACATTCGCAAAGAACGGACTACAGCTTGTAAACCTTCAAATCTTATCAATTGATGAAAACAATACTCAAAAAACGAATCTTGATCCCGGTGCTGGCGGTTACCTTATTTTTAGCCGGCAGCAGCTTCGTCAAAAGCGACTTCTTCGAGATAGCGAAACAGATCGAAATATTTACCACGCTCTTTAAGGAGCTGAACATGAACTATGTCGACGAGACCAACCCCGCCGAGCTGATGGATACCGCTATCAAGAACATGCTTGACGATTTGGACCCCTATACCAAATTTCTCAATGAACAGGATGTCGAGACATACCGCATTAACAATACGGGAGAATACTCTGGTATCGGGGCCTTGGTGCGAACCTTTGAGGATAAATTGTTGATTGTTGAACCCTACAAAGATTATCCAGCAGACAAAGCGGGGTTGAAAGCCGGCGACGAAATATTAAAGATTGGCGACATTGAAGTAGCCGATTTTAAAGACAATGCTAGCGAACTGTTGAAAGGCGCCAACGATACCTCGGTCGAAGTAACGTACACAAGGCAGGGCGAGACCAAAACAACTACGATAACCCGTGGAGCAGTCGAGGTCGATGCTGTACCCTTCTATCAAATGATCGGCGATAAAACAGGTTATATCGTACTGTCGAAATTCAATGCAAAGGCCTCAAGTGAAACGAAAGCGGCTTTGATCGACCTCAAGGGCAAAGGCGCGGAAAAAATCATCTTAGATCTAAGAGACAATCCCGGTGGCTTGCTGTCGGAAGCCATCAACGTGACCAATCTTTTTGTGGACAAGGGCGAACTGATCGTTACCACCAAATCAAAGGTTAAAAAGTTCAACAGTGAATACAGAACTAGAAACAAACCCGTAGATACCGAGATTCCTTTGGTAGTTTTGGTCAATGGTAGCAGTGCCTCCGCCAGCGAAATCGTTTCGGGTGGACTCCAAGACCTAGACCGTGCCGTAATCATGGGCGCACGCAGTTACGGAAAAGGACTGGTGCAACGCCCCCTAAAACTCACCTATGGCACCCAGTTGAAAGTAACCATCAGCCGATATTACACCCCTTCAGGAAGATGTATTCAATCCTTGGACTATTGGCACAGGGACGAAGAAGGAAATGCCGTTCAAAAGTCCTATAACGATTTTACCACCCGCAACGGCCGTAAGGTACAAGACGGTGGCGGCGTACTTCCGGATATCGAGATTACCTCGGCCAAAGCCAACGAGTTGACTACGGCTTTGCTCAACAACCATGTCATTTTCGACTATGCCACCGAGTACTATTACAACCATCAAGTTCAAGGTCTAGATAACTTCAAGTTTTCGGAAAACGATTACCAAGAGTTTAAGGGTTATGTATCCCAAAGCGATTTTTCCTATGAGACTGAAACCGAAAAAGTGCTGAAAAAAGCTATGACAGACCGCGAGGAGGTCATCTTTAACGAGGCCATCGAAAACGATTTTAAGACCCTGTTGCTGGATATCGAAAAAAGTAAAGTCACTGCTTTAGAGGGCTTCCAAAAAGAAATCCAACAAAAATTGGAGGACGAAATCGTAAAACGCTATTTCTACCGGGAAGGCTTGTACGACTATTATATAAAGAACGACGAGACTATTTTAGCAGCTACCGGGTTGTTGGGGGATGAAGGAAAGTATTTGGGGATATTGAAATAATCGACATATAAAAGTCCGATTTCCATTGCGAACAAAGCAATTTGGAATGAAGCAAAGCGCAAATCGGCCTAGTTGGGCACGACGTAAAGCCTAATTTTTCTCGATATCCAATCCGTTTTGGGCCAAGGCCCACTAAGGAATCGGAAAAACCAATAGCTACTTTTAAGAACAATTGATGAAGTACTCAGGTATAAAGAACAAAACGGCCATTGTTACCGGTGCCGGGGAAGGCATCGGCTATGCTATCTGCGAGCTGTTGACCAGGGCAGGCGCAAATGTGGTGCTCAATGATATCGACAAAGAACTGGCCAATGCCGCGGCAAAGATTTTGGATGCGGGGAATGTGGGAAAATGTATCTCCTTCGCGGGCGATGCCGGAGATGTGCCTACTATAGAAAAAATGGTCGATTTTGCCCGTGAAAATTTTGGAAGTGTTGATTTCGTTGTGCCCAATGCTGGCATGTCATTGTTCGGCGATTTTTTGGACTTTACTCCCGAATCCTTTCAAAAGGTGATGCGTCTTAATTTGCAAGGCGCCTTTTTTCTGGCGCAGAGTGCCGCCAAACAAATGATACAACAGGGCAAAGGAGGACGCATGGTTATGATATCATCGCAAGTCGGCATCCGCGCCTATCACCGGCTTTCTGCCTATGGGATGACCAAGGCCGCCTTATTGATGTTCGCCCAAAATCTGGCCTATGAACTGGGCGGATACGGCATTACGGCTAACGCCATAGCGCCGGGGGCGACCCTGACCACACGCACAAAACAGGAGCAACCCGATTACGAAGGTGTATGGAGCAAACTGAACCCGAACGGCAGGGTCGGCAAACCCGAGGATATCGCAAAAACATGTCTCTTTCTGCTCTCTGACGAAGCTTCCCACATTAATGGACAGACCATACCGGTAGACGGCGGGTGGACTACCGCGGGGAAATACCCGGAAGATTTGGCGTAATTTTGGAAAGGATTCCGCAGTGGTTTTAATAAAGGAAGTCTAGGGCTTTCATACGGAACATATAATTTCACTTCTCGACGGGTGATAAATCCTCTGTATTGCACCTCCACAATAACCTCCTGTCAAATTGTTTTCCCCTAATTCCTATTCCTATTCCTATTCCTATTCCTATTCCTAAAATCTACATTTTTTCTAATTCCCTAATTTTAATATCCCTAAAATCAATAGGCTGGCCCTCGCTTTGCAAGGCGATAAACCCCTCCTTTAACAACTGGCCGTCTTTTTTTATTTTCGGGTCAAAGCCCTCCACTACCCCGCCGCCGATTTGGGGTTTGGTGTATTCCAATACTTTTTTTCCGTTGATGATATGCGTCACCAGGGAATCACCCCGAACGATCAGCTCGGCCTTTACCCATTGGTCGCCGTAGTAGGTTTCAGAAGTTGAGTTGAGGCAATGCCCCGGATAAATTTCTCCTTCGTAAACGATTTCAGTGCCCGGAGAGCACATATTGCCTGTCGGCCGCTCTTCTCCTTCGGCAATGCCTGCCAAAAACTGCATTTCTACGGAAATCGGCCAGTTCTGCTCCTTGAGCATCGTTCGAGGGTCTTGGGAGTGGAACATTACTCCACTGTTCTTTAAGGTATAGGAAGGCGCTCCGGGATGCAGTTCGCCAACAAAACGGTATTCCATCGAAAGGTGGTAATGGGAATAGGGCGTGTCAAAATACAGGTGTCCGTATCGGTCGTTAAAATCGCCTTCGTATTGGTCATAGCGTACTTTGATAATACTATCCTCGACCCGAAACGTATCGCCATAATTATCACCCGTTTCGTAATGGTGTATTTTGGTGGTCCATCCGTCCAGGTTTTTTCCGTTGAATAATGGTACCCAACCGTCATCATCTGCAACGACCTTCTTTTGCGCAGTACAGGAAACAACGAGTAACATTACGAAAATCAAGAGCGTATACTTCAATAATTTCAGAATCATAGTGTCCAATTTTAAAAGTTCTTTGTTCTATCCTCTGTGAATCTCAGCTCTTTTTTCTCAGCGCAATCCCATCTCGCCGGTCGCCAGATCTGTGTAAAAACTATTTCACAGCGCTTCACGGCGAACCACCGGGCCAAACAGCACAATTCGTTGCTTAAAAGCTCAAGAAGTGTATTACACCTTAAAATACACCTTATGCTTATCTAAAAAGTATGTAATATACCAAAAGATAGACAGCACAAGCAAGGCGTTCAATACGGCGATTACCGGTTCTGAAAGCCCTAATGGTCCGAGCAGGCCTTCCGTCCAAATCATCCCAAAGCCTCGGAACCATTGTACACCTACGGTTTCCGCTAAAAGATAGATGAAAATGGAATTTGTTCCAACGACCGAGAAAATCCGTAGCCAACTTTGTTTATTGTTCTTGATATCGATGGCCCAATAGAACAGGGCCAGGGTCAAAATCGCGAAACCGCCGGAGGCCAAGGTAAACGATGAGGTCGCGATTCGCTTGATGATAGGCGTGATATGCAGCCAACCCATTGCAAAGCCCAAAATCAGAATGGTAGTACCCCAAATCAGAAACGGTTTCAACTTTTCTTTCGCGGGTATATGGGATAATAATAGTTTACCGCAGACCACGCCCCAAATCGTATGTGCCGCGGTCGGAATAAAGTTGACGAACACCCAATAGCCGTCATTGACTTTACCCATGACCAACATATCGACCCATGAACCGAAACTATCATGACCTTGGGCATAGGGAGCTTCGGGGTTGTAGGCACGATACACGATTTCCGTTAGCACCAACAGTCCCACGGAAATACCGATCTGAATTTTATTGGGAAGATGCATGATAGCATAGGCAATCAAGATCGTAAAGGCCAATTGCACCAGTACGTTCCAGAGTTCCCACACCAGGGCATGGCTATATACGCAATGCAGCATTACCCCGAAAGCGAACAGCAAAAAACATCTTCTTAAAATGTGTTTGGTAACGGCACCGCGGCTTCCCGAGGCCAAACGTTTCCGTAACGAAAATGGCATGGCGACCCCGACGATGAACATAAAGAAAGGCTGGATCAAATCCCAAAACCGGAGACCGTTCCAAGGGTGGTGTGTCAATTGCAGCGCAAGGCCCGAAAAAATGCTGTCTTCCGTCAGGTCTACAAAATTATGATGAAAACCAGCGGCCTCTGCGATTAATAAAAACATGGTCAATCCCCTAAAAACATCAAGGGAAAATAGGCGTTTTGAAACGTTATCGGCTAGTTGTGACATGGAAAGGAGGTTGTGGGTTACAAGTTTCAAGTTCAAAAAAACAGTAGGGGACCTCAAACATTTTTATTTGAATAAGCCTCGAATGTAGAAAAAAAATAGCTGCGATGTGCACTTCGCTCAACAATTTTGATTTCACCATTTTATCCCTATCTTGGTTTGTCTAAAACACTCCTTTAAATCCATGGCCCTACTCACGGAACAACAACACCATTTCTTTGCTTCCGAAGGCTATTTGGTTTTCGAGAACCTGCTTTCATCCAATGAGGTCGAATATTATAGCAAGCTCTATGATTCGTTCTTGAGCAATACCATTGATGCCTCCCGATTCCGTTCCGATCTTTCCGGGGGTGGAGGCAAAACTGAAAAAATCACTCAAATTATGGTGCCCAGCAAATTGGTTCCAGAATTACTGCTGAAACCCATCCATAAAAGGTCTTTACAAATCGCCAAAGAACTTATGGGGAATGATATCGAGCTCGATTTCGACATGTTGATCAATAAAGCTCCCAACACCGATACGCCCACCCCTTGGCATCAAGATGCCGCCTATTGGATCGACATGCCTGATAAAAGGGCGGCCAGTTGTTGGGTGGCCATCGATCCTGCCTACAAAGAGAACGGCTGTATGTGGTATACCCCGAAATCGCATTTGAAACCTCTTTTACCACATACCCAGACGGGCAACAAGGGTGCTTTGCAATGCGAGGGCAGCGAAGAAAATTCGATGTTTATCGAATTGGCTCCCGGATCCTGCGTTTTCCACCAAGGTGGCACCTTGCACTATAGCCGAGGAAATTCAACTTCCGATCATCGAAGGGCTTTGATTACCAATTTTCGCCCCACGGCGATGATCGAACTGGAGCGGAAACAAGGCGTCGACCATACCGGGGAACGAGAAGTAAGGAAGAATTGACCCGACGGTTCATTTGATGCGATCAATGCAGAAGATCTGTCTAGAAATAACCTGCGCATCCCAACGCATCCCAATCGCAAAGGTTCATAGTCATCCATCCCATCCATTAAATTTATAAATACGATTGAAACCACAAACACAAATGAAATTTAGGATGTGAAAAAAAACCTCAAAAGCCATATCGAATACCTGCTCGGCGTCAATATTGAAAGTGTTCAATCCGTTTCGGGCGGGGACATCTCAAAAGCCTATCTGCTAAAAACAGAATCGGAGCGTTTTTTTTGTAAAGTTAACCATGGCAGCCAAGCTCATACGATGTTTTTGGCAGAGAAAATAGGTTTGGAAGCCATTGCCCAAACAAAAACGATTGCCGTCCCCAAAGTATTGTTGTGCGAACCATTGGATAAAGGTGGGCTTTTGCTTCTGGAATACATAGAACCCAAAACAGCGTCGCCCAAAGAAATGACACGATTCGGACACGAGCTGGCAGCACTTCATCAACAATCCGATGAGGGGAGTTTTGGTTGGAAAACCGATAATTTTATTGGAAGTCTTTCTCAGTCGAACAACAATCATACCGATTGGTCTGAATTTTATGTTGCTGAACGATTGCTACCCCAATTAAAGCTGTCCAGTGACGGAAATAGGCTTCAAAACCACGAAATCCCCTCTGAATCAAGTCTTTTGAAAACATGTCGAAAACTTTTTCCGCAAGCAAAGCCTTCGCTTTTGCACGGCGATTTGTGGAGCGGCAACTATCTAATTTCCCAAGAGGGTATTCCCTACCTTATAGACCCTGCTACGTATTTTGGGCATCACGAAGTCGATATGGCCATGACCCGTCTTTTTGGTGGTTTCGGCACAACCTTTTATGATGCCTACGCCGAACAGTTCCCAAAAGAAAGCGGAGAGACTGAACGAAACGATATCTATCAGCTGTATTATCTATTGGTACATTTGAATTTGTTCGGAGGATCCTATTATGGGTCAGTCAAGCGTATTTTGGAGCGCTACTATTAATCCTAATATTTGTACCTTTTGCAGTATTTACCGATATGTCGTTTATACCACTAATCGCGGCAAAGTGGCCCAAATAGTGACCGGTTTTACAGAAATCCCATAACGTCTATGTCCGGACTTTTAAGACGGCTTTATAATCCTGTAAATCCACTTTTGGAAAGTAAAAGTAAGTCACGCACCAATCAGGGGAGGATAAATTTTCATAAGTTGGCGATGTCGTTTTGATTGTTTAATTTTCAGGATGTAATTTTAAATGGATAACATGGATATTATAAAAATATTAGTAGTCGGCTGCGGCAACATGGGTACTTCCCATGCGCGAGCCTATCATCAGATGGACGGGTTTGAAATCGTAGGGCTCGTCAGCCGAACGCCAAAAAGCCGTGAAAAACTATCGGAAGAATTGGGCGGATATCCCACTTTTGGCGATTACGAAGAAGCTTTGACCACCACGAAACCGGATGCGGTCTCCATCAATACCTATCCAGATACACATGCGGAATATATTCGTATGGCCTTGAACGCCGATGCCCATGTGTTTGTAGAAAAACCTTTGGCATTGACCGTTGAAGCAGCGCAGGGTTTGGTCGATATGGCGCATAAAAAAGGTAAGAAAATGGTGGTTGGATACATTTTGCGCGTACACCCCGCATGGGCAAAGTTCGTGGATGTTGCAAGAACCCTGGGCAAGCCTTTGGTGATGCGGATGAACCTCAACCAACAGGCATCGGGAGATATGTGGTATACGCACAAACAACTGATGAAATCCATGTCACCCATTGTCGACTGTGGTGTGCATTATGTGGATATTATGTGCCTAATGACCCAATCCGTTCCCGTAAGTGTTAGTGCCATCGGGGCTAGGCTTTCAGATGAAATCGATGCCAAAATGTACAACTACGGACAGTTGCAGGTGCGATTTGAAGACGGTTCCGTAGGCTGGTACGAAGCGGGCTGGGGACCGATGATGAGCGAGACCGCGTTTTTTATCAAGGATGTCATTGGTCCAAAAGGCAGTATTTCTATTGTAGATGAAGCAACAGGAGATTCTGACAACGTTGAAGACCACACCAAAACCGGCGGCTTGCGACTACATCATGCCGCGCTCGACAGTGATGGAAATTTTGCCAAACCCGACGAAATTATCAACACCTCCGACGAACCCGACCACGATGCTCTTTGTAAATTGGAACAGGAATATTTTCTTCAGGCCATTACGGAAGACCTTGATCTAAGCGACCATATGCGCGATGCGGTCAACAGCCTACGGATAGTTTTGGCTGCGGACGAGTCGTTTCGAACGGGTAGGACGGTTGATTTATAAGGTCATGGGAAACTTGTCATGTTGAGTGCTGTAGAAGCGCGGCAGCGTTCCAACCTGTAAGTTCAGTGTTTCTAAGTCCTTCGACTGCGCACAGGGTGACATTTTCAAGAGATTCCCGTGTCATCCTACGTCGTAAAGGATTCATTTTTCGGAATGACTTTAGTCCTTGAACAACGGGGTATCCAACAAGCTTATCAACCCCTCGTCCTGCTCTTTTAAAATTCGTTTGGTCCGTAAATAGCGGTTGTAATTGAATTCATCATAATTTTCGGCGTCCTTGGCCATACTGCTGATACGGACCATGTCGGAGGCGTGAATAAACTCGTTGTTGCCAATCCAAATCCCTACGTGTACCACTTTTTCCGAGGTGGAATCGGTGGCCTTGTTTCCAAAGAACAACAAGTCGCCTTTTTGAAGGTTTTCAAAATTGGCAACGGTGTCGATGGCCTTACCTGTATGTACTTGTTGTGAGGCATCCCTAGGGATGACAATTCCGTTGAGAAAGTATACCGTTTTGGTAAAGCCGCTGCAATCCATCCCCTTTGTCGAAGTGCCGCCCCAAAGGTAGGGTACGCCCATCAAGGTCTTCGAGGTGGCCACAAGGCTATCGGAATTGGGCGTCAGTTTTTCAAGCCATGTATTGTAGGGTTCTGCCTCTTCCTTCGAAACATAGGCTTGTCTGCTATCGGGATAACGCACAATATAAAATTCATCCACATATTTAATGATTTCCAGTACATTGCCCGCTACCAAATCAGATACGGGTTGTTTTCTATCCGGCCCCGTATAAGAATGGCCATACGTTTTCGTGTATATCATCTTGCCGGTAGTCTTCCAGTTCGTCATGACACGGTCATCAAAAAGTTCGATTCCTCCATCATCGACCCAGGCCAAATATTTGTCCGGGGTCTGAATGTAATACCAACCATCCTGTTCCTTGAGTACTTTTACAGGGGTGCCCAAAGTCGCCTGCGTGGCCAGCTCCGCGGAATGTTTAGGTTTACTGCGCAGATTGGCCACCGAAATGTTGATCAGTGCCTGTGTTTTTCCGTTCAAATTTTTGGAAGGTAACATCTCGATTTCATCCTTAAAATTGATGTTGTCAGATTTCAATTTGGCCCTCAGTGCCTCGACGGCTTCCGGAAGGTTACTTTCACCGGTCAAAACAAAAGCATCGGCGGCGTCGACCACGGAAACATCGAACAAGGCTGTGCGTTTATCGGGAGCGTATTCCGATTGTACCTGTTGAATCTGAGCTAACAGCTTTCGCTTGTCGTCCATTTTTCCACAAGAGGTTATCAATGCAATCAAAAAAATTGCAATACCGAATTTCAAACAGGCTTTGTTCATGTCAGTGCTAAGTTAAGTCAAAATTATAGCATAATCCAATGCGTCTTTTGTGGCATCTCGTCGTTAAAAAATAATTCCGTAGCTACGGTTATGCAATGCCGAAGCCTCGACTCGCCCACAGCTTTCGCTGTGTCGTGCCTAGGCCTGCCATAAAATACACGATTGCCTTATTCGACATTTCAGCTTTAACTCAGCACCATATTATTTCACCACGGTAAATTATGTAAATTTGAAACAATGAAAAAATTAAAGGTCATCGAACTTTTTGCTGGGGTCGGCGGTTTTCGGCTAGGACTCGAAAATACGGGGCATTTCGAGGTTGTTTGGAGCAATCAATGGGAACCGAGCACTAAAAGACAACATGCTTCGGAAGTCTACGAGGCCCGTTTTGGAAAGGATAACCATAGTAATGCCGATATCGCCGAAGTGGATACAGCCGAAATACCCGATGCCGAGGTGCTGGTCGGCGGTTTTCCGTGTCAGGATTATTCCGTGGCCACTACGTTGAAGAATTCCAAGGGATTGATTGGTAAAAAAGGAGTGCTGTGGTGGAGCATCCATAGAATAGTATCCGAAAAAGAAAATCCGCCGAAATATTTGATACTAGAAAATGTCGATCGCTTGCTCAAATCACCTTCATCACAACGAGGAAGAGATTTTGCCATTATCCTAAAAAGTTTGGATGATTTAGGATATGCCGTAGAATGGCGCGTCATCAATGCCGCTGATTATGGGATGCCCCAAAGGCGACGCCGTGTTTTTATCTTGGCCTACCATAAATCGACCTCCATATACAAAACTCTAAAAACGGCGAATAAATCAGGATGGATACACGAATCCGGAACTATATCGGAAGCGTTTCCAGTAAAAATTCCATTCCAAAAACGGGATTTGTTTTCTTCCCAGGAAATCGAATCGGAGTCCTTTAAACTAACTGGTAACCTTGTAGAAATTTCTGAACATTTTAACGAAGGCCAAAAATTATCCCCTTTCGAAAATACAGGAGTTTTTATGAACGGACAGGTTATTACCGCTAAAACAACGCCCAACTATGATGGAAAACGGACGGTTTTAAGCGATATCCTTCAAAACGGAGAAGTGGATGATACTTTTGTGATCCCCTCGGAAGATTTCCCAAAATGGGAATACCTGAAAGGAGCCAAAAAGGAAACCCGAACCGCCAAAAACGGATTCGAATATCACTATACGGAAGGTGGAATGATCTTTCCCGATGCGTTAGACAATGCTTCCCGTACCATAATCACCGGCGAAGGTGGCAAGACGCCATCACGCTTCAAACATGTAAGGTTTGCGAAGATTGACGCCTGTCGAGTTGGAACGTTTGAATATGTTCCCTGACAATCATACAGAACTAGAAGGCATGAGTGCTACCAAACGGGCATTTTTTATGGGAAACGCCTTAGTGGTCGGTGTTGTTGAAAAAATAGGAGCCGAATTGTCCCATAAACTCAATAGTTGAAAGAATGTAAATCCTTTTTCCGACCGATAAGTTTGTGAACCGAAAACAAGTCCTAATTTTTTGATTAGCT
>RCMY010003978.1_pt1 | contig 21355 bp, 20 predicted proteins | sample 2041341 | NCBI WGS metagenome assembly RCMY01 (sample SAMN09708234, study PRJNA481090) | Marine sediment metagenome, whole genome shotgun sequencing project.
GCGGAAATAAAGGCGTCAAACAACGGGTTATGGCGCGGTCCTCGTGTGATATGCAGCGGCCCATCAGTACCGCGATATTCCGATTTTCCACCATGCCAATGCTCCATCCGGCGGTAATAGGGCAGCACGTCGGCATAGGCCCAACCGTCTGCCCCAGCCTCGGCCCAATGATCAAAATCACGGGCGTGGCCGCGCACATAGACCATGCCGTTGATGCTGCTTGACCCACCAATCACCTTGCCGCGCGGCGTAACCAAACTGCGCCCGCCCAAATGCGGTTCAGGCTCGGACGCCATGCCCCAATCATAAAGGCCCATATTCATCGGATAAGACAGCGCTGCCGGCATCTGAATAAACGGCCCCGCATCGGTGCCGCCAAATTCGATCACGATGACCGAAGCCCCCGCCTCGCCCAGCCGGTAGGCCATCGCACAGCCAGCAGACCCCGCTCCAACAATCACATAATCCGCTTGCATCATATTTCCAAATTCATATCAGGACGCCACTTCAGTAAGGCGCATCCACTGGCCCCATACCAACGTAAACGCTTTTGATCTGGCTGTAGTATTCCAGCGCAGCCTTGCCATTTTCGCGCCCAACCCCCGACATTTTGGACCCGCCAAAAGGCATTTCCACCGGCGTCAGGTTATAGGTGTTGATCCAACAGGTGCCTGCTTGCAACGCAGAAATCACCCGGTGAGCACGGGTCAAATCGGCGGTAAACACGCCGGCCGCAAGGCCGAAATCCGTGTTATTTGCGCGACTTACAACCTCTTCTTCAGTTTCAAAATCAAGAACGGCCATCACCGGACCAAACACCTCTTCTTGCGCGATCACCATGTCATCGGTCACTTCGGCAAACACGGTTGGCTGAACAAACATGCCCTTTTGCACGCCACCGGTGACCAACCGCGCGCCTTGCGGTGCAGCCCCATTCACATAGCCCATCACCTTGTCGACTTGGGCCTGCGACACCAATGGCCCCATCTGGGTCGCCATATCCATCGGGTCGCCCAGCACGATCTTTTCGGCCCGCGCCTTCAGCTGCGCCAAGAACGCCGCCTTGATACCCGATTGCACAAACACCCGCGTGCCATTGGAACAAACCTGCCCCGCCGAATAGAAATTGGCCATCATCGCGGCACCAACCGCGCTGTCCAAATCCGCATCGTCAAAGATAACCAGCGGCGATTTGCCACCCAGTTCCATCGTTACATTGCGCACGCCTGTCGCCGCCGCCGCATAAACTTTGCGCCCGGTCGGCACCGATCCGGTCAGCGACACTTTGGCCACGCGCGGGTCAGTGACCAATGACGCCCCAACAGCACCCCGCCCTTGCACCACGTTGAACAGGCCCGCAGGCAACCCCGCCTCAATAAACAGCACGGCCAGTTCCAGCGCCCCCAAAGGCGTCACTTCGGATGGTTTGAACACCATCGCATTGCCCATCGCCAACGCAGGTGCTGCTTTCCAGCAGGCAATCTGGCTGGGATAATTCCACGCGCCGATGCCCACACAAACGCCCAGTGCCTCACGCAAAGTATAGGCAAAATCGCCACCCAGCGGGATCGTCTCGCCCGTCACGGTTGGCGCCAAGCCACCAAAGTATTCCAGCGCATCCGCCCCCGATGGCCAATCTGCCACCAGCGTTTCTTGCAACGGTTTGCCCGTATCCAGCGTTTCCAACCGCGCCAGCGCATCGCCGCGCGCGCGAATCAAATCCGCCACCCGGCGCAAAACCCGTCCCCGCTCAATCGGTTTGCGCGCGGCCCATTCGCTTTGCGCCGCTTGCGCACTGGCCAAGGCCGCGTCGATCACCGCCGGTGTCGCCTCATGCAGTTTGGCAATCACATCGCCCGTGGCCGGGTTGATCACCTCAATCACCGCGCCGCTAGTGTCTTCCAACCAGTCGCCATTGATAAAATGGCTTGCTTTGGGTTGCGCAATCATGGGCTGACCCCTTTCTGTTCTGTGCTGTCAATTCGTGAAAGTTCTGCTGCCAAATAGTCTTGAACCATCTGCACCGCCACCTTGCCATCGCTTGGTTGCGCATTCAGCGCCTCGCGCAAATAGACACCGTCAATCAACGCCCCCAGTGACTGCGCCAACCCTTCGGCCCGCGCACCGACACTTGGGCGCAAAGCATAGACAAGATTGGTGTGCAACCGCCGCTGATAGACCGACAGCAACCGCCGCGCGCCCGGCACCGTTTGGGCCAGCACGTAAAAGTTCAGCCAAGCGCTCACCACCTCCCGCCGAAAATTCGACGGGCTAAAGGACGCGAGCAAAATCGCCTCCAGCCGCGCTTGCGGGCTGGTCGCCGTGGCCAAGGCGCCGCGGATTTCAGCGCCATAAAGCGACAGGATATGCCGCATCGCCGCCAAAAAGATCTGTTCCTTGCCGCCAAAATAGTGATGTGCCAGCGCGGTAGACATCCCTGCCCGCTTGGCAATCTGCCCTACGGTGACGTCCAACGACCCCGCCCGCCCGATCTCAACAATCGTGGCTTTGACCAAAGCGCTCTTTCGGATAGGCTCCATTCCTAGCTTGGGCATTGCAGGATTCCATTAATTACTTGCCATCTGGGCTATCGTGAAGTTTATTGACTCGTCAATCAACAAAAAACAACCAACAAGGGGAAGCACTATGCCCACCATCAAAATCAGCCTTCTGGCCAGCGCCGCCGCAGTCATTCTCGCAGGCCCCGCCGCTGCCAATTGCGACAAGATCACCTTTTCCGATGTCGGCTGGACCGATATCACCGCCACCACCGCCGTGACCTCTCTGGTCGTGCAAGCGCTTGGCTATGAAACCGAAACCAAGGTCCTGTCGGTCCCGATCACCTATGCCTCGATGGCCGAAGGCGATATCGACGTGTTCCTTGGCAACTGGATGCCGACGATGGAGGCGGACATCGCCCCCTACCGTGAGGCTGGCACCGTTGACACCGTGCGCACCAACCTGACCGGTGCCAAATATACGTTGGCCACCAATGCCGCAGGCGTGGCCGCAGGCATCACCGATTTCGCGTCCATCGCGCAAGCGTCCGAGGCGCTTGACGGCAAGATCTATGGCATTGAACCGGGCAATGATGGCAACCGCCTGATCATGGATATGGTCGACGGCGACGCCTTTGGCCTGAAGGGTTTTGAGGTCGTAGAAAGCTCCGAGCAAGGCATGCTCGCCCAAGCCATGCGCTCGGAAGAACGGGGTGAGCCTATCGTTTTCCTCGGCTGGGAACCCCACCCGATGAACGCCAATATCGCAATGACCTACCTGCCCGGCGGCGATGACTTTTTCGGCCCCGATCTGGGCGGTGCCACCGTGGCCACCAACACCCGCGCAGGCTATGTGGCGGAATGCCCGAACGCCGGCAAGCTGCTGCAAAACCTAGAGTTTTCCTTGAAGCTGGAAAATGAAATCATGGGCGCGATCCTTGACAAAGGTGAGGCCCCCGAGGCCGCAGCTAAGGCTTGGCTGGCTGCCAACCCAGACACGCTGACTGGCTGGCTGGACGGTGTGACCACCAAAGACGGTGGCGATGCGATGGCAGCCGTTACCGCCGCGCTGGCCAACTAATCCAATCGGCCCCGGCGCAATCCGGGGCCGATTTCTTGCTAACCAGAGGATCACAATGGCCTTGCTTACCCCCCTTATCGACACGCTGACCGCCATCAAAATCCCCATGGGCGAATGGGCGCAGGCGATCGTAAGCTGGCTGAAAAACAACGCCTCATGGCTGTTCGATTCCATCGCAGATACGCTGAACGCCATCATCGACGGCGTGACGTGGTCAATCGAAACCATCGCCCCCATCGGCATGACCCTGCTGTTTGTCGCCCTCACCTACGCCCTCCAGCGCAGCGTCAAAAAATGCGTGATTGTGGCCTTGGGCATGCTCTTCATCATCAACCAAGGCTATTGGGACCGCACGATTGAAACCCTCTCGCTCATCCTTGTGTCGTGCATCGTTTGCATGGGGATCGGCCTGCCAATGGGCATCTTTGCCGCTCGCAAGAAATGGATCTACTCGGCCATTGAACCCGTGCTTGACCTGATGCAAACCCTCCCACCTTTCGTCTATCTTATTCCAGCCGTTATCTTTTTCGGCTTGGGCCAAGTCCCCGGCCTGATCGCCACGGTCATCTTTGCCCTGCCCGCCTCAATCCGACTTACCCATCTCGGCATCTCCTCGACCCCCACCGAATTGACCGAGGCTGCGACCGCCTTTGGCGCGACGCCCATGCAAAAACTGGTCAAAGTTGAACTGCCATCGGCCTTTCCGCAAATCATGATGGGCCTGAACCAAACCATCATGCTGTCGCTGTCCATGGTCGTGATCGCCACACTGGTGGGTGCCGGCGGCCTTGGCCAACCCGTGCTGAACGGCCTGAACCGGATGAAACCCGACCTTGGGTTCGAATCCGGTTTTGTCATCGTCGCACTCGCCACCGTGCTGCGCGTCATGCTGGGGGTACGCAAGAAATGACCCAAAACGCCCTCCAGAACGCAGTCGAATTTGACAATGTCTCGATTGTCTTTGGCGACCGCCCTGATGTCGCCCTGCCGATGATGGATGCGGGCCAATCGCGCCCCGAAATCCAAGCCTCTACTGGCCAAGTCCTTGGGGTTCACAACTGCACGCTCAACGTCGCATCGGGTGAAATCCTTGTGCTCATGGGCCTGTCTGGCTCGGGCAAATCCACCCTGCTGCGCGGTGTGAACGGCCTGAACCCCGTGGTGCGCGGCGAGGTGCGGGTGCGCGACGGCGACCAGATGACCTCCGTCACCCATGCCGACAAGGCCACTCTGCGCCGCTTACGTCTTTCCAATATTGCGATGGTTTTTCAACAGTTTGGCTTGCTGCCCTGGCGCACCGTGCGCGAAAACGTGGGCCTTGGCCTAGAGCTTGCAGGCCAATCCCCCGCCCAGCGCCGCGCGGCGGTCGAAGAACAGCTCACCCTCGTCAACCTATCGCAATGGGCCGACCGCAAGGTGGGGGAGCTGTCGGGCGGCATGCAGCAACGTGTTGGCCTTGCCCGCGCCTTTGTCACCGACGCGCCGATCCTGCTGATGGACGAACCCTTTTCCGCCCTCGACCCCCTGATCCGCGCCCGTCTGCAAGATGAGCTGTTGGAGCTGCAAACCCGTCTGCGCCGCACCATTGTTTTCGTGTCCCATGATCTGGATGAGGCGTTCAAAATCGGCAACCGCATCGCGCTGATGGAAGGTGGGCGGATCGTGCAATGTGGCACCGCCCGCGAAATTATCGCCAACCCGGCATCAGAATACGTGGCCGATTTTGTGGCCCATATGAACCCGCTGTCCGTGCTAACCGCGCGCGATGTCATGCAAGCGGGGACCAGCACGGCGACCGCCGAACTCGACGCCGAAACCCCGGTGATCCAGATCATGGAGGCGATGCGCGACGGTGCCACAGAAATCGCCGTGACCGAACGCGGCGCGCGGATTGGCACGCTCACATCGGCATATGTGATGGGGCGCTTGGTGAACCCAAGGGGGCAATAGGGTGAAAACCCGCCCAGCGAACAAACCTGCCAACTGCGCTGCTAGCTTCAAGGCCCACTGATCAGCAAACGCCCTAAATGCGGTTTTCTGCTAAAAAGGCCTTATCTCTTTTCAACCTATCCTAACTAACTTTCAGTTGCCTTGGCTCAACGTCCCCACTGATCTTTACTTGCCTTTCGGCCCGTAAAAATTGACGGTCGCGCAACTTATGCGCGGCCTTCCAATCCTGCGCGGGCATCTTCATCTGATCCTGGGACGCGCATTTCAAAGGTTTCACGAACAACCGTGTAATCAAAATAGCCCAACCGCGCGATAGGTTGGATGGCCGCGATATCAAGCCGCCCATCGGGGCGGATAATCCGATCATCCACATGGATCTTTTCAACCTGCGCAAACACCACATCGACGGTGCCCATGGCCGAATTTCCTTTTTGGGTATGGGTGCTCAGATAACGGCATTCGAATTTGCACGGGCTTTCCATCACCATCGGCACATCGGCATTGTCAGCGTAAATCCGTGTCACATCGATACGGTCAAATTCGCTTTCATCGGGGCCCAAGGCCATCGCGCTGATATTCATTGCCTCACGCAGCGCAAAAGTGACCATATTCCACGCAAACCAACCGGTTTCCTCGGCGTTCACCACAGTGTCTTTGCGTCGACCATCGGGGTAGCGATTGGCCGCAAACATTACCATTGGCGGATCAAAAGTCAGGTTGTTCCACTGGCTGTAGGGAGCGATATTTTCGACTCCTTTCGCACTTTTACTAGACAACCACCCAATCGGGCGCGGCACCGTGCAGCTTTTGAATGGTGAATACGGCAGTGGGCATGGCTCGGAACCGGGGGAGTACTTCATCACTAATCCTTTTCAGGTGACGTGTGGATATACTGTATTATACGACCGATATATCGGTTGTATGTCAAGCGTGATCTGCTATAGAAAATGTGCCACGCGCTTTAAAGGTGTCGACTTGATGATGAACAAAACACAACAAGCTGTTGATATACTTCAACGAATGATTGAGGGAGGCGAACTTGCTCCCGGTGCGATGGTTTCGGAAAGCGCTCTTATGGACCTAACTGGCCTTGGCAGAACACCGATCCGAGAAGCGATTCATCGCCTTGCCCCAAGCTATATGATTCGTATTCATGCCGGCAAAGGGATCCAAATCCCCGCCATCACGGTTGAAGATCAACTTAGCGGGTTGGAAGTGCGTCGGGCGATGGAAGTCTTGGCGGTCGAGTTGGCTTGCAGGCGTGCCACCGCAACTCAACGGGCCGCAATGCGCGCACTCGCTGAGCGCCTGAAGCAGGAGTTCGGCTTACAAGACTACACCAGCACTATCCGCGAAACCCACAGCTTGATCATCACTGCCGCACGCAACCAATACCTCGGTTCGCTCATGCTTCCTCTACAAGGCCTATCTCGGCGGTTTTGGATTTTGCATGTTTGTGACGTTCAGAAAGACATCCAGCGGGGCAGTGCCTTGCACCGCCAAATCCTAACCGCAATTGCCGATGGAAATGTGGAGGCAGCAAGTTTGGCATCGCGCGCTCTGAACGATTATTTAGTGGAATTCGCGCTTGCTGTGGTGACCCGCTATGCCAATTGAGAAAAAGGGGTCCCCCTTTGATGTGGTCACCATCTGTTTTTTTGAAATGCGGAGGACCATCTCCGATTGGTAATGCGTCACCTAATGCGTCTTACACAAATCAAAGGCTGATATGCGAATATTGTTGCCGCTTATTCGTCTTACAGCACTAAGCATAATTGGGCTCAAAGCCGTCAAACGAAATAATCCAGGCTTTCAGCCTCGTAGGTTCGGGTTCACCGCTACCCTACAATCGTAAGGGTTCACACAACCGCAACCGAACTCGCGTAGGCGGGTTAACATCTGGTTAACAGAAAACCGTATGTCTAGGTATTACAGATACTTACAAGAATGACCGCACGCGGACAAATCCGCGCGCAGCCCCTTTATTCGCCTGTTTTCTTGGTCGCGGCTTTTTTCGCCGGGGCCTTTTTCGCCGCAGGCTTTTTCGCTGCAGCCTTTTTGGCAGGCGCTTTTTTAGCTGCCGTTTTCTTTGGGGCCGCCTTCTTTTTCACGCCGGTTTTTGCCGCCCTCTCGGCCAGCAATTCCAAGGCCTGATCCACCGAAATATCGGCCGGTTCAATTTCCTTGGGCACGGTCGCGTTGATTTTTCCCCACTTAATATACGGCCCATACCTCCCCGGCATCACAGCCATCGGCCCGCCTTCAGGATGCTCACCCAGATCCTTGATCGGCTCGGCCGCCGCGCGGGCTTTGCTGTATTTATTGGCCAAAACCTCTACGGCGCGGTTCATCCCGATGGTGAATACTTCCTCCACATCAGGCAGGTTTGCATAGACTTTGTTATGCTTCACATAAGGCCCGTAGCGCCCAATCGCCGCCTCGACCATTTCGCCATCTTCCGGGTGCGGCCCAATTTGGCGCGGCAAAGACAGCAAAGTCAGCGCCTTTTCCAGCGTCATCGCCTCTGGCCCCCACCCTTTCGGCAGGCTTGCGCGTGGCGGTTTCGGAATCTCTTCGGTCGCCTCGCCCCGCTGAACATAAGGCCCAAACCGGCCGGTCCGCAGGCTGATCTGCTCACCATTATCATCGACACCCAGAACCTGGCCATCGGGTGAAATCGCGATGCCTTCCTCGCCCCCTGCCACCGAAATCGGGCGGGTATAGCGGCACTCCGGATAGCTTCCGCAGCCAATAAAGGCCCCCCCCGACCGCGCGGTTTTCAGATGCAAACGCCCTTCACCACAAACCGGGCAAACCCGAGGGTCCGACCCATCGGCGCGGGGCGGATACAGGTGCGGGGCCAAAAATTCGTCGATCTTGGTCAAAACCTCGCCGATCCGCAGATCAGCTGTCTCGGCTATCGCGGCCGAAAAGTCGCGCCAAAACCGGGCAAGAACTTCTTTGTAATCGCGGTCGCCGGCCGAGACGTCATCAAGCTGGCCCTCTAGGTCCGCCGTAAAATCATACTCGACGTATTTGCGGAAATAGTTCGACAAAAACGCCGTAACCAGCCGCCCTTTGTCCTCGGGGAACAGGCGGTTCTTGTCTTTTCGGACATATTCGCGGTCCACAATCGTGGTCATGATCGACGCATAGGTCGACGGACGCCCGATCCCCAATTCTTCCATCCGCTTAACCAGCGTCGCTTCAGTATAGCGCGGCGGCGGTTGGGTGAAATGCTGGGCACCCATAACCGATTTGCCCGGATTGGTCACAGCCGATGGCACGCGCGTGGCGGACCCTTCGATCACGTCATCGCCAGACGCTGCTGCCTTGGCAAACGCCTCGGCAAATGCAGCTTTAACAAAATCGGCGGCCTCGCCTTGCATGATCTGCGGCAGACGACCCTCGTCGCCGTCCTCATCATCGCGACCTTCTTCATAGAGCTTTAGGAAACCGTCAAACAGCACCACTTGTCCGGTCGCGCGCAGCACAACCTGGCCGTCATTGCTGCCCACATCAACCGTGGTCCGTTCCAACCGCGCTGCCGCCATTTGGCTGGCAATTGTGCGCTTCCAGATCAGGTCATACAGCTTTTTCTGCTCACCATCGAGGCGCAGATCATCGGCGGCTTTGGCCATGTCTGTCGGGCGAATACACTCATGCGCCTCTTGCGCGTTCTTGGCTTTGTTTTTGTAAACACGCGGGGTTTCGGGCACATATTTCGCACCGTAGCGGTCCGCGATCGTCGCGCGGGCGTCGGTCACGGCCTCGGGCGCCATATCAATGCCGTCGGTCCGCATATAGGTGATGTGGCCTGCCTCATACAAACGCTGCGCGGCCCCCATCGCTTGCTTGGCACCCATGCCAAACTTGCGGCTGGCCTCTTGCTGCAAGGTCGATGTCATGAAGGGGGCAGACGGGTTGCGCGCAGCAGGCTTTGCCTCAACCGATTGCACGGTCAGTGTTCGAGAACTGACCGCCTGAACCGCCAAATCGGCCGCCTCGACGTTGGAAATGTCGAATTTGTCCAATTTCTTGCCGCCGAGTACCGTCAGGCGCGCGTCATATTCCTGGCCGCGCGGGGTGGTCAGGCGAGCGTTTACCCCCCAAAATTCGCGGGCGCGAAAGGCCTCAATCTCCATCTCACGCTCAACAATCAGGCGCAAGCACACCGATTGCACCCGGCCTGCCGACTTGGCACCGGGCAGTTTACGCCAGAGCACAGGCGACAAGGTGAACCCCACCAAATAATCCAGCGCGCGGCGGGCAAGGTAGGCATCGACCAGCGGTACATCAATCTGGCGCGGGTTTTTCATCGCCTCGGTTACGGCGGCTTTGGTGATCGCGTTAAAGGTGACGCGGCTGACCTTGGTATCTTTCTTGATGCTTTTCGCCAGCGCCTCTTGCAGGTGCCACGAAATCGCCTCGCCTTCGCGGTCAGGGTCGGTCGCGAGGATCAGTTCATTGTCGTTTTTCAGCGCCTCTGTAATCGCTTTGATGTGCTTTTTGCTATCAGCGGCCACTTCCCATTTCATCGCAAACCCATCGTCGGGATCGACAGAGCCATCTTTTGGCGGCAGGTCGCGCACATGTCCAAAGGACGCCAGAACCGTGTAATCGGATCCCAGATATTTATTGATTGTCTTGGCCTTGGCGGGGGACTCAACGACGACAACAGCCATGAAAACCTCTTCTATTACGGACCGGATACAGGCCCGGTGTGGGCCGGGCAAGATGGGAGCGAATGGGTTGCAATGTCAATGGAGCGCTGACGTATTCCCAAAGTGCTTGACTTGATTGTCTTTTTTCATGGCCGACACAAGGTGCAGTTTGCGACTTGCCTGAAAATCACACATTGCCTTGCGCAACCATCTGTTTTTTGGCGCCCTCACATGGGGGGCGGCATTTGCCTATCTGGGGTAAGGCGCGAATTGGCACGCAGCGGGCCATCCTTTGGGGCAAAACAACAAAAGGCAGTCAATCCACCCGCGACAGCAACCCACCTGCTTGACGCAGCACTTTGCCTTCCAGCTCCAATGTCAGAAGTTCGGACGTGATGTGGGATTGCGGCATGGCAAGATCGCGGATCAGCTGATCCTCGGCCAATGGGCTGGGGCCAAGCCGGGCGAGGATTTGGCTGTGAAGCTGTGCGATATCGGCCAAAGGGCGGCGCGCAGGTGTGGGGCCGGGCAAAGGCTGTTCTGTCGCTTGCTCAACCACAATCGGGGGGGCGGGCATCGGGGTGTTGGGGGCTGCGCGCAGGTGCGGCAAGCCCGTACCAATTGCCTCAATCACGTCGCTTGAACTGCGCACCAAGGTCGCACCATCGCGGATCAGCATGTTGCATCCCGCCGCGCGGGCATCAAACGGGTGGCCCGGCACCGCCAGCACATCGCGCCCTTGGTCCAACGCGTTGCGCGCGGTGATCAGGCTGCCCGAGCGCGCCGCCGCTTCAACCACAACCACAGCGCGCGACAGGCCCGAGACCAAACGGTTGCGCATTGGGAAATGGCGGGCTTGCGGGGCAAGGCCCATGGGTTGTTCAGAAATCCGGCAGCCCTTTGCGGCAATTTCGACGGCCAGCGCTGCGTTTTCTTCGGGATAGGTCACATCCACGCCGCCGGCCTGTACTGCCACGGTGCCCAAGGCCAATGCGGCCTTGTGCGCAGCCGCATCAATTCCGCGCGCAAGGCCGGACACCACGACAAACCCCTTTTCGCCCAAGGTTTCGGCCAGCCTAGTGGCCATGCGCAGCCCCAAGGATGAGGCATTGCGCGCGCCCACCATCGCGACGCTCGGCCTATTCAACAGCCCAATATCGCCAATTGCCCAAAGCACAGGCGGCGCATCGGGCAAATCATACAGCGCCTCGGGATAGGTCGCCTCACCCCAACAGACCATTTTGGCACCTGCAAGGCGGGCGGCTGACATCTCATGCGCGGCCACCTCAATCGGGCAGGTCGCGTAATCCTTTACGCCCGCCGCCGAAGCGATCCCCGGCAAAGCGGCCAAGGCCGCGGCAGCTGTGCCATATTCTGCCAACAAGCGGTGAAAGGTCACTGGGCCTACCCGGCGTGACCGTATTAAACGCAGCCAATCCAACCGCTGATCTGCAGACAAATCAGCGGGGGCAGCGCGGGCGTGATTAAAAAGATCCGAATCCATTGAGAGCTCTCGGGTTTCCAGACCCCAAAGTCGCTAACCTTAGTTAACGAGTCGTGAACAAAACCCAAGAATTGTGACTTTTAGCAAATTTTCAACTTCTGTGCATCTCGTGATTGGCAGATGCCGATTGACGGCCTATATCTGCCACATGTTTGATGCATTGCTTCGCCGCCTGACGGCCCCGACCCCTGATCGTTTGCCTGAACCCGATGCCGATTTGGCGTTGGCGGCATTGCTTGTGCGGCTTGCCCGCGCGGATGGTGACTATTCCTCGGTTGAAATTTCGCGGATCGACAAGGTTCTGGCTGCACGTCATGCCCTAACGCCTACCGCAGCCGTCGAAATGCGCGCGCAAGCCGAGGCGTTGGAGCAAGAAGCCCCCGATACCGTGCGCTTTACCCGCGCGATCAAGGACGGCACGGCGATTGAAGAGCGGACCGAGTTGCTGCAGGCGATGTGGTCCGTGGCGCTTGCCGATAACAGCCGCGATGCAGCCGAAGATCAGCTGATGCGGCTTGTCGCCAATTTGCTGGGGTTAACCGATCAGCAATCCGCGCTTGCCCGCCAAAAGGCAGCACAGGGGTGATTGCCGCCCTGCCGATGTATGATTTCGACGATCTGGTGGCGGCGAATGATGCCCTGTGGGCCGCTATCCGTGATGGCCTGCGGGAAAAGGGCGTTGAGGCACCCGAAGCGCTGACGCGGGCGGGCGATCTGTGGGATATTTGGCAATCGCCCGATCTTTTGCTGGCCCAAACCTGCGGCTATCCGTTTCGCGCACGTCTTCACCCCAACGTCACGCTGGTTGGCACGCCCGATTACGGCGTTCCCGGCTGCGCCCCGGGACAGTATTGCAGCTATTTCATCGCAAGGCGGGACGATCCGCGCGAGACACTGGCCGCGTTTGATGGCGTACTTTTGGCTTATAATGAGGCCTTGTCGCATTCGGGCTGGGCCGCGCCCCAAAACCATGCGGCAACTGCAGGCCTACGCTTTCCTGCGGGTCTAGAAACCGGCGCGCATCGGCTGACGGCGCAAGCGATTACCCAGGGGCAGGCCGATCTGGGCGCAGTTGATGCAGTGACGTGGCGGCATTTACAGCGGGTGGATCCAATGGTCCAAAGCCTGCGTGTGGTTGCCCAAACACCCCCTACCCCTGGCCTGCCATTGATCACCGCACAGGTGGCTATGGCCCCGCTGTTGTTTGACACCATCAGCCAAGCCAACCCAACTGCCCGCCGCAACACAGGCGATTCTGGGGATGCGCGGGTTGGTTTCCATCGCACCAAGTGCCTATCTTGCAGTGCCGAACCCGCCCCCGCCTGCCCCTTTCAGCCCTTAACGCCTTGGGTTTTGGCATTTTGACGTCACGCAATGGCACAATGCCCGTTGCAAACCTTAGCTTTATGCGTCCTAATTTGCGCTGAAACATATCCAAGCGAGCATCTGTGACCTCAACTGATCACCCCACCGCCCCGCAATCCGCTGATATGGGCCAATCCGATTTGGGCACCCCAGTCATTGAGATCAGGGATTTGCACAAAAGCTATGGCCAGTTGGAGGTGCTGAAAGGCATCGACATGGTCGCCCCCAAAGGTCATGTGATTTCGCTTATCGGCTCTTCTGGGTCGGGCAAATCCACGTTGCTGCGCTGCTGCAATTTGCTAGAGGATAGCCAGCAAGGCGTGATCAAATTTGAAGGCGAAGCGGTGCAATGGCGTGGTGAAGGGCTGAACCGTCACCCTGCCGACCGCGCGCAAGTCACCCGTATTCGGACCAATCTGTCGATGGTGTTTCAACAGTTCAATCTGTGGTCCCATATGACGATTCTGCAAAACGTCATGGAGGCCCCGGTCACTGTGCTGAAACGCGACCCCAAAGAGGTTGAAGCCAAAGCGCGGCACTATCTGGACAAGGTCGGTATCGGTGACAAAGCCGATGCTTGGCCTGCAATGCTGTCGGGCGGACAACAACAACGTGCGGCGATTGCGCGCGCCTTGTGCATGGAACCCCGCGCTTTGCTGTTTGATGAACCCACCTCGGCGCTTGATCCAGAGTTGGAGCAAGAGGTTGTCAAGGTTATCAAAGCTTTGGCCGAAGAGGGCCGCACCATGCTGCTGGTCACCCATGACATGCGGCTTGCGGCCGACGTGTCCGATCACGTTGTTTTCCTGCACCAAGGCCGCACCGAAGAAGAAGGCCCGCCCAATGCTGTTTTCGGAAACCCGCAGACGGACCGTTTGCGTGGCTTCCTTTCTGCTGGCGGCTAGGGCAGAAAGAACCATCAAAGTTTACAATAGGGAGCTACCAATGAAAAAACTAATCCTGACAACTGCACTGCTCGCGCTGACCGCTGGCGCGTCTTTTGCCCAAACCATTCGCTTGGGGACCGAGGGCGCCTACCCTCCCTACAACTTCATCAATGACGCTGGCGAAGTTGACGGGTTCGAGCGCGAAGTCGGCGACAAGCTGTGCGAACTGGCGGCTCTGACCTGTGAGTGGGTCACGACTGATTGGGATGGCATCATCCCCAACCTACAGTCCGGCAACTATGATGTTATCATTGCTGGCATGAACATCACGGCCGAACGCGCCGAGGTGCTTGCCTTTACCCAAAACTACATCCCCCCTGCAAGCTCTGCCTATATGGCGCTGAGTGCGGATACCGATGTGAAGGGCGGCGTTGTTTCAGCACAGACCGGCACAGTGCATGCGGCGCAAGTGGCCGCAAGCGGTGCAACCTTGGTCGAATTTGCGACCCCGGATGAAACCGTGGCCGCCGTGCGCAACGGCGAGGCGGACGCCGTGTTTGCCGACAAGGACTACTTGGCACCAATCTTGGACCAGTCCGGCGGGCAGTTCGCTTGGGCGGGTGAAGAAGTGCAAATCGGCGATGGCATTGGCATGGGCCTACGCAAATCGGACACCGAATTGCGCGACAAATTTGACGCGGCAATCGCGACAATGAAGGCGGACGGATCGCTTAACACCCTGATCGTAAAGTGGTTTGGCGACAAGGTTGCCACCTACTGATTTGACACCATCTTGGGCAGCGCTCGCTGGTTTGCACAGTTTCGCAAAACGGCAGGCGCTGCCCTTATCGGATTTTCATGTTTTCAAGCTGCGCCGACCCTTCCAACTTGCAAGGCCTGAACTGGCTGTTGTGCTACCTGACCACGGGCAAGCATATTGATTTCTATTGGTCTTTTCTTACTGTTCTGACCTTGTTGGCTGTGACGGCCCCCACCGCTTTGGCCTTTGGCTTTGGTGGTGCGATGCTGGCGCGGTCGCCGCATTTGCCGCTGCGGATCATTGGCAAAGGCTATACCGCGATGGTGCGCGGCATCCCCGACATCGTGTTTTTTCTGTTCTTTGTGATCGCGCTGGACCAAAGCATCGAATGGGTCGTGCATCAGGTGCGCTGCCCCGATTGGACCGACCCCATCCGCAACGGTCTGGAATTTCGGGTCTGTCCGCAAGCCAAGGTGCCGCAAAACGCGTCGCCGCAGGTTTGGCATTCGATCTATGGCTTTGCGCTGGCGGTGGTGACCTTTGCGCTGGTGTTTGGGGCCTTTGCGGCCAACGTGCTGTACGGTGCCATGCAGGCCGTGCCGCGGGCGCAGTTAGAAACCGCCGAAGCTTATGGCATGAATCACGGCCAAGTATTTCGTCGCGTTTTGGTGCCGCAGATGTGGGTCTATGCCCTGCCCGGCCTGTCAAATCTGTGGATGATTTTGATCAAAGCCACCCCTCTGCTGTTTTTGCTGGGCGTGCAGGATATTGTTTATTGGGCCCGCGAATTGGGCGGTGCCAAGACTGCCGTCTATGCCTTCCCCCATCCCGACTGGCGCCTTTACTACTTCCTTGCGCTGCTTGTGTTTTACCTCGCGATGACCAAACTATCCGAAGTGGTTCTGACACGGGTGCAAAACCACTTAAGCCATGGGCAGGCCACTGCCGCAGGTGAAGCGCAACGAAAGGCCGCTGCATGAGCTGCCTACAAACGATTGCCGATTATGGCCTGCGCTCCATCGGGATTGGCGAACGGTTGTTGCCGAAAGCCGACTTTACATTGTGCCAGCAGTTCACCCTGATCGGGTCGGGTCTGATCTGGAACATCTACTTCGGTGTATTCGCTTTGCTATGCGGCTTTGTCTTGGCCAATGCGCTGGCACTGGCCAAGGCCTCGCGGCATGCGGTCGCGCGTAAGCCTGCCGAATGGTTCATCTTTGTTTTTCGCGGCTCACCTTTATTCATTCAGTTCTTTTTGGCGTATGAGGCGTTGGTCTTGTTGCCAAGGGGTGGGGTTGAAGCCTTTGGCATAGTGTTTGAGGTCAGCTGGCTGTCGCGGGCATGGGCCGGGGCGCTGATTGTGCTGTTTTTGAACACCGCCGCCTACTCCGCCGAGATTTTCTATGGCGCGCTGCGCTCCATCCCCAAAGGCGACCTAGAGGCCGCAGATGCTTATGGTATTTCGGGCTGGTCGCGGTTCATGCGGATCCAGTGGCCCACCATGATGCGGCTGGCATGGCCTGCCTATACCAATGAAGCGATCTTTTTGTTTCATGCGACCACGCTGGTCTTTTTCTCAGGCTTTCCGGCCTTTGGGCAACGCGGCGATGCGCTCTATTACGCCAGCTATTTGGTCGACAAAACCTTTAACCCGTTTATCTCCTACCCCATTGTGGCCTTCTATTTCATCTTGCTGACCTTGGCGTTGATCTGGATTTTCGGGGTTATCAATCGGCGGCTTAATCGGCATTTGCCGTCAAACGAGCGGAGCAAGATCAAACTGCGCCCGCAAATCATCAGGTGAGACATGAAAGACTGGTTACGTAAACACCCCGAGGTCCGCACAATCCGTGTGGCGGCGGCCGATCTGAATGGCCAAGCGCGGGGAAAACGGGTGCCCGCCCGCTTTGCAGATAAGGCCGTAAAGGATGGGATCCGCTTTCCGTTTTCCGTCCTGAACTTGGATATTTGGGGCGAAGATATTGATGACAGCCCGCTGGTGTTTGAACAAGGCGATGCCGACGGCGTTTTGAAGCCGACCGAACGTGGGTTCATGCCGATGCCGTGGCTTGAGGCACCCACGGCCCTGTTGCCGATCTGGATGTTTCGTGAAAATGGCCAGCCGTATGATGGCGACCCAAGGCAGGCGCTTGCCGCCGTTGTGGCGCGGTACAAGGCCCGCGGATTGACCCCGGTGTGCGCGATGGAACTGGAGTTTTTCCTGATCGACGATTCCGGCAAAAAGATGCAAGTCCCCGCCTCGCCTAGGTCGGGCAAGCGTCGCAAGGCGGCCGAAACTTTGTCGATCCGGGCCTTGGATGCGTTTGATACGTTTTTCACCGACCTCTATGATGCCTGCGAGGCGATGGATATTCCGGCCGATACCTCCACCTCAGAAACCGGGCTTGGGCAGTTTGAGGTCAATCTGATGCATTGTGACGATGCTTTGCGGGCGGCGGATGACGCGTGGCTGTTCAAAATGCTGGTCAAAGGATTGGCGCGCAGGCATGGGTTTGCGGCGTCTTTCATGGCCAAACCTTACCCGGAATATTCGGGATCGGGGCTGCACACGCATTTCTCTATCTTGGATGAGAAGGGCGACAACATCTTTGATTCCGGCGGGCCAAAAGGGACCGCAGCGCTGCGTCATGCTGTGGCGGGGTGTTTGGACGCGATGAGCTGTTCAACCCTGCTTTTCGCGCCGCATGGCAACAGTTATGAGCGGCTGGTGCCTGATGCCCATGCCCCCACGATGGCCTGTTGGGGCTATGAAAACCGCACCGCTGCGATCCGGATTCCGGCCGGCAGCCCTGCCGCGCGGCGAATCGAGCATCGGGTTGCGGGGGGGGATGTGAACCCTTATTTGATGCTCGCCGTGATTTTGGGTGCCGCTTTGAATGGCATCGAAGACGCGGTGGAGCCGCCGCCCCCGATCACGGGCAATGCCTATGCTCAGGAAGGGCTGGACCAGATTCCGACCGAATGGGGTGCGGCCATTGATGCCTTTGAAAAATCAGACATCATGCCCCGGATTTTCAGCCGTGATTTGATCCGGAACTATGCCCTGACCAAGCGGCAAGAGATGAAGTATTTGGTGGAATTAAGCCCGGAAGAGCAGCTTGAACTTTATCTTGATACGGTATGATGGAGTGAAATGTCCGCGCGTGAATCGCGCGCGGACACTTTTCCAAGCCATTGTAATACAACAACTTTCACTTTTATATTCATCAAAAATTAACCTGCACCCGCCTGCGTTCGCGCAAGGCCTATGGCCGCATTGCTAAAACCTTTCCCACCCCGGCGCAAAAACTGCGTCACGGGTTGCGGCTTGGGGGCGGGCGGCTTAGCTTTGGGCGTGTTCCCCTTGCTTTGGCCGTGCTTATGACCCCGATTTTATATTCCTTTCGGCGCTGCCCCTATGCGATGCGGGCGCGGCTTGCCATTGCCGTTTCGGGCGCTGAGGTGGAGCTGCGAGAGATTTTGCTGCGCGACAAGCCTTCGGCGTTTTTGGCGGCCTCACCCAGCGGTACGGTGCCGTGTTTGGTCACGCAGGCGGGTGTGATTGATGAAAGCCTTGAGGTGATGATTTGGGCGCTGCGCCAGAATGACCCGGAAGGGTGGCTGGACATGCCACAGAGCGGGTATGACTGGATTGCGCGCGGCGATGGGCCGTTCAAGGCGGCGCTGGACCGGGTGAAATATGCCAGCCGCCACCCTGCCCCAGTGGTTGCAGACGCGCGGGCCGAGGCCGTTGGCTTTTTTGATGATTTAGAGGCTGCGCTGGGGGATTGGATCTTTGACCGCGCCAGCCTTGCCGATTATGCGCTGCTGCCTTTTGTGCGGCAGTTCGCCTTTGTTGATATGGCATGGTTTGCGGCACAGCCTTGGCCACGGGTCCAAGACTGGTTGGCCCGGTTTTTGGCGTCGGACAGGTTTAATGCCACGATGCGCAAGCACCCGGTCTGGGTTGCGGGGGCTGCGCCTGTGTTTTTGGACTAAGCCCCTGCGAATTACAGCAGGTCTTCTTCTTCACCGTCCACATCGACGCCCATCGCATCCAGCCCAGCCTCAAGGTTTTCGGCCAGATGCGGCATACCCATCAGGTAATCAGAGGTCGGGGTGGTTTTTTCGGTGCGCGCGGTCATCAGCGCCTCGGCGTAATCTTCGGCGTCAAAGCTGCCGCGCCCGACCCACGCAATTGCGGTCAGGTGGGCCTGTTCATCCTCGTTGAGGTTTTCGATGAAAGCGACAAGCTCGGCCTCGGCCACGCGACCTTCGCGGGCTTGAAAGATGACTTGGACCACTTTGCTGGCGCTGATGTCGATCATGATATTTCCTTTTCGTCTTGGCCGCTATGGTGGCGCAGGATGCGGGCCAGAGCAAGGGGTGCTGCAAGGGTTGCGCGCGCCCCGTGTTTCCCCCCTTGCCGCGCCCCTGTGGGTGGGGATAGGGTTTGAGCATCAACATTAAAGGGACGTCATGCTGATCGGCATTTTGCAAACAGGCCATGTTCACGACAATCTTGTCGAGGAATACGGTAATTATCCTGCCATGTTTGAACGGCTTTTGGCAGGCCAAGGTTTTGACTTTGCCACATGGCGCGTGGTCGATATGGAGTTTCCGCCCAGCGTGCATGAGGCCGATGGATGGCTTATCACCGGGTCCAAGCATGGCGCCTATGAGGACCACCCGTTTATCGCCCCGCTGGAGGAGTTTATCCGCGCGGCGTATGACGAGCATGTGCCGATGGTTGGCATTTGTTTTGGCCATCAGATCATCGCGCAGGCCTTGGGCGGGCGGGTCGAAAAATACCCCGAAGGTTGGGCCGTGGGCGCCACCGAATATGATTTTGAAGGCAAGCCCGTGCGGATGAATGCGTGGCACCAAGACCAAGTGGTCGAAGTGCCACCCGAAGCGCGGGTGGTTGGCACCAATGAATTTTGTAAAAATGCGGCCCTTGCCTATGGCAACAGCATTTTCACGGTACAGGCCCATCCCGAAATTCGCGATGATTATATGGAGGGGTTGATGCGAGAGCGTGGCCCCGGCATCGTGCCAGAGCCTGTGTTGAAAAAGAGCCAAGACAAGCTTGGCACCGCTTTGGATGATGCAGCCGTAGCCGACCATATTGCCGATTTTTTCAAACAGCCAAGAGGCTGATGTATTTTTAACCGGGGCTTTGCGATGACCAATTGGACCGATAACCTGCCCGAAGCTGCACGCGACTATATCGCAGGGCGGCGTTTGGATGAGGTAGAGTGTATTATTGCCGATATTGCAGGCGTGGCGCGGGGCAAGGCGATGCCTGCGTCCAAGTTTGCGACGCAGGCAAATTATTTCCTGCCGAACTCAATTTTCCTGCAGACGATTACTGGTGAATGGGCCGATAACCCGTCGGGCCTGTTTACCGAGCCGGATATGGTTTTGGTGCCGGATTATTCGACCACCACGGCAGCCCCTTGGACCGCCGATGTGACGGTGCAGGTGATCCATGATGCCCAAGACCAGCTGGGCAATCCGATTGCCACAGCGCCGCGCAATGTGCTGCGCCGGGTTTTGGACCTGTACAAGGCGCAAGGCTGGGCGCCTGTGGTGGCACCCGAGATGGAGTTTTTCCTGACCGCGCGGAATTTGGACCCGAATATGCCGGTACTGCCGCCAATGGGCCGGTCTGGGCGGAGGGCTGCGGGCAAGCAGGCCTATTCGATGAGTGCGGTTGATGAATATGGCAAGGTGATCGACGATATTTATGACTTTGCCGAGGCGCAGGGCATGGAGATTGACGGGATTTTGCAAGAAGGCGGGGCCGGTCAGGTTGAGATTAACCTAGCGCATGGTGACCCGGTGCGTTTGGCCGATGAGATCTTTTTCTTTAAGCGGTTGATCCGTGAGGCGGCGTTGCGGCATGATTGTTTCGCGACCTTCATGGCCAAGCCGATTGAAGGGGAGCCGGGGTCTGCGATGCATATTCACCATTCGGTGGTGGATATTGAAACCGGGCAGAACATCTTTTCTAAAGAAAACGGCGAGGAGACAGAGGCGTTTTTCCACTTTATCGCCGGGATGCAGAACCATTTGCCGGGGGCTGTGGCGTTGCTGGCGCCCTATGTGAACAGCTATCGCCGCTATGTGCCGGATTTTGCGGCACCGATTAATCTGGAATGGGGGCGCGATAACCGGACAACGGGGCTGCGCGTGCCGATTTCGGGGCCAGCCGCGCGGCGGGTGGAAAACCGTTTGGCGGGGATGGATTGCAACCCATATCTTGGGTTGGCGGCCAGTCTGGCCTGCGGCTATCTGGGCTTGATGGAGCGTAAGATGCCGCGCGATGAATGCACCGGCGACGCCTATAACATTGAGACGGATTTGCCCTATAACTTGGGCGATGCGTTGGATTTGTTGGAGGAGGATACAGCGTTGTGCGAGGTGCTGACGCTGGAATTCTGCAAGGTTTACGATTCGGTGAAGCGGAATGAATACAAAGAGTTTCAGCAGGTTATCAGCCCGTGGGAACGAGAACATTTGTTGCTGAACGTATGAACCTTTTGCATGTGAATGATAAGGCGGGGGAATACCCCGCCTCTTATTATGCCGCGACGGCGGTGCCTTTGGCGGCATTTGCGCCGTTGAAAGGGCAGGCCAGTGC
>RCMY010001603.1_pt1 | contig 21346 bp, 14 predicted proteins | sample 2041341 | NCBI WGS metagenome assembly RCMY01 (sample SAMN09708234, study PRJNA481090) | Marine sediment metagenome, whole genome shotgun sequencing project.
CATAGCAGATCTGCTATGGAGCCTCTCTTATTTTATGCCAGCATTTTCCGCTGCAAAATTTCAGATGCAGCTACAACAGCGTCATCCGCATCAAAGGAATCGAGCTGCCAATCGTATAAAAGTTCACCGGCTCGAAGGAACGGTGCAAACGAGCAGTTTCCTGTCCGCTCACCGATTCCTGCCAAAGTCACATCGACATACAAAGCACCTGCCTGTGCCGCAGCAATCGAGTTCGCCACCGCCATGCCCAAATCATTATGCGCATGAAATTCAATTTCCATACCAGAGTCCGCTCTCAATTGTTTCACTTTTTCATAAGCGGCAAAAGGCGTCAATATTCCTAAAGTATCTGCAAATCGAATATAAGCAACTTCCATTGTTTTGAGTCTTTGTGCTAATTTGACCATAAGCTCCATCGCTGCCGCCGAAGCATCTTCAAAGCCTATCGTCACCGCATACCCTTTGCTGCGAGCCAAATCTACGCAGCATACCATCTGCTGTTCAAGCCACGCTTCATCTTTTTTTAGTTTTTCATAGATTTGCCTTTTGGAAACCGGCACGCTGATATGGATGATATCTGGCTCACAATCAAATGACTCTGCCAAATCTTTTAGACTCAATCGGTTCCAAGCTGAAATTTTTGCCTGCTGGCATACACTCTTCATTGCCAGCAAAGCATCTTTTTCAGCTTTCCCCATCGCAGGAATTCCGCCCTCGATTTGATATACACCAGCTTGGTCAAGAATCTTTGCCAATTTCGTTTTTTCTTTGCCGCTGAAGGCAAAACCAGGACTTTGCTCACCATCACGAAGTGTCGTATCGACAATATAGCGTAAATCCATCATAGCTTCGCCTCCTTCACTAAAACAACAAATTCTTCATCGCTTAGACTCGTCTGTTTTTCAATGCTTTTTTTCTGAACCTTTACTAAGAGATCTGCTACTTGTTTTTCTGGAAACTCAAGCCCCATTTCTTCCAGTTTAGCCAAAACGGCTTGTCTCCCCGAATGCTTGCCCATGACAAAGTTTCGTTCCAATCCGACAAATTGCGGCGGATACGGTTCATACAGACGAGGATCTTTTAAGATGCCATCGACATGAATGCCCGCTTCTACCGCAAAAATATGTTTTCCCAGCACAGGTTTTTGCGCCGAAATCGTATCGCCTATGATCTGTTCAAATACACTTCGAACTTGCTGAAGCTGCGCTAAACTTTGCAGATTTTCCATAGTTCCAGCCAAATAAAGCGCTAATAACACTTCTTCAGTACAGGCATGGCTGCCAATTCCGGCAAATGTCGTCGCGGCATGGCCGCCCAGTAAACAAAATTCAACGGCCAGTGCCGTTGCCATCCCCAAGGAATTTCCAGGCATAAGTTCTAAGTCTGGCTGTTTTTCTAACAAATCTTCAAAGCAGCACTTAGCATCGATCCCCATTAAATCATCACAGCCGCAAAGCCGGCGAAAGGCCAGCTCCGGCCCAATGCCAGTCCGAGCTCGCCAGCCATGCAGATTCAATTCGACAAACGAGTCTCTCTCTGTTTTTATAGCCCTATCTAAAAGAAGGTACCCATCAAACCCCGGATACTTCTTGATTTGCTGCAAGTTTTCAACGCGCAGAAAATATTCTCTGCCCGGAGGAAACGGCGCGAACCGTTGGATTTTTTCATAAACAAGGATCGACATTTCAATTGCCTGCAATGGCAATTTCGCCAAGAGCAATAGTAGTGTCCTCAACGTACTCGGCGCCGTATCATATCCATCCAGACAAGCCAACGTACAATCCGTCAACACATGTTTCATCGAATCCCTCCTTTTAAAGTTAGGCTCCCTTTGCCGCTTTTTTCACCGCATCTTCGATTCGATCGTAGGTCGAAATCACGCGGATTCCCATATCATCTAGGCGTTGCTGTGGCGAATCTCCTACACGTAAAGCCAAAACCCCATTGCAGTCTTCTATTGTATGAAGAAGCCGTTCAATCCGGTCTGCGCCTTCATCACAGAACTGGCTGCCACTACAGTATTTTTCTACACTGCGTTTTTCTAAGAATCTGGCTTCCAGTCCATCGCTTTCATAGATATAAAATTCGGTAGCGTGCCCGAAATGCTGGTCGACGAGCATCCCACTTTTAGTCGCCACGGCAAAACGCTGCGCTGCTTCTTTTACCGCCTTATCTTCTACAACATTCCTATATTCAATAGAAACATCGTGATCGAGCGTTCCAATGGCATCGGCCCGGCATTGATGGCAATGCTTCATTTGCAGCATATGCTGCCCACAGGTCTCTCTTAATTCGGCGATTTCTTTATGGCTGACAAGCGGCATCATTTCAAAGGCACTTCCCTTGACCGGAATCATTTGCATGATATTGGTAATATAACAGCCAAGCTCTTTTACCTTTTTGACTACCGTTTCGACATGCGCATCATTGATGCCCTTGAGCACGACAATGTTGACCTTACAGATCATGCCATGTGTCGTCAAATACTGCAGTCCAGCAAGCTGGTTTGCCAGCAAGATCGCCGCAGCGCTTTCACCAGTATACTGCATCCCCATATAATCGACATGATGGTAAATTGCCGCTCCGATTTTAGGGTCTACCGAATTGATGGTAATCGTAACGTGGGTTACGCCAAGTTCAATGAGTTCTGCCGCATAAAGAGGCAACATCAAGCCATTGGTCGATAAACAAAAGGTAACGTCTGGATCTTCTTTTCGAATCAACTGCAAGGTTTCTTTTGTTGCAGAAAAATTCGCTAGGGCATCTCCTGGACCAGCAATACCAACAACCTTGAGGTTTGGCATCTTTTCTTTTACCTGGAGATACTTCTTCAATGCCTGCTCTGGATTTAAGATTTCGGTTGTCACCCCAGGGCGGCTCTCATTGGGACAATCATATTTTCTCAGACAATAATTACACTGGATATTGCATTTAGGAGCGATTGGAAGGTGCATGCGGGCATAATTGCCTTGCCCACAGGTAAAACAAGGATGTTCTGCCGTCTTTTTTTTCATTTCTGCCTCAGTTGCAATCGATTTTGAATCCATGTTCATCATATTTTCTCCATCCTCGCTCTTAAAGTATTTTTGATATGTTTCTTGCCTAAAGTTTCCATCACGCTGCAGCAAAAGACTATTGTCTATTCTGTCTAAAAGCATGAGCGAACCATCATAACCGAGCATCCTTACTCTTTGCCCGCCGATTTGATCATGAATGGGAAAGCTGCATCGCACGAGTGGTAATTTTTGACGTTCTGCAATTCTTCTGCCATCCGAATTCCCGATCATGATGTTTACTTCTGATTCTATGATTTTGCTTTCTAAGGTTTCAAAATCAGCGTCATCTTCAATTGCCGATGTTTTGGTAAACTGCACGGCGGCTGCCTTTTCTATTGCAGGAGCAAGCGCTTCAGCAAAGCCTTTGCAGACAGATCCAGTCGTGACCGCGGTGGGGACGACACCGCTTTCACAGCAAAGGTTCACAACTGCCTTGACGAAATCCGGTTCCCCAAAAATTGCCGCGCGCCCCAAAGCATTGTACTTATGCGAATCAATCAAAGCATCTAAATAGCGGCCTCGTTCTTTCTCCATTTCCTGTGTCGTTTTTCCGCCGAGTTCTTTGAGCTTAGCTAAAAGAGCATCGGTTGCCACCAAACCGCAAGGCAAATCCAAACGACAATAAGGAACCTGATAGGTATCATACAAGTATTTCGCCGGAGAAATTTCCGGATCGACGAAAGATGCCAACTCAATCGTATACCGCGCGCCAGCCATCTCGGCAATCTTTGTAATCTCAGTTCCACCTTGCGGTAAACGTTGATAGGAACTTCCGTGTACACCATCGAGATTTTCTGATAAATCTGGCAGCAATATATAGGAAAGCCCCATTTTTTCGAGTAGATTTTTTAAATACCGCGTATCGGCTGGCGAAATCGGTCCAGTTATGATATTTATTTTTTCATTTGCCAAAGGCTTCATCTCGACCTGTGTCAAAACCGCATATAAAGCCCGAAAGAAACCTTCATACTGCGTACCGCCATATCCTGGCGTCGACAAAGATATGATTTTTATCTTTTTGCTTTCTGGGTGGAGCTCATAAAATTTTCGGATGATCGCCGGAACGTCCTCGCCTATGGTTTCCGCCAAGCAAGTCGTCGATACACCAATGATTTCGGGGTCATAGAGCCTTATTAGATTCTCAAGGCCTTGCAGTAAATTGCGTTCACCGCCAAATACCGTTCCTTGCTCTGTCAATGAAGACGAAGCTATATCTACAGGTTCATTGTAATGCGTCGCCATATGCCTGCGGATATAAGTGCTGCAGCCTTGCGATCCATGAAGGATCGACATGCACTTTCGAATTCCATACATTGCGGTCACCGCCCCCATCGGCATACACATCTTACAAGGGTTTACATTTAAGTTCGTGAAATTCATCCCCACAGCCAAGCATCTCCTCGCCTTATCGTATTACAACAGTTCCCAAACCGGACTGTTCATGCTTAAATTGATTTCCTGCGTAAAATTGACTACCCCTTCATAACCGCCCAAAGCATGTTTTCGCTCATGGTTATGATCACAAAACGCAATGCCAAGCTTATATGCCAGCGGCCGCTCTTTTACTCCGCCGACAAGAATATCCGCCTTCTTTTCCCGCATGAACATTTCCAGCTCCGCCGGATTTGCATCATCGAGAATGACGGTATCTGGCTCTACCAGACTTTGGATGATTGCATAATCATCCGCTTTGCCGGTTTGGGTGCCAACGACGACCGTCTGGATTCCCATTTCATTGAACTGGCGAATCAGAGAAATCGCCTTAAAACCGCCGCCAACATAAATAGCTGCGCGCCGCCCTTCAAGATGCGACCGGTATCTAGCTAAAAATCCTTCTGCTTTTGTCCTTTGCTCTTGTACAAAAGCTTTGGCTTTTTTTATGATTTTGGGATCGCCTAAAGCTTCCGCTACGCGAAGAAGCGAACTGCTCGTATCTTCAATGCCAAAAAAGCTCACCTTGAAAAAGGGAATCGAAAATTCATCCTCCATCATATTGGCCAAATAAACGCTTGAGCCGGCACATTGTACGATATTAAGTGCCGCGGTCGGTGCCTTTAGCAGTGTTTCATAGGATGCATCGCCCGTAATGGTCGCATTGACCGTCACGCCGATTTTTTCAAAATAGCTTTTGAGCAGCCACATCTCACCTGCCAGGTTGAAATCTCCCAATATATTAATTCCCCGATGCTCTACCAGTTTTTGTTCCCCTGGCCGGATCAATCGCATGATTGCCTCACAAGCCATTTTATATCCCAGGGATTTGGTACCTGAAAAACCGGGTGCCTTGACCGGAATGACCCGCACGGAAAACTTTTTTTCAGCCTCACGGCAAACAGCCTCGATATCATCACCGATAACGCCGACGATACAGGTAGCATACACAAAGATGAGCTTAGGCTGTTTGCTCTGCACAATTTCTTCAATCGCAGCTTTTAGTTTTTCTGCCCCACCGAAAATAATGTCTTTCTCCCTTAAATCGGTGGAAAAACTATTACGATAAATATCGCTGCCACTCGAGAGGCTGCCGCGGATATCCCAGGTGTAGCTGGCACAGCCTATCGGGCCATGCACAATATGATAAGCATCGGTAATCGGATTAAGGACAACTCTGGCCCCGCAATATACGCAAGCTCGTTGGCTCACGGCCCCCGACACGCTTTCCTTATCACAGCTGATGCCGCGTCCATCACCACTGCAGCCAAAATCTTTGATCAAAATGGAATCCATTCTTTCTTGCAATACCCCTGCTGCCATAGCGAAAACCTCCCTTAAAATAAAAAAAGGCAGGAGAAACAAAGGCTATACGCCTTTGTATTCCTGACCTTGTCTCTCCATCACTCTATTTGATTTCTAAACTGAGTTCTTACCCTACATTACCAATTCAAAATCTTCGTCTTTTGCGTCGCGGTCACGCCGATCGAGCAGTGCATTGCAAATGAGCTCTAGTAGGCGCATAGCTCCTTTATACCCAACGAGCGGCATATAGGAATGAACATAACGATCAAGAATTGGAAAACCTGCGCGAACGAGAGGAATATCCTCTGCTTTGGCAATATATTTTCCATGTGTCGTCCCAATCATAAGATCGACTGGATCGTTTTTGATCCACTGATGTAGTTCAAACAAATCGCCATTTGCTTTTACTTTGCAGCCTTCTACGCCAAATTTTTTAAGGAGTGCCGCTGCTTTTTTCGTGAAAACTTCGTTTGGCGTACCCGTCAACAGGTATTTCGGCATCATGCCCATTTCCAAGATAAATGCCGCAATCCCTAAAACTGTGTCAGGATCGCCATAGACCGCCACCTTTTTCTGATCAAAATTTTGGTGAGCATCGAGCATGACATCAACAAGCTGACCGCGTTCTTCTTCTAAAGCTGCCGGAACCGGAACCTTGGCAAAACGTGACAGATTCATCAAAAATTCATCGGTCGCTTCGATACCAATTGGCAGCGGCATGCTGTCAAAATCGACTTCACACTGTGATTTCAATGTCATCGCCGGAGCAAGGCTCGTGATTTCGCCTAAAGCTAAGATTTTTTCGCAATTGCCAAGATCTTTTATTTCCTCAATTTTTGTACCACCGCGTGGATACATTTCATAATGCCCTTTGTTTGGTGCATCCATGACTCCGCTCGTATCAGGAAACATGATGAACTTAGTCTGCATAAGCGTTGTCAGTCTCTTGATTTCCTGCATATCTCCCGGATTCACGAAGCCCGGAAAAATACCGACTTTACCATTTTTTTCAGTTCCCGCTTTGGCCAAATACTTAATGAAGCCTGACATCATATTGCCGAAACCATTGACATGTGAACCTGAATAACTCGGTGTATTGGTATGAACGACGAGTTTTCCTTCCGGTATTTCCATTTGCTGAATATACGTATTCAAATCATCGCCAATGGTCTCACTGAGGCAAGTCGTGTGGACAGCCACGATATCAGGATCATAGATTTCAAATACATTCTTGATTCCCTTTTTAAGGTTGCTGCCACCGCCAAATACACAGGCCCCTTCTGTAAAAGAGCTCGTCGTAGCGATTGCCGGTTCTTTAAAATGTCTAGATAAAAAGGTACGATGATATGAACAGCAGCCTTGGGAACCATGACTGTGCGGCATGCAGCGATGGACACCTAACGCGGCATACATAGCGCCTACCGGTTGGCAAGTTTTACAAGGATTGACGCGCAATGCCTTGCGTTCTACGATTGTTTTTGGGGTTGCATCAAGCATTTTGTCCACCTCCTATAGTTCCTTCCAAAATCGGTTCTTTATTCCAAGGCGGTGTAATATAATGCCAAGACGGCGTAGATAAACTCATGTACGTATCACGAGCAAAATTTATTGCTCCTTGAAAACCGGCATAAGGACCGCTGTAATCGTATGAATGAAGCTGCCTTGATGGCGTTCCCGTCTTTTGGATCATGTATTTATCCTTGATTCCTGAATAGAAAATATCTGGATTGAAAAGGTCTATCAATTTTTCTGTTTCATAATGATTGAAATCATCCACAACAATCGTGCCATTGCCCATGTCTTTGAACATGCCTTTGTAATATTCAAGCTCTGTTTTTCCAAGCAAAGAATCAAAATGTTCTTTACTGATGGTCAAATGGTAATACCGATCATCTTTTTGTGGAGATAGCTGTTCAATATTTTTCGTATCGGCGTCTAATTTTATATTAGGAAGCACTTCTCGTCCTTCATAATCATCTCGATGGGCAAATTCATAGCCAGCAATTATCGTCTTCATCCCAAAGTCTGCCATGAGATTTTGGTAATGATGTGAACGGGAACCTCCGACAAAAACAGCAGATGTATAACCATCGAGCTTCTCTTGATAGTATTTACGGTCTTCTGCAATCTCCGCCAATTCCTGTGCAATAACCTCTTCAGTTCGCGCCGTCATTTTTTCATCGTTGAAATACGCTGCAATTTCTCGCAGAGAACGAATGGTTTCATCAATACCGATAAAGTTGACTTTCATCCAGTCGATACCATATTCCACTTTCATCATTTCAGCAATATAGTTAATGGAACGGTGACATTGCACCAAATTTAGATTGGCCACATGTGCATTTTTTATTTTTTCATATTTGCCATCGCCAGTAAATACAGATACGATCTCATAACCGATTTGCGTAAGCAATCGCTCGGTTTCCCAGCCATCGCCACCGATATTGTATTCACCGAGCAAGTTTATGGCAAATTTCTTATCCGGCTTTGCCCCACCTGTACCGATGACTTTTTTGATCAGCCCATTGTTTGCTATATGATGGCCTGCCGACTGACTGACTCCTTTATACCCTTCACAACTATAAGAAACGCATTTAATTGAAAATTTTTCTTCAGCCCAGGCTGCCACTGCATGGATATCATCTCCAATGAGCCCTACCGGACAAGTAGAACAAATCATGATACAGGCCGGCTTGAATATTTCCATGATTTCTTCAACAGCTTGTTTGAGTTTTTTCTCACCGCCAAAAACAATATCCGGTTCCTGTAGATCTGTGGAGAAACAATACTGGATGAAATTTTTACCGTCAGTTGCAGCGGCCTTGTTACGACGTGTTCCCCAGCTATAATAACCACAACCAATTGGTCCATGTGTCAATACGACAACATCTTGCAATGGCCCCAGCACAACACCCTTACAGCCAGCATAGCAGCAGCCCCGGCTGGTCATGATTCCCGGGACAGAGCGGCTATTAGCCGCTATCTCCGGTACTTCACATTCATCTTTATCCAATTGGACTATATGATCTTTTCTATTTTTAAAAACTCTGGCGGAGTATTGATCCAATACTTTCTCGCGCTCATTCATGTCGATTCCTCCTCCAATCAGTCAAATTCCTTTTCCTGGCAAGCCCCTGTACGTATGTTATAGCCTTCAGCAATCGGCATAACAAAGACCTTGCCATCACCAGGATGCCCTGTCTGATTGACCTTAATGATTATTTTCACCGCATAATCGACTTGTTCATCATCCACGATCAAAGAAAATGATCTGCGCGGAACCAGCCGAACGGCTTCCGATAAATGTTCCCCTATCTCATCGGCCGGAACGGAGCCATCATTGCCCATGATGACATTGATTGCTTCCGTGGCCAATGTTTTTTTGCCACGGCCGACAGCCTTTGAGCAGGTGAATGATGGATAGCCTGCTTCTGCTAAAGCATTTTTTGTAGGATTTACCATATTGAGCCTGATAAATGCCATAATTTCTTTCATCTGACAGCAGCTCCTTATAATCCAGGTTTGCCTGAACTGATTGTATAAGCTTCTAATACTGGTGTAACAAATATTCTACCATCGCCGAAATTCCCATTTTCACCAGTCTTTGCGTTTTTCATGATAATGCGAACAATATCTGCTTTATCTTTTTCTTCCGCAATGATGATGAGCAATTCCTTTGCTAACTCATCATAATGCACTTCACCGACGACGATTCCTTTTTGGCGTCCTCTTCCATAAACTTCTTCTTTGGTAACGCCTACATAACCAGCATCCAAAAGTTCTGCTAAAACAGCTCCCGATTTTTCTGGTCTGACAACTGCTCTTATCATCAACAACATATTTATTGCATCTCCTTTCGCCTTATAAAAATCAGATATCCATCAAGCCATGTTCCATAAGCAACTGTTCCAAACGTTCCTGCTTGAGTGGTTTCGGTACGACAAACATGTCATTGCCATCGATTTTTTGTGCTAAATCCCTGTATTCACCAGCCTGTGTACAGGTCGGATCGAATTCGATAACGGTTTGTTTATGGATTTCAGCCCTTTGCACCATGTTGTCACGCGGTACGAAGTGAATCATCTGTGTTCCCAGTTCAGCCGCTACTGATTTGACTAGGTCGACTTCGCCATCTACATTACGGCTGTTGCAAATAAGTCCACCTAAACGCACGCCGCCAGTCGAAGCATATTTCTGTATCCCTTTCGAGATGTTATTCGCTGCATATAAAGCCATCATCTCACCGGAACAGACAATGTATATTTCCTGTGCCTTGCCTTCGCGAATCGGCATTGCAAACCCGCCGCAAACAACATCACCGAGGACATCGTAGAAAACATAATCCAGATCGGATTCATATGCGCCTAACTGTTCAAGTAAATTAATGGAAGTGATGATACCGCGTCCAGCGCAGCCAACACCTGGTTCCGGTCCACCGGATTCCACGCAGCGGATTCCAGCATAGCCTTCTTTCAAAACCAGTTCCAATTCAACATCGTCGCCCTCTTCACGCAAAGTATCCAGAACCGTCTGCTGTGCGAGCCCGCCTAAGATCAAACGAGTCGAATCCGCTTTTGGGTCACAGCCCACAATCATAATCTTCTTGCCCATTGCAGCGAGCCCAGCATTCAAATTTTGTGTAGTCGTTGATTTACCAATTCCGCCTTTGCCATAAATCGCAACCTGTCTCATAAAAAACCCTCCATCTCAATCCACTTTAATTTTTTCAACAGAAATACGTTCTTGAAAACGAAAAAAAGCCTCGATTCCTCTGACGGAATCAAGACTTCACTGTCTGTAAGCGATATGTTTTCTCTCTTTTGCTCTGTGTTGTTTTCTGTTGATAGCGTAACTATAATCCTTTACAAAATTCTTGTCAATACTATTTTTTTCGCCAAAAACTGTAATATTTTCAGATTTTTCAATCATTTATAGATAGCACCGTTTATTTTTTTCTTTTTGCTTTTTACGCTTTAGAAAATTAGGTTTTTAAGCTCTATTTTTCAATAAAGAATCAAATAGCAATAAATGTATATCTAAAATTATTTTGTATACATAAAAAATTTTTATGCTGCTACTAGCTTTTCTCTTATATTTTGATTTATACTGTATAAATCTTGAAAATTCAAAAGATAGGTTGTGATTTTATGAACTGTGAAATTGCCGTAATTTGCAAAAATAAAAACACGCTGTGCCAACTCAATGAAATGGACACCATCATCGTTTTCGAAAAAGGAGTCGATGGAGTTTGGCAGAAACGAAAAGTTTTCCCTTTCAAAATAAACCAGGAAAAAAATCTATCAGAACTGCGAAATGAAATACGCAACCTCATCACGAAGCTATCTGACTGCCGCATCATCGCCGGGCTGTCGATTGGCGGGCTCGCCTACAACGTCTTTGACCGGCTTGGCTTTCGTATCTTTGAAATCCAAGCTCTTGATTCAGCTCTATTTGACGAACTGCTTATCGATGCCGCAAACGATTTGAGGCCCGTGCCAGAGACCGTAGTGGAATCCCCGACAAAACCGCAGCGTCTCAGCGCTGGCAGCTATTATTTGGACTTAATCGAACTACAGACAAACCATCCGGAAATTTCCTCCAAAAAAGCTTTGCAGCCTTTGCTCCGCCAAGCCGATTTTGAAAAAATCGACGTACTTTGTTCTCATTTGCCGCTTTGGCTGAGTTCCCCTGAATACAAAAGCATTTTACTCATCCATCAAAAAAAATACGGCGCGAATATTTTAGTCTCTTTGCGGCGAAAGCCGCTGCAACCTGCAAACATTTGATTTGCTATCAGAGGGCAAAATTCATGTGAAATCTAAAAAATCGGTGCAAAACAAATTTACATTGTTTTGCACCGATTTTTTGTATCAATTTTCTTCTTCGAGCAATGGTTTCAAAAACCGTCCCGTATAAGACGCTTCAATCTTGACGATATCTTCCGGTGTTCCGACACCGACAATCGTTCCGCCTTTATCGCCGCCCTCAGGCCCTAAATCGATAATATGGTCTGCTGTTTTTATGACATCGAGATTATGCTCGATGACCACGACGCTGTCACCGCCATCAACGAGTCGCTGCAAGACTTCAAGGAGCTTATGGATATCCGCTGTATGAAGACCCGTCGTCGGCTCATCTAGGATATAGAGCGTCTTGCCCGTGCTGCGGCGAGCCAGCTCAGTTGCGAGTTTCACACGTTGTGCTTCACCGCCTGACAAGGTTGTTGCCGGCTGTCCAAGCTTGATATAGCCAAGGCCGACATCTTGAATGACCTGAAGCTTTCTCTGTAATTTAGGGATATTCTGGAAAAACTCCAGAGCTTCATCTACGACCATATCCAAGACATCCGCAATGGTTTTCCCCTTGTATTTGACTTCTAAGGTTTCTCTGTTGTAGCGAGCTCCTTTGCAGACTTCGCAAGGCACGTAAACATCGGGCAAGAAATGCATTTCTATCTTGATGATGCCATCGCCATGGCAGGCTTCGCAGCGGCCGCCCTTCACATTGAAACTGAATCGACCAGGCTTATAGCCTCGGATCTTAGCTTCATTCGTTTGGCTGAACACTTCACGAATCGTATCAAAAAGTCCTGTATACGTGGCCGGATTCGATCTTGGCGTCCGGCCAATTGGTGACTGGTCGATGTCAATGATCTTGTCGATATTTTCTAATCCAGCGATTTTCTTGTGTTTACCGGCCTTGCCTCTGCCGCTATAGAGCTTTGCCGCCAAACCTTTATAGAGGATCTCATTGACAAGCGTACTCTTGCCGCTGCCGGAAACCCCGGTCACAACGGTGAAAACTCCCAAAGGAAATTTCACTCGGATATTTTTCAAATTATTTTCTTCCGCACCAATGACTTCCAGAAATTTCCCATTTCCTTGACGGCGCTTAGCCGGAACCGGAATGTATTTACGACGGCTGAGGTATTGACCGGTAATTGAGCCCTTGACTGCTTTGATTTCTTCTGCCGTTCCTTCAGCCACGACATAACCGCCATGAGCACCGGCAGCTGGACCGATATCGATGATATGATCGGCGGCATACATCGTGTCTTCATCATGTTCAACAACGATCAGCGTATTGCCAAGATCTCTTAAATGCTTGAGAGTTGCGAGCAGGCGGTTATTGTCCCTTTGATGAAGACCAATGCTCGGTTCATCGAGGATGTACAGGACACCCACCAGGCCTGAACCAATTTGAGTAGCCAAACGGATGCGCTGTGCTTCGCCTCCCGACAAAGTTCCTGCCGCCCGGCTCAGCGTCAAGTAGTCAAGCCCCACGTCGAGCAGAAAACCAAGGCGCGCATGCAGCTCTTTTAGGATCTGGGCTGCGATTTTTTGTTCTCGCGGCGTCAATTCGAGCTCATGGAAAAAACGATTGCAGTCGCTGATGGTCATGCGAGTGACTTCATCGATATTCTTGTCCCCTACCTTAACGGATAAGGACTCTGGCTTGAGCCTTGCTCCATGACAGACCGGGCAAGGTGTGATGCTCATATACGCCTCATAATCTTCGCGCATCGTATCGGAATTCGTCTCGGCATAACGGCGCGCCAATAGCGGCATGACTCCTTCAAAACCGGAATGATATTCCTTGTATTCACCATACATATTTTCATAAAAATAGCTGTATTTTTCTTCGTCTGAACCGTACAACAGAATCTTTTGGACCTTTTCATCAAGTTCATTCCAAATGGTATCGAGACTATACCCGTATTTTTTCACGACTGCGTCAATTTGGCACATTGCATAGGAATTGACATTTTTCGATAACGGCGCAAAGACACCATCGGCAAAGCTCAGACTTTTATCCGGCAAGACCAAATCGAGATCGAATTCCATGTTGCTGCCAAGACCGCTGCAAGCGGGGCATGCACCAAAAGGACTATTGAAAGAAAACATGCGCGGCGCGATTTCTGGCAAGCTGATTCCGCAATCCACACAAGCGAAATTCTGACTGAACATGAGCATTTCGCCATCGACGATTTGCACATAAACAACGCCATCGCCAAGCCCCAATGCTGTTTCTATGGAATCTGCCAAACGCTGTTCCATGCCCTCACGAATTGCCAAACGGTCAATGACGACCTCTATCGTGTGTTTCTTATTCTTCTCCAAATGGATTTCTTCATTGACATCGATGATTGTTCCATCGATACGGACTCTCACATAGCCTTCGCGGCGTATATCTTCAATGATTTTACGGTGTTCGCCTTTTTTCCCACGAACGAGCTGCGCCATTACGAGTATTTTCGTTTTCTCGGGCAGCAACAAGAGCTGATCGATCATCTGATCGACGGTTTGCTGCGTAATTGGCTGGCCGCATTTAGGGCAATGCGGTCTGCCCGCTCTGGCAAAGAGCAAACGCAGATAATCATAGATTTCAGTGACCGTGCCCACAGTCGATCGCGGGTTACGGCTCGTAGTCTTTTGGTCGATTGAAATCGCCGGTGACAGGCCCTCGATATAATCGACATCGGGCTTATCCATCTGCCCGAGAAACTGTCTGGCATACGATGACAAAGACTCCACATAGCGGCGCTGTCCTTCAGCATAAATCGTATCAAAGGCCAATGACGATTTGCCGGATCCGCTCAGCCCGGTGATGACGACCAACTGATCGCGCGGAATCTCAATATCGATATTTTTGAGGTTATGCTGGCGAGCCCCTTTTATTTTTATGACGTTCCCTGGTTTTTTTACATTTTCATTCGCTGTTTCAGCCATTTTATCTACTCTTCTTTCCGCTTGCGCTTAGCCCTTTTTGCTGGCAGACTGCCTTTGAGCTCGACAATCATATCGCGCAGATTTGCCGCTCGTTCAAATTCCATATGATGTGATGCCGCCCGCATTTCTTTGGTCAGGGTTGCAATCAAATCATCTTTTTCTGTTGCCGACATCTTCAGACGGTTTTTCGGCCTAGCATCATATTCTTTTTGCTGCTCTGCGACCATCGTCGTCTCAATCAAATCTTTTATTTTCTTTTTGATCGTCGTCGGCGTGATGTGATGCTCTTTGTTGTAATCCGCCTGCACTTCGCGGCGCCGCTGGGTTTCGTCGATGGCACGGTGCATAGAATCGGTGATGCGGTCAGCATACATGATGACTCTTCCTTCAGCGTTTCTGGCGGCACGGCCGATGGTTTGAATCAATGACGTATCGGATCGCAAAAATCCTTCTTTATCGGCATCGAGAATCGCAACCAAAGAAACCTCTGGTAAATCAAGACCTTCTCTAAGCAAATTGATGCCGACAAGAACATCGAATACTCCAGCTCTGAGGTCGCGAATGATTTCCGCCCGCTCCATCGTAACAATATCAGAGTGAAGGTACCTGACTTTGATCCCCATCTCTTTTAAATAATCCGTGAGATTTTCCGCCATTTTTTTGGTCAGGGTCGTCACGAGGACCCGCTCATTTTTCTTTTGGCGAATCTTTATTTCACTGAGCAAATCATCCATCTGTCCCGTGAGCGGCCGAACCTCGATTTGTGGATCCAAAAGCCCCGTTGGCCGGATGATTTGCTGAACGATCTGACTGGCTTCGCCGAGTTCATATTTCGCTGGAGTCGCCGAAACATAGATGATCTGATTGATACGTTCGACAAACTCAGGAAATTTCAATGGCCGATTATCAAAGGCAGATGGCAGGCGAAAACCGTTTCCGACGAGAGATTCTTTTCGGGAACGGTCGCCTGCATACATCGCCCGCACCTGGGGCATCGTCACATGGGATTCATCGACGACAATCAAGAAATCATCCGGGAAATAATCAAGCAAGGTAAACGGTGAATCCCCAGGATTTCTTTGCGTCAAATGCCTTGAATAATTTTCGATGCCGGAGCAATAACCCATTTCCTGCATCATTTCAAGATCATAATGCGTGCGCTGCTCAAGGCGCTGCGCTTCAAGAAGTTTATTATCTTGCCTGAGTTCTTTCAGGCATACTTCTAGCTCCGCCTCAATCGTTTCCACTGCCTTTTCCATATGTTCCTTGGACGTGACATAATGTGAGGCCGGATAAACCATGACGTGCTTGCGCTGTCCGTAGATTTCTCCCGTCAAAACATCGATTTCAAGAATTCGTTCGACTTCGTCGCCAAAGAGCTCAATGCGTATTGCTCGATCATTATAACCGGCAGGAAATACTTCTATGACATCACCGCGAACGCGGAATTTCCCGCGAACAAAATTGATATCGTTGCGCTCATATTGGATGCTCACGAGTTTTCTCAAAATCACATCACGATCGCAGATCTGTCCTTCACGCAAGGAAAGCACCAAATCATGATAATCCTCCGGTGAACCGAGTCCATAGATGCACGACACACTGGCAACGATGATCACATCTCTGCGTTCAAACAAAGAACACGTTGCCGAATGGCGCAATTTATCGATTTCATCATTGATCGATGCATCTTTTTCTATATACGTATCCGTCTGCGCAATATACGCCTCCGGTTGGTAATAATCATAATAACTGACAAAGTATTCTACGGCATTATTCGGAAAAAAACTTTTGAACTCACTCGCCAGCTGCGCTGCCAAAGTTTTATTATGGGCAATGACCAGCGTCGGCTTTTGCACTTTTTCAATGACCTTGGCAATCGTAAAAGTCTTTCCTGTACCTGTCGCACCTAATAAAACCTGTGCGGTCTGACCATTTTCAATGCCGGCGGCCAAATCAAAAATAGCTTGCGGCTGGTCGCCCATAGGATCAAACGGCGCTTCTACCTTAAACGGGACTTCCGCCTCTAAATGCAACGTATTTAATTTGGGTACGGCCATCGGATCATCTTCTTCCCTTTATATAATCAAGAATCATTCTTTATTATTACTGATTATAAATTAAACGATTATAACTTACTAGCGAACATACATACTATTATATAGCAAAAAAGTTTGCGTTACAATAAAAAGAACCGTTTTGGGGGAATTATTGCTTTCCCCCAAAACGGTTCTTTACTACATTTTACGCTTGCTTTTTTAAACGCATATTTTTTATTTTTTCCCACCACTTCTTCAATGAATGGCTTTCAAAGAAAAGGAATATGATTGGTATGACAATCAACGTGAAGACTGTTGAAGTCAGGAGCCCGCCAATAATGACCCAGGCCATGCTCACGCGTGTTTCGGATCCCTCCGTCATCGCCAAAGCCATCGGCGTCATGCCAACCATCATTGTCAAAGTCGTCATAAAAATAGGCTTTAGACGGACTTTCCCCGCTTCGATGATTGCGGCCTTAGGATTCATTCCCTGTTCGTGCATAAGGGTCAAGGTGTAATCGAGCAATAATGTCCCGTTTTTAGCAACCAGGCCATCCATGACCAATATTCCAATCAAAGAATACAGATTGATTGTATTGTGTGTCAAAAATAACAACAAAATAGAACCAATGATGCCAAGCGGCAGCGAGAACATGCGAATAAACGGGGTAACCGTCGATTCATATAGTACCGCTAGCAGCATGTAGATCAGAACAAGTGCCAGCAGCAACGCCGCCAAAAGCTCGGTGAACGTATCATCCATCTGCGTCGCCTGTCCACTGAAACGATACGTCACGCCACTGCTCGCTAGGTCCATTTTCTGCAAAACCTTGGTCGTGTCCTGAATCACATCATTCAATGGCCGACCACTTAGTCCACCGCCAATCGTAATGGCGCGCTGTTTGTCGACGCGCCGTATGCTCACGGGTCCTACACCGTTTTTGATAGCAGCGACATCCCCTAGAAAAATCGTCTGTCCACTGCTTTCCAGCGGAATGGCGGCAACATCTGAGGCCTTGAACCCATCGCTGTTTTTAAACCGGACTTTGATATCTGTATCTTGTCCATCATTATTGACATCATTGGCAATGACACCAGCGGAACGGCCTGAAATCGCCGAAGAAAATGCCGTTTGCACTGCCCCTAAAGATGTCCCAAAGGTTTTCATGCGTTCGCGGTCTACCGTGAGCTGTAATTCCGGCATACCTTCGGTATATGAGCTGTTGACATCTGTAACGCCTTTGACCTCCGTGCCCAGCGATTTTTGCACACGATCAGCGGCAGCAATAAGCTGCGGCCAATTATTGCCCCTCAGCTCGATCTGTAAAGAGCCTCCGCCACCGCGCATACCGCCACTTGAAACACCAGCTACGGAAGATTGAGATTCTTGCACCCGGACATCCGCATTTTTGATTTCACCTGCCGAAAAAGAGCGAATTTCATCGGCAACCTGCCAAACAGAACGACTTCGTTCCTTGCGATCATATAGCTGGACTTTGATGCGCCCTTGATTAGAATTTTGTCCGCCGGCAGAGGTCAGATAATATTTCACTTCACTTATCTCATGCAGGCGATTTTCTAGCAGCCCCATGACTTTATTGGTTTCTTCAACGCTTTGCCCTACAGGCAAATCAACCATGACCTCAAAACTGCTCTCGTCGGTCTGTGGCATGTACTCAGATCCCACCAGACGCAGTGGGATAAAACTCAGCGATAAAATAAACGCCGCCAAGGCCACGAGCAGAATCTTTTTCCGATGGAGCAAGCTCCATCTTAGAATAATTTCATATTGATGGACTGCATTTTTTTCAAGACAATCCATAAAGTCCCATATTTTACCTTTAGGTGCTTCCGGTCCTTTGCGAAAAAATCTCGATGCCAGCATCGGCGTGAGCGTAAACGACACGAATAAAGAAAACAATGTGGCAAATACGATCGTCATGCCAAACTGGCGAAAGAACTGTCCTGTCATGCCATTCATAAAAGCAATCGGCAGAAAAACAGCGATATCACAAAGCGTAATTGCCACTGCTGCCATACCGATTTCCATGCGTCCCGCCTCTGCCGCTTCAAAAGATGGCTTTCCCATATGCAGGTGGCGATTGATGTTTTCCAGCACGACAATCGAATCATCGACCAAGATTCCAACGCACAATGTCATCCCCATCAAAGACATCATATTGAAGGTGAATCCCGCCATATACATGACAAAAAACGTCGAAATCAAAGAAGTTGGAATCGCCAGCATGACTGCCAGTGTAGACCGCCAGCCCCGCAAGAACAAAAACAAGACTAGTCCCGTCGTAATAAGACCCTCAAGCAAAGTACTCAACGTATTATGCAGTGATGTATTGACATAATCTGCATCGTTGCTTACGACAAGAAATTTATAATCCGGATTGTCCTTACGCAGTTTTTGCACGCTTTTTAAAACGGCATCTGCGGTCGACACGACATTGGCTTCACTGTTTTTATAAATGGCAAACGAAATGGAATCCGCTCCATTGATGCGGCCAAAACGGTCTACTCTGGCATCTTGCTCTTTGATTGTTGCCACAGCGGTCAGAGGAATGTTTACATTGCTGGAATTGGGCACTTGAATCTGAGCGATGTCCTTCACCGTTTTATACTGGGCAATCACTCGCACATCCGTCTTCGTCTTTTCTGTATAGACAGGCCCAGAAGGCAGCAATTGATTTTCCGAATTGAGTGCACTGACAATCTTATCGAGTGTCAAATGATAAGCTGCCATCTTATCTTTATCGATTTCGACTGCAACTTCTTTATCGCGGCCGCCATAAAGCTCTATTTCCGAAACGCCCGAAGATTGCTGCAACACATCTTGAAACACATTTTCAGCTTTGGAGTAACTCGTCGATAGTGGATATGGGGAAGTCATCGCTATTTCGACAATTGGCTTGGCGTTCATATCGCGCTTGATGACAACCGGATCATCAATGGCATCGGGAAGTTTTCCCCTCACCGAATTGACCTTTTTCGTCGCATCGATTGCGGCAGCATCCGCGTTGGCATAAAACTCCATTTCTAAAGTGATCTGTGCCTTTTCATAGCTGGCTGTCGAAGTTACTTTTTTGACATTCGACACAGAGGATACCGCATCTTCTATCGGCTTGATGACTTGTTGCTCAACCGATTCAGCATTTGCCCCCGGATATTTGACCGTAATGGTGACATAGGGTGTATTGATCGCCGGCAAAAGCTCAACACCAATCCGGTAAAAGCTATAAAGACCCAATACGACGAAAAATGCAACGACCATGCAGATACCAACCGGACGGTCTATTGATAACCGTGTGATGTTCATGACTTCACTCCTGCCTCAGAGAAATCAACTTGCACATCATCTTTTAACTTTTCCTGATTGCTCACAGCTACGACATCGCCGGCACTTAATCCGTCAATAATTTCTACAGTCTCATCATTGCTGACACCAAGCTGCACTTTTCTGCGCTTTGCCATATGATCTGCATCCAGTACAAAAACATAGGCTTGCCCATTTTTTTGCAAAATGGCTGCCTGCGGTACAGATAAAACTGCCGGTTTAAGAAGCATATCAAGTTGCGCGCGAGCGAACATTCCAGCCTTTATTGCCGGTGCCTTCGTCAACTCAATTCGAACCTTATAAGTCTTTGCTGTATCTTCCATGCTAGGGCTCACAAAAATGATTTTCCCAGGGTAGGAATTTCCCAGAGCATCTACGGCGGCACTCAGCTCGAGTCCAGGCTCCAAAGCCGCCGCATCATTTTCCGATACTTGACAGTCGATATACATCTGACTATTATCGATGAGCTCCAAAACTTTGGTTCCAGCAGTTGCCATTGCCCCCACTTCTGCCGCACGATAAGAGATGATTCCATCGCGCGGTGCGCGTAAAATCAAATCGTCAAGCTGCTTTTCCAGCGCCAATGTTCCATATTCATTTTTTTCAACAGCTGCTCGCTTAGACTCTATAGAAGCCGGTGTTTCGTCTGCAACCTGATTTAAGAGCGTATCATATGACGACTTGCTCGTCACATACTCCTGTTGGATTTCATCGAGCGTTTCTTGTGATATTGCACCAATGGAAAAAAGATATAGATTGCGGTCGTATTTCGCTTTTTTCACAACAAAATCATTTTGCGCCTTCAAAAAATTAGCACCATACGTCGACTCTGTTTCCAGCGCATCTGCTCTTGCTTGGCGCGAAGCCGCCTGGTTTTGCTTAATAGACAGCTCTAGATCCTTCGTATCTTGCCGTAAGAGAATATCTCCCGCTTTTACATGGTCGCCAAGTTTTACGTAAACTTCCACGATTCTACCAGTATACTTAGGCGCTATCGAGATCGCCGCATCTGCTGTCGTTTGCCCCGATAACGAAATATGACGCATCATATCGCCTTTTTCTACCCTATATGTTTGCACTTGTGGTCGGCTGCTTTCTTTGTCGACCTGACTTTTGCGTGCATTTTGGGAAAAATACAAAATTCCAGCTAAACATAAACATATGAGTCCGCCAAACAAAAATAATTTTCTACGATTTAACTTACCGAATCTGTGCCGCATTCCGTTGCCTCTTTCTGTGTTTTTACAATATTTAATCTTTACCTTTTTAAAAATTTCGGGTAACTTATTCATTTTCCTGCTTTTGTTGATTTAAATCTTCAAAACATTTCCATATGTGATATTTTTCCCTAAAATATCTAAAACACTCACTTCAATCCGAAAGCTTATTTGACCAAAAATTTTTTTCCAGTTATAATTACGCTATAATATTTAAGAAGTATTT
>RCMY010001604.1_pt1 | contig 21342 bp, 18 predicted proteins | sample 2041341 | NCBI WGS metagenome assembly RCMY01 (sample SAMN09708234, study PRJNA481090) | Marine sediment metagenome, whole genome shotgun sequencing project.
GCGGTATCAATGCCCCCTTCCACCAACGCCAGCTTGTCGGCCTTGCCGTGAATGACCAGGGTCGGTGCCTGAATCTTTTTCAATACCTCCACTCTGTCGCCACTGGCAAACATAGCCAACAGCTGGCGGGTAGAACCTGGCGGATGGTAGGAGCGACGAAAGCCACGCAGTATTCTTTCGCGTAGCTCTTCGTCGCTGGGCGGATAGCCGGGGCTGCCGATCAGCCGCCAGACTCGCATGGAGACTTTGAGATAGCCTTGTTCATCCGCCGGCCTGCGCTTGGTCATCTGCAGCGTTACTTCACGGCTGGGTTGCGGCAATGAACTGCGGCCGCTGGTCGACATCATAGAGGTTAAACTGAGCACACGATGGCGATGACTGCCTGCAATCAGTTGCGCAATCATGCCGCCCATGGACGCACCCACGAGATGGGCGGCGTCGATATCCAATGCGTCCATCAGCCCAAGGGTGTCGTCGGCCATGTCAAACAGTTTATACGGCACTCTAACAGGCATGTTCAGCCGCGCCAGCAGCATCGTCTTCAGCAATCCTGGCGTTTTCTTGACGTTGATTTTGTCCGACAAACCGATATCGCGATTATCAAAACGTATCACCCAATAGCCTTCAGCTGCCAAGCCCTCGCAAAGCTCCTCGGGCCAGGCGATCATCTGCGCGCCCAAGCCCATAATTAACACAATCGCAGGCTGCGAGCGGTCGCCAAACTCTTCGTAGGCCAAACGAACGCCATTGGCGTTTACGTATTGTTCTGTCATATTCAACTACCACCGTCACTGAGTTTACTTATATATTGCGCTTGTCGTATTGCGAAACAGCAAACCGCTGCCAACCGCTTCTCAGAAAAGCTTGCCCTTCGTTTTCCGTCTGAACTATTGCCCCTCAAACAATAACTGAATCGTTTTTATATCGCGTTCTCCGGCGAAATACCGCTGCAACAATGCGCTGAATACCGTCTCTGGTTGCGCCACGGCAGCGAAAAGCGTTGCCGATGATTGTAGCTTTAAATTGTCCGGCGAACCTAATATTTCTAAAGCGGAGTGGCCGTCGTGAAGCAGCATCGCTTGCGTACAGGCAATCAGACGGGAACCAAGCAGTGGGTGATCGATATATGCCTGCGCTTCTGCCAACCCTGAGATGGCGTAGCGATTTGACATAGCGCTGAAACCCAAGCCACGTATTTGCGGGAAGATATACCACATCCAGTGGCTAGTTTTTCTTCCGGCCGTTATTTCCTTAAGCGCTTGCTCATAGACATTTTCCTGAGCGATGACAAAGCGCCTCAGGTCGTAGGGGTCGTTATTGGGATCGTAACTGCTGGCATTCATACTGAAGAGATCTGTAAAAAGTATATTCACTGCGAACCGTGGTCGAGGTTAATTTTATGCCTACTCTAAACGCATCAGCTAAATTTTCCACCAAAAATAGTCTCATGCACAAAATGAGCCCGCTCTTGTTTGCTAAAGTCGTCACCGCAGATAACACGCTCAGCATGCTCAAAAATCACATCGAGGTGCGACTCACCTGCCTGGAGGTTCGCCGGGTCTTCCATGGTGTCTCTAGCGTAAACTACAACGAAACACGCGTTGCGCCCGTCATGCTTCTTACGAACAATCCTACCCTTACGCTGTATCATCTGCCGTCTTTGATTCGTTCCCGCGATAATAATCCCTAAATCCACATCTGGAACATCCACACCCTCATCAAGCGCATCGACTGCTACAACGGCCTGCAGATTTGCATTGGCCAGATCATCGAGTATTGCGGATCGCTCTGACTTTGAAAGCTTGGAATGATAGGCCTTCGCAAGCGGGCCTCGCTGTTGAAGCGTCTCGCTAAACTTGTCAGCAGCGTCAACTGTGGCACAAAATAACAACGTCTTGGTGGCGCAGTCTGTGGCCGCCGCGAGCCGATCCACAATTATATGCTTAGCCGTTGACTCCGAGAGGATAGCATTCCTTCTGCGCATAGCCATATTCGAATACGATATTTTGAAAATAAGGCAGCAATCTCTCTTCTATGCCATTGGCTGACCGCTCGAATGTTGCCGTCGGGCCCATTCTGTTAAGAGCGCTTTCAAGTAGGGCATTAAAATTGGTATCTGAACCGTATCTATGGCGCTCATCTGCAACGACTAACTGGTAGTTGCCAGTAAACGTATCTGTAATTCTTGCGATAGTATTAACGACACCAACCGTAACATGACAACTTAAATCTGGCGTTTTTGCATAGCCGCCACCTAACAGACTAACGCAGCCCTCCCCTAGCTGGATATCCAATGCCGTTTTTCACTGTTCAAGCAGCACAATAGAGGGCACTACTATCAAACACCTCTCACCCATAGCAATAGCCAATCGTATTGCTTGAATCGCACACAGGATTTTTCCGGTGCCCGTTACCGCTTCAATAACTCCTTTTCTATCGAATCGGAGAGTTGTGAAATTGAGCGGCTCAGTTTTTGTAGATCGCGTCCTGATTCACTTATGAGCCGATCACACTTTTGATAATCACTTGCGAGGCAGTTCTCACGTAGCCCGATGAGGCACCGTTACTAACGGCTGACTTTTTAATTCGCTATGTGGCTCGCCTAGCAAAACGAGTCACATCGCCATTCCGTTGAGCGCCGTGACCGTAGTTGCCGACGCATTACGGTTACAAACAAAACGGGATTGAAATATTGCGATTTAAGAAAAAGCCTCATATAATGACCATTTTTATGGTGTTATGGTGCGGCAAATGTCAGAGCTTAGTTTTATAACGACAGTTACAACGAATGAGAATGTCGTCTCGCCTACGGCGCTCGCAGGCCGGTTGCGCATTACCAAAATTGAGTTGGCAGCTGCTTTAGGGCTCTCGCGTGATTCAGTCTCGAAAAAAGCCCGCGCTGAGGCTCAAAAAACCCAATCCCGAATGCGGGATATGGTGGAGATTATTAATCGGGTGCTTCCCTGGACTGGCTCCGAACTCGCCGCATTCGCCTGGTATCGGTCGCAGTCGTTGCCGTCTTTCGGTGATAAAACGGCGAAAGACCTGGTCGGCGAAGGCCGAGGCGAAGCGGTGAAGGCGTACCTGAGCAGAATCGCAGAGGGCGGCTACGCTTGAAGCCACCGTTCTCGGTATGGGCCAACCGAGTGTATCGTGGCTTTAACCCACGCTGGTCCTACGATCCTGTTTCAGGAGAGGGTGCAAAGCGTCATGGCGGTCGTTTCAATCGGCCGGGCGTTTCTTGTCTGTATGCATCCGCTTCACCTGAGACAGCGTGGCTGGAAGCCCAGCAAGCATTTGTATTCAAAGCCCAACCGCTGACACTCTGCGCATTTGAAGTAAACTGCGCTGACGTTCTCGACCTCTGCGACGGCACCATTCGAAAGAAGTTGGGCGTCACACTGGAAGATATGGCTTGCGCCTGGGAAGACATAGCAAGCCATGGCAAGGAACCACCGAGCTGGCGGATTGCCGACCGGCTTATATCAATCGGCGCTGCGGCTATCGTAACACCAAGTTTTGCGAGTCATGCCGGCCAGAGCGATATTAACGTTGTGTTCTGGAAATGGAGCCGTAGAAAACCGCACAAAATACGGGTGGTCGACGACTATAGTCGGTTGCCTAAAGATGATCGATCATGGCGTTGACACGGCATGGCACGACGCTTCTTGCAAACTCGCTTGAGATCCTTACATTACTCGCCATCCCTTCAAATAAAATCTACTCCGGCCGCTCAAGCTCGGCCGAGTAATGCAGCTTCCCCACATTATCAATAATCACCGCATCAATACCGGGTAAGCGATTCACTAGCGCCAGCCCGGGCTTTACGCCTAACACAAAAACCGTGGTTGAGAGTGCATCGGTAGTGATCGTATCTTCTCCCAATACCGTTACGCTGCGCACTTCCCGGGCGGAGTCACCGGTTTTTGGATGCAAGATATGATGGTAGCGTTTGTCGCCGTCGAGGAAAAAGCGTTCGTAGTCGCCGGAGGTGGAGATGGCGGTATTTTCTAGCGGCATGACTACCGCCATTTCCTTGTCGCTGCGCGGGTCTTTGATGCCGGTCAACCACGGACGGCCGCGGCGGTCGCCAATCAGGCGGCTGTCGCCTCCGGCGGAAACTATGGCATGTTTGATATTTATGGCGCTGAGTATTTCTATGCCTTGATCGACCGCGTAGCCTTTGGCGATACCGCCTAAATCAATACGTACCCCTGCTCGCTTAAAGCGAATGCTGCCATGTCTGCCATCGAGGACGATGTGTTGGTAGTTGATTGCGGGGAGTTGCCGGGCTATCTCCTGCTTATTCGGCTTGACGCCTTTACGGTAATCATAAAACTTGGCGATCGATGCAAAAGTGATATCGAAAGCGCCATCGCTTAATTCTGAAATTGCTTTGGCGTTGTATAGCAACTTGAACAGTTCTGGCGACACTGTCAGCGGCTTCGCAAAAGTTTTTTCTTCGCTCGCATGCCGATTGAGAATGCTGAGTTCCGAGCTTTCGATATAGGGGCTGAAGTGCTGGTCGATACGGCGCATTTCGGCCATGACTTTTTTGATTACGCCGGCAGCCTCGGCGCGGGGTTTTTCAGACCACAACTCGATACTGACTTCGGTGCCCATAATCGCTTGTTTGTCGCTGTACCATTCGGCGCTGGCGGAGTGGCTTAGGAGTATCAATGTGGTGGTGAATACGGCGAACCTGTTCGCGACTGAAGTCGCTCCTACAGGCGTTTCTACAATGCGATACAAAAAATGTGGGAGCGACAAATCGTCAGGAAGCCGATTTGCACAGCTATAGGCTGCCCGAAGGGCGAGCCACATGGATGTGGCGAGTGACTTTAGTCGCGAATTCCAGGAGCCCATCACAAGCCTGCCGATTAGTAATACAGCGAGAAATAAAACCTGATCACATTTGCCTCGAAGCCGTACAAAGACTCTTCACCAGCGGCAACGTCAGCTTCGGTGGCGTCTCTGAAGTCATCGTACTCGAAGCGAATATGATCGAGATACAGACTTAAACTGCCTCTGTCGAAAAAATTTATTTTGTCGATATTTAGTGAATAGCTCACGCCTATGCCAACAGTATGTGAGGAAAATGTACTCAGTTCTTTATCGCGCGCCTTGTAGTTCTGGAAGTCGGCACGGGGAAACAGGTCGCTGTAAAAATCAGCCGCCGATTGATCATAGTAACGATATTTGATATCGAAAATCCAGCGCTCACGAAACGGATGGGTGTAGCCCAGCTCAGCCGTTTTACCGTCAATACCCCAGTCGTCAGTGTAGTAGCGCGCTTTGGTTTTTAAGGAGGCACGATACGGTAGGTAATAGATCAAGCCGAGTGCGACCGCATCGCTACTGCGCGTGTTGGGGTACACCTCGTTTTCCAGCTTGAAATTTGTGGCATTGTCCGGGTCGACGAAGCGTACTTGCCGGTACGGGTTGTTCAAAAAGCCTTCATTGCTAATCGCTTCGTAATTTAGGTTCAATAGAAAGTTTTGAGTTAGCACCTGGCTCAGACCGAAACGATAGTGTTGCCTGTCGACTTCCTCTGCAAACTCTGGATCATTGTTTTGGCCTACTTCGTCTGCACCACGTGAATAGCCCATGCTCAATGTACTTAAACCACCAAAGAAATCCTGGCTTACATCGAAGCGAAAAGAGCTGGCGCTGTAGTCGTTTTCTTCGCTATTAGTCAGCCCTGCGCTAATAACGGTTTTGTCATGTAGGTAGTCTATGCCAACTGATTTCTCTTCGCGCCGCTCGGTATATGCACTGGCGGATAGTTCGACATCAATGGAGGCACTGCTGACATTGTCGACATAGTAATTGGCGCTTAGAGAGAACTTGTCTTTGATGCTTTTGCGGACCAATACCGAAGGGCCGTCAATTTTGACCCCTCCGCCCTCGTAGGAGTGATACAGTACGTCTGCTCGGTCTTCGGGTAACACGGCGGCGGTGAGTTGCTGCGACAGTAGCAGAGGTAACGCTACAAGTAAGCTTTTGGCTAGTGTGCCTACGGAAATGCCCGACGGCGGATTTTTCGCGACTGAAGTCGCTCCTACAGGATGGGCGAGCCATTGTGGGAGCGACAAATCGGCAGGAAGCCGATTTGCACAGCTATAGGCTGCCCGAAGGGCGAGCCACATGGATGTGGCGAGTGACTTTAATCGCGAATATACTCGGAAAAATTTACTAGTTACAGCCACAACCACCACCTCCACCGCCTTCGGCGCCGGTCGAACCTTCGCGGGCCTGATAAACGTGATGCATGTAAGAAGCTGACACAGGGTCACGGTCAAAGCTCATGATTGGGTCGGCCAGGTTAGCGCGCTGATACGGTTTGACCCAGGGTTCAATCGTGCCACATGCGCCCAGAAAGACGCCACATATGACTAATAAGGAAAGTGCTTTTAAAAACTGCATGCTTGTTTCTCTCATCTTTTACAAGTTGTCGCGATTAAAAGAACACCGAGAAACCAGCAGTAAATTCAAAGTTATGTACCGTTTTCTCTTCGCCCAATAAATCGCTATCGAACAGGTGGTCACGCACATCAACGTGCAAGGCTAGCCAGTCGTTAAACAATAGCCGGTAGCCGACGCCGAAATTTACCGTGAAGCGGTCATCGCCACCAAACTCGGTATTGCCAACCCCGCCAATAACGTAGAGTGCCGAATTAAATGCCCAGCTTTTACCAATAAAAGTCTCGCCGGGTAGCAAATTGTAGGCGGCCGAGAGATTGTAATATTTGTAGTCACGTTCCTCTTCGGTGAGTAGCTGCGCCGAGCCAGACAGGTTCTCGAAACTGGTTTGCCCGCCTGCAGACTGGCCGTAGGCCGCCTCAAGAAACAACCCTTCGGTAACGTGGTAGGCGAGGCGCACACCATAAACATCGTTAGAGCCGAAATCTTCAATACTCAGCACGCCGTAATAGATGCTAACTTCGAAGTCTTCGCTGTCGATAGCATCAATGTCTATTTCCTGACGCTCGAGATCGGGAGGAATAATGTCACGCGCTTGTCTGCTCTCTTCGGCCCAGGTAGTTCCGGCCAGGCAAACGAGAGTAAACAGTAGCGTGGCAGTTCGTATTAGCCGATGTAGTGAGCTGCTTGCTGCCTTTGCGCACGTTGCTTTTAGAAAAATGCGCTGAATCCTAATTTCCATTGTTCAATCTCTTGGTCGTCATCACGACTTGTCAGTACCAAATAGTTTTTGTATTCCAGGCGCAGCACAAAACGTTTACTCAGGTATAAGCGCACGCCGCCGCCAACATGCAAACTGTTGTCTTGTCTGTCTTCCGCGCTCACCAGGGTAGAGTTGGGGTCGGTTTTAATAATGCCACCGCCTAACACAAAGAACGGTGAAACTCGCCACTCGGGAAAGGTCTGATGCACTAAGCTAACGTCGGCAAACAGTGTGTCGGAAAAGGTTCCCAGGGCTTGCGAGACGGTCACTTCTGTAGCAATATTTTCGGTAAAGTTGTAGCCGGCATAGGCGGAGATCACATCGGCACCACCGAAGTCGCCAGCGCCGAAACCCAGTTCCCATTTGCGTTTTTGAAAATCAACGACAGTCTGCCCTTCGATTGCTAGCGCATCACCTGCCGGCGTCAGTGTTTTTGCCAATTGATTTTCGTGAACCCAACCTTGCCTGCCATTTGAGGTGCGTACTTTGAACCAACCGGTTTTGCGCTTCAAAAGTGCTATCCACTCGCCACGCGAGGCTGTGTAGAATTTCGGATAGCCTTTACCAGGACCGGTATGCAGATCGATATAAGGTGAAGCTATCTGCACTTCTTGCTTGTGCTTCGAACCCCACGCAGCCGCCGGGTTTGATATCCAAATCAAAAACAGGCACAGCAGCAACAGTGGAGGTCGGGTTGTTTTCATAGACTGATTTATGACTGTATATTATTTGTTCTGCCGCTCATTTTTTTATTTCGGAAAAGCAATCACTTTGCTTAAGTGTAGACATTACTGGGAAAGACACAGTGCGATGTTCGCGACTAAAGTCGCTCCTACAGGTCAGGCATTACGTTGTGGAAGCGACTTTAGTCGCGAAAGACGCGCAGCAGAACCGCGTCTCTGGACGCGCACTAATTAAGCGGCGCCTCAAAAGGGTTATTGAAATACTGACCGCCTATATCCAGCCACTCGGAAAGCAACCGCAGCTCAGCAGGCTGCAGCCAAGCGGCGTGACTACCACCCCCATCGAATCGATCAAAAAAGTCTTCGCTGGCACGGCTACCGCGTACTGACATACTCGGGGCAACAGGTATTGGTACCAGGATTGGGTTACCGTTTTCATCTAGCTCAATATTGCCATTGCCGTCCCGACTCTCCTCCAATATATCTATAAGGATGTCATTGACGATTTCTTGCTCATTATCGCCAAATAGCAACTCGCGGTAAGTGCTAAGATGGTCGGGGTTGTCGGTTGAAGGACCGTCGCTCAAGTCCAGCTGCGCGAATGGCACCTGCGTTCCACTCATCGCATCCACCCTATTATGGCAACTCGTGCAGGTTCGGTCTTCGCTAGCTACAGTGCGCGGCTCTGACCAGAGGGGATGGATGTGTTCTTCATAGTTAATCACGATGCGACAGGCGCTGGTGAACTGCGTAGCACAGGCGGTTGCTACTGGTGCACTAGTGGTCAGGTCGGTGTAGAGAAAGCTAAAATCCGGGTCTTTTGCCACCACGCTGGGCGCACTCCATTGGTCGACGTACTCCACATCGGGCGTAGGAGAACGAACGCCATTAATGCGCGCATAGACTTCTGCCATGGTTTCACCCATTTCATCGGCAAACAAAGCAGGGTCGGTATTGGGGAATTCGATGCCTGGGTTGAGTGCGCCGAAATTAACTGACGGGGCTTCCGCATCGGCTCTGCCGTGGGGTAATACGCTGTCAGCACTGTGACAGCCGCTACACTCGCGTTGCTCTCCCGGGCGCAGCTGCAGCCAGTTTTGATGTCGCCCTCCTATTCTGCGCCCGTCGGCATCGACTACGCTGAGGGTGAATGCTACGTCGGCGGGCACTTTAACTTTTACCGAGCCATCCGGCTCGATAGGAACGTAACCCAAAATCTCGCGCATCGACTGTTGGCCACTGCGCCCAAACGCGGAGTTATCAAAGTTCAGCACGTCGTTATCAGGAATTGAAACGGCTTTTAGCAGGCGCAGAAAACGCGCCGGGCGTTGGCTTGCGAGTGTTTGTGCGGGGTCGGCGAGCGTAGCAATATCCGGCTCGGCAATATCGACGCCATCCAGATCGTAGACGCTGGCGATATGCAACACACCAACGTTTTCAGCGGCCAGACTTGAGTCAACGGCACTCTCCGGTTCCTGCGGAAAGCTGCGTTGCTGCAATGCGATGATATCGGTAAACACTACCCCTTCCTCCGGTGCTACCACGGGCAGCTGCGTTCCCTCCCGTAAATCGTAGATCCAGATGCCGTACAGCGGCGCTGCCTCTTGCAACGCCGGGTCACTGAGATCGTCGGCAAGCGCGCAGGGCGTGATTTTCATGTCTTCGTCAATAAGCCGGCACTGACTCCAACTTACTAGCAGGCGATCGGTGCCGTCCAACAAGGGAAATGCCGCACTAAATCGCCCACCTGGCGAGATGCCCTCGGTCATAACTTCGGTTAAGGCAGCGGAAACCTGCCCTGGTCCGACCATGCTTTTGGCAGACACCGTTGTTTGGTCCTGTTCAGTAAAGTTTTCGGTATCAATAAATACGATATCGCCACCAAAATGTGCAGTGCGATAAGGCCGCAGCGTGGCAAGAATTTTTCTATTTTCGGTTTCCCTGGCCGTTAGAAATTGTACTTCGGCATTACCACCTCCGCTGTTATGGCTGTGGTTACCGTACAAGAACTGCAGGTTGGTGCCATCGGCGTGTATTGTGTACAGATTAATATTATCGTGGCTACCCATATTGTCCCAACGGCTAAACACGATGCGTCCGTCGTCGAGTACTGCAGGGTCAAGGTCATGGCTCTGATTAAAGCTGATTTGCTCTATGTTAGAACCGTCTGCATCAAACACATGCAGTAGAAAGGCTTCGCTGTCGCGGTCTTCGTCCAATGCCGGAAACTGCGGTTTGCCTTCGTCGAGCAGAATGGCCTTCGAACGTCGCTGGCGGGTTGAAGAAAAAACGATGCGATCATCGGCCAGGTATTGCGGTGCAATATCGTCAGCCTCTTCGGCGCTAATATCCGAAGCCAGCACCCGCCTTAACTGATCGGTATCGAAATTGTATTCCCAAATATTCCACTTGGGCTGCTCATCAGCCGAGACATTCTCAATTTCCGGCGCGCGCATAGCGAACAGTAACTTGGTACCGTCGTAGGAGGCGCTTAAATCCTTAACATCGTAGAGTTCGCCGTCTGGGAAGACTCCAGCCGTAACGCTGCGTGCCGCGGCGCTAGGGGAACCTCGATCACGAACAAACAATTCAGCGCCGGGATTAAACGCCGCCGGCTCGCGTATGTCGTCGCCGAACGGGTCGCCGTTTTCATCTGCCGGCATACTACGCTTGACGTAGGCAATGGGTATATCCAACACCACCGGGTCGGCCTTCTGGCCATTGCTTATGCCGACGCCGCCCTCGCCTTCACTACCGCCGCCGCTGCAAGCAGCTATTAAAGCCAGCAAGCCCGCCGCCAGCAAGTAATTGCTCGCACTGCGCGGAAGTTGGAGTCGTTTGCCGTCGTCCATGCCGTTGCCTAATCTCATCTATTGAGTACAGCCAATGACGGCTATCACTTACTAACTCTAGCCGAAGCTTATTGGCGCGAGTCAATTGAGCCGGCATTCGTTATCTGTTTTGTGGAGGCGATCACGAATCCCCTATTCTGATTCACAATCACCCGCCATCTGTCTGCTTGGCAATCAACCTGCTCAATAAAACTACTAGCCTTAGGGGATCTCGAAAGAAATAACAAACCTCGATTGGACACCAGAGCATGATAAAGACGATGCATGTCGCCGCGACACTCTATTCACTCTGTAAACGCGAAGACGTGCTTAAGCGCGCGGATTTCTTTAGAGCCGTCGCTGTTGCGTTGACGTTGTGCCTGGCTATCTCTACCAGCTTTACCGTAGAGGCTGGCTCGAGAGAGAAAGCGAAACGTATGCACGACAGAATTGCGGGCGTGCCGCCTAGCGACAGCGTTCTAAACGATATGCGAAATGACGTGGAAAATAATAATATTGGCGATGGCCTTGGTATCGAAGATGGCACGCCATTGGGTGCGGCTTACACCGCTATGGAAAATCCTGCTTTTTATAATGTCACTCTGAAAAATTTGGTCACGCCCTGGACTAACGGCGACTTCGACGCGTTCGCCCCGTTAAACGACTACACCGCTACCGTTATCGGTATGGTGCGCGACGATGAGGACTTTCGCGAAATTTTGACCACTGACAGAGTTTATGTAGGCGCCCCCGGCATGGCTGGGGTGCCACCTTATTCCAATACGAATAACGCGCACTACGAAGCCATGGAGATCAATGGCGCTGACTTGAGTGACGATCAGGTATTGATTTGGACGTCACAACAATCGGCAATCGGCACGCCAGCCGCAGCCACCGCCGGCGTGATGACCACCCGCGCCGCGGCAAAAGCGTTTTTCATCGACGGCACCAACCGCGCCATGTTTCGCTTCACTTTGTTAAACCACCTCTGCAACGACATGGAGCAGGTAAAAGACACTACCCGCCCCTCAGACCGCATTCGCCAGGATATTAGCCGCAGCCCCGGTGGTGATAGCCGCCTATTTCTTAACAACTGCGTCGGCTGCCACAGCGGTATGGACCCAATGGCACAAGCCTTTGCTTACTACGATTTCGTCAATACCGACGACGAGGGCACCAATGGCTTCATGCAATACATCAGCGACGTAGTCGACCCTAAATACCATATCAACAGCGCAAATTTTAAGTACGGCTTCGTCACTCAGGATGACAGCTGGAGCAATTATTGGCGCAGTGGACCCAACGCCGAATTGCTCGGCTGGGACCAAAGTCTGCCGGGCGGCGGCAACGGCGCTAAATCGATGGGAATGGAGCTAGCAAACAGTGAAGCGTTTGCACAATGCCAGGTGAAAAAAGTGTTTCGCGCTGTGTGTTTGCGCGACGCAGCCGATACTGATCGCGTCGAATTTGAAGACATGGTGACTAATTTCAAACAAAGCGGTTACAAACTAAAGCGGATTTTCGCTGATTCAGCCGTCTATTGCATGGGCGAGTAAGCCAGGCAACGCCGTTATGAAACAAATCAAAATACAGAATAAAGGTCAGGCTATGAAGGCAGCGCACACAGCAAATGCGGATCGCAAACCGGTAGCAGCTTCGCCTTTACGCCGGCTGGTTATCGTTACCGCGATAATCGCACTGCAAGCATGCAGCGGTGGTAGCGGTTCAGACCCTACGGAAAATCCTGCCGGTTCATTCGGTGGCTCAAAAGTGACCTATACGGGACCCGACCCGCAAACTGCTGATATACAAAGTTTTAGAATAAACGTATGGGAAAAGCTGCGCGCTGACGACCGCTGCGGCAGTTGTCACAACGCCGGTGGTCAATCTCCCGCGTTTGCACGCAGCGACGATATTAACCTTGCCTACAACGCAGTTAATGCTGTGGTGAATTTGGAGATACCTGCCACGTCACGCATGGTGACCAAGGTAGCCGAAGGGCACAACTGCTGGCAGGGCAATGACGCTGGCGCGGTAGCCGCTTGCGCCAACATTGTTGAAGGCTACGTCGCCAACTGGGCGAGCGCGGCACTGGGAGGCGCAGCCAAAGTCATTCAACTGACCCCTCCTCCCATCAGAGATGCCGGCGCTAGCAAGAACCTGCCGGCGACGGCACCCTCCGACTTTACGCCGATACATAACTTGCTGACTGCGCATTGCGCCAGCTGCCATACCAGCGATGCTGCGGTGCCACAAACCCCCTATTTCGCCAGCAGCGATATTGAAGAATCCTGGCAACTATCGAAGAGCAAGCTCAGCCTGGATGAGTATCTCTGCAGCGCATCAACACCTTTAAATGATGCGCAGTCGCGCTTTGTTGTCAGATTACGCGACCAATTTCACAACTGCTGGACCAGTGGCAATTGCGAATCCGACGCAGCGGATATGCACGCGGCAGTCGATGGTTTGGCATGCAGCATTAGCGCAACACAACCCGACTCCGGGCTGGTGTTAAGCAAGGCGCTGAGACTGCCAGACGGTATTCCCGCTAACAGCGGCGGTCGCCATGAAGCCAGCGTGATCGCTCTTTACGAGTTTCAAACCGGCAGCGGCACAACCGCGTTTGACACCAGCGGTGTAGCACCGGAGGTCAACCTCACGTTAAGCGGTCAGGTTGAGTGGGTCGGTGGTTGGGGCATTCGCATCATAGATGGTAAAGCACAGGGTTCCACCAGCGACAGCAAAAAGCTACACGACTTGATTACCGCAACCGGCGAATACAGCATTGAGGCATGGGTTGCTCCTGGCAACGTGACACAGGGCGATGCGGAAGATCCGGCCAGAATCATCAGTTACTCGGCCAGCACTAACGACCGTAATTTTACCCTCGGCCAAACAATGTATAACTACGAGTTTCTCAACCGCTCGAACACTACTAATGCGAATGGTATTCCCGCTTTGGCAACCAACGATGACGATGAAGACCTGCAAGCAACACTGCAGCATGTGGTTGTCACCTACAACCCTGTTGACGGTCGCCGCGTGTATGTAAACGGCGTGTTTACTGAGGATATAGATCCGGTCGACGGTGGCATTATCGCCGACTGGAACGACACCTATGCGCTGGTGTTAGGCAACGAGGTTTCAAGCGACCGTCTCTGGCAAGGTGTGATACGGCTGGCGGCTATTCATAATCGTGCGTTAACGGCGGCACAAATTCAGCAAAATTTTGCTACTGGTGTGGGTGAAAAATTCTTTCTGTTGTTTAGCGTTGGCGATTTGATAGACGTGCAGGATAGCTACATTGTGTTCGAAGTCAGTCAGTTTGATAGCTACAGCTATCTGTTTAGTGAGCCGTTTTATGCGGGGCTGGATGCAAACGCGACCGCCGCCGGCATTCCGCTGCAGGGTATGCGCATCGGCATTAATGGCCGGGAGGCAATCGTTGGACAATCTTATGCCAGACTTAATACCACTCTCAATACCAGCAGCGGCAATAATAGACAAATACTTTCGAACCTCGGTACGGTTATTGGCCTGGAGAAGGGCGCTGAAGCGGATGAGTTCTTTCTATCCTTCGAAGAGCTAGGTAGCAACTCAAACGTAAGGACAACAGGTCCGGTGGTGACTTTAGAGGTTGGACTGGACGGCAGTCCCTCTTCCGATATTGGCGTGCGTACCTTCGATGAAATCAGCGCCACTATGGCGGCCATTACCGGCATAAGCATAGCCGCCAACCCTTCCCTGCTGAGCACTTATATCGATATCAAACAAGCCTTACCTTCGGTAGAGAATATTGAAGCATTTTTGTCGTCACATCAGATGGCGGTTACTCAGCTCGCCATTGGCTATTGCGATGCGCTAGTCGAGGCGAATGACGGATTCTTCGGCAGCGTAAACTTCAATGCTGTGTTGACTGCAGCGCAGCGAGACAATGTGATCGTCCCGTTACTCGATGCAGTGTTGGGCCTGAATGTTGGGACCCAGCCAGCTCGGGGCACAACGTCGAGTGAAATGGAAAATCTTTACGACCAGTTGTGCGATGTAAACCAATGCACAGCTTCCCAAACAAGTCCCGCCAGTAAAGGCGTCTGTGCCGCAATACTCGGCAGTGCCGCTATGTTGGTGCAATAAGGCTAATGCGTTAAAAACGAGAAAACACAGCAGTGCCTAGCGTTGCCGAACCTAAAGAAATTTCGTAAAACACAAACAGAGGTTATCTACTCATGGCCAAACGACGCAAACCGCTAGCCACCAACGAACCGCTGCGGCACGCTGATCATCGCCGTCCCAGAACACGTCGCGAGTTTATATCGCAGGGGTTTCTGGCTGGCGCGGGCACGGTGATGGGATCGTCTCTTCTCAGTCTGTTTGCCAGTCCGCAGGTCGCGCATGCCGATTTGTCTTTAGATATTTCCAATAAAGTTGGCGCTTGCGGTATCGCCACAAATGGCGCAGGGAAGATTCCGTTTATCTGCTTTGATCTGGCAGGTGGAGCCAATATTTCCGGCTCCAATGTATTGGTAGGCGGCCAAGGGGGTCAGATGGATTTCCTTAGCACCGCCGGTTACAGTAAATTGGGAGTTCCCGGCAATATGGTGCCTGGCCTGGCCGAGGCCACACGCACAACTACAAGCAACGGCGACCACACAGACACATCGTTAGGTCTGGCATTCCATAGCGACAGCGCCTTTCTGCGCGGCATTCTGGAAAAGGCACCGAATGCGGTAGGTAGCGGTAACATCAATGGCGCGGTTATCCCCGCCCGCTCTGACAACGACACGGGTAATAATCCGCATAATCCCATGTACGGCATTGCCAGGGCCGGCATAGGCCGCGCCGGCGCTGATGGCTCTTTGGTTACCTTGGTTGGCTCAAGAAATTCCGAGTCGGGCGGCAATTCGATGGCACCGGCTATGCTGATCGATGCCTCCATTCGGCCCACAAAAATAGATCGCCCCAGCGATGTTACAGGGTTGGTTAACGTCGGTGACTTTGGCGCACTAACTCAGGCTGAAGCCGTCGCCGTCATGGAGTCTGTTTACCGAATCAGTGATGCCAAGCTCAGCAATCCACTGGTAGACACCAAAATGGCAGATAACCTGCAGTTGCTAGACCAGGTTCGCTGCGGCTACGCAAAGAGTGCTTATCTAGCCGACGAATACGGCGACCCAACTCAAGTTAACCCGGATGACCGAGAGGCAGCAAACCCGAATATAGTTGGCGGCGCAAGCGGCATATTCTCCGAGTCCGAATTTGATGGCGAACGCGAGTTCCGCAAAACCGCGTCAGTAATGAAAATGGTTATTGACGGCTTCGCCGGCGCCGGCACCATTAGCATGGGTGGCTTCGACTACCACACCGGTGACCGCGCTACCGGCGAAATGCGCGACTTACGCGCCGGTCGCTGCATGGGCGCCTGCCTCGAATACGCCGCACAAAAGGGAAAGCCCTTAATGCTTTATATATGCAGCGATGGCTCGGTAGCCAGCAACGGTCGTGAAGACAACTCAGTCGAAGGCCGCGGCAAAGGCGAATGGACCGGCGACAACTCCTCTACAGCTGCTTCATTTTTTCTGGTCTACAATCCCGGCGGCCGAGCCGAGCTTATGGGCACTTCGCCAGAGGACCAAGCCGTGCATCAGCAAATCGGTTATATGCGTGCAGACGCTTCGGTTGAAACCGCGGCCACGCCCGCTGCCAATAACGTCAACCTGCTGGTTGAAACGGTTATTCTAAACTACATGGCGCTGCACGGTGAGCAGAACCAGTTCGCCAATGCGTTCCCCGACGCGTCACTGGGAGGATCTTTCGATAGCCTGACGGCTTTTAAGCCTATTGTTAGCGGAACCATTACATAGCGTATGCATAAACAGTATGATGCCAACAACGGTGACGAAGTACGACTAAGATTCATCGGTTAACATCGAAAGCTAACGATAGTCCACCGCTTGCATCTTGACTTCAAGGTTCCGTTGGAAATCCTTATTGGCAAGCATCCTGGCCCGTAACCTAATAAAAGTGAGCCTTCGCCCCCACAAGCCATGTTCGATCAAAAAGACTTAATAGCTATAGCAAACACTACGATGCCGTTTGGCCGCTACGCTGGCCAAGTGCTGATTGATTTGCCGGAAGAATACCTGTTGTGGTTTGCTCGCCGCGAATTTCCCAATGGTAGGCTGGGATATTTAATGGCGCTGTGTCTGGAAATACGAATACACGGTGCAGAGGGTGTGGTTAAGCCGCTAAAGGGAAAATCACTGCCTGCCGACGCATAGCAGATGCTATGCACACCGGCTTTATATAAGTCATTGCTGTCACGGTATTCGAAGACAACCGCTGCAATAGGTAGCTGCCAGCAGCTGTGCGAACGGCTATAACTTCATAAAGATCCCGCCATTGTCAATATACGTAGTTCGGCTAAACCTTGGTGCAACGGTGCGCTATAATCGCGACTCGCCGAATTACCAAAAATCAGTCTGGATTCAAAAAACAATGAGAAACCCAACTCTTTTTTTGCTGTTGTGCTGCCTGAGCACTTCTTCCTGGAGTACACCCGCCGCCGATTTACTGATTCGCGGCGGTACGATCTATACTATGAATAAAGACCAGCCCACAGCGGAGGCCGTTGTGGTCGCCAAGGGTGTTATTCATTTTGTTGGCGACGAAGCGAAAACAAAGCCCTACGTCGGCAGCAATACACGTACGCTAGACCTGGCCGGCAAGACCATGATACCGGGTTTTATCGAAGGTCACGGTCATCTAATGGCGCTGGGTAGATCACTGCAGGAGCTGGATTTAAGCAGCGCTAAGACCTACTCGGCGCTGGTGGAAAAAGTCGCTGCGGCAGCAGCGCTGGCCAAGCCCGGCGAGTGGATTTTGGGCAGCGGTTGGCATCAGAGTAAATGGCAGCCCAAACCGGACGTGTTGGTGAAGGGTTTTCAAACCCACGCGGCGTTAAGTGCGGTGAGCGCCAACAACCCTGTGCTACTCAACCATGCCAGCGGCCACGCTGTGTTCGTTAATGACCGGGCGATGGCGCTGGCGGGCATCGACAAGTCAACGCGCTTTACAGACGGCGGAGAGGTTATCAAAGATGATGATGGTAATCCCACCGGCATACTGACCGAAAACGCGATGCAGTTAGTGAAAAGCAAAGTGCCGCCGCCCACTGCTAAATCAGAGCGCCGCGCTTTACGGCTCGCGTTAAAGAACCTGGCGAGGAATGGCATCACCAGCTTCCAGGATGCCGGTACGGTCGCTGCTGAAATCGATATTATGCGCGGCTTTCGCGACAAGAATAAATTGACCAGCCGCATCTGGGTGATGCTGGCTGGGTGGGAACCAGGTTTGCTCGCCGAGTGGCTGGAAAACGGCCCGGAGATCGATGAGAGCAAGCAGCGGCTGACAATACGCGCAATTAAACTGTCAGCGGATGGCGCGCTGGGGTCACGCGGTGCCTGGCTGCTTGAGCCCTACACCGATCGTGCGGGTCATAGTGGTGCCGCGACTATACCGATGGCCGAGGTGTACAAGGTTAGCAAGGCCGCGCTTAAAAGTGGTTTCCAATTGGGCGTACATGCCATTGGCGATCGCGCCAACCGCGAAGTGCTCGACCAGTTCGAGAAAGCCTTCGATGGCAAACCATCCACTGCGCGCTTTCGCATTGAGCATGCACAACACCTGAGTGCCGCAGACATCCCACGATTTGCGCAGCTTGGTGTTATTGCTTCCATGCAGGGCATTCATATGAGTTCCGACCGGCCGTGGGCTATTGACCGTCTGGGGCAGGAGCGTATCCTCGAAGGTGCCTACGTTTGGCGTAAGCTCATCGACAGCGGCGCAATCGTTATCAATGGAACCGATGTACCAATCGAGCCAGTGAACCCAATTGCATCATTCTATTCGCTGGTCACCCGCAAAACACTCGCTGGCACGCCTGAGGGTGGTTACGAACCTGCACAAAGGCTTACCCGCGCAGAAGCCCTGAAGTCATATACTCTGGACGCGGCCTACGCGGCCTACGAAGAAGACACCAAGGGCTCGATTGAAGTTGGCAAACTCGCAGACTTCACGGTGTTGTCCAGCGATATTCTGCATGTGCCGGAAGAGCAGCTACTCGACACTCAAGTAGAGCGCACAATCGTTGGTGGCGATGTTATCTACACACGCGCTTCGAGGTGACGGCAAGCAGCAGTCTGTCATTTTCGTGCTGCAGCAAGCGCCTAGCCGACGAATTCAACCAGTACGGCGTCTGAATAGATCAAGGCACCGTCGCTAACCCTTTTAGCAACGAGATGGAAGTTACTCGTTTGGTCGTCGGCATTCAAATACACCCGAAATTTACAGTCGGTCAGCTCGCCACAGTCGGCAGACGTTGCCAGCTCCAGACCAGCCATGTCGGCTGTAACGAATGCTTCCGTTGCACCGCTATCCTGCAGCTTTTTCTCTGCATTTTCCATTTCCAGGTGCGCTTCCTCGCTAACGCGAAAATGCAGCGACTCAATGCGCGTAGATTTGCTGGCACCCTCAGGTTTGCACCAGCCTTCGATAGAAAGTGTGTTCATTTATCAATCTCCTCATTCTAAACTGCACAGTCGCCACAACATGTGGCTGATGGCGCTATTATATACGCTCAACATTCGCATTCAGATCGCAACCGCGTGGAGATCATAGTGAGTTAAGCGTGCACCACCTGCTTAGACTTATGCAACATAGATGCTATGTGCAAAATACAAACAACCATCCTGACACAGTAGCCCGTGAGACTAACGCCATGATTGAATTTATAAAAAAACTGCCAAAGGCCGAATTGCACATACACATCGAAGGTTCGCTGGAACCTGAACTGATGTTTGAAATTGCCCAGCGCAACGGCATTAAACTGCCCTTCACCAACGCAGAAGAAGTGCGGTCAGCGTATGAGTTCGACAATCTGCAGTCGTTTCTCAATATTTACTACCAGGGCGCGAGCGTATTGCAGAAAGAGCAAGACTTTTACGATATGACCTGGGCGTATCTGCAGCGCTGTGAGCAAGATAATGTGATTCACACCGAGCTGTTTTTTGATCCACAAACGCATACCGATCGCGGCATCGGTTTTGATGTCGTCATCGATGGCATCACGCGCGCGCTCAACGACGGCGTGGAAAAACTCAACATCAGCAGCCAACTGATCCTGTGCTTTCTGCGCCACCTTAGTGCCGAGGCGGCAATGAGCACGTTGAATGACGCCTTGGCTTACAAAGAATCCATAGTGGCCGTAGGGCTCGACTCCGCCGAAGTAGGCCACCCACCGAAAAAGTTTCAGGCTGTATTCGAGCGCGCATTAGCAGAGGGTTTTCTCACCGTTGCGCACGCCGGTGAAGAGGGCCCTCCCGACTACATCTGGCAGGCACTGGACTTACTCAAGGTACAACGCATCGATCATGGTGTGCGCTGCAGCGAAGACCCGCAACTGATGCAACGCCTCATAGAGCAACGTATTCCGCTAACCGTATGCCCGCTCTCGAATATCAAATTAAGGGTATTCGATACGATGCAAGACCACAATATTCTTAGCCTGCTGGAGCAAGGACTCAACGTGACGGTCAACTCCGACGACCCGGCCTACTTTGGTGGCTATTTGAACGCCAACTTTTTGGCGCTGCATGAGGCGCTGGGCATGACCCAAGCGCAGGCCATCGCACTGGCAAGGAATAGTTTTGCTTCGAGTTTTCTTGGCGATGCCGATAAACAAGTATTGATTGAGCGGTTGGAAGCATACTTACAAATCAGCGCCGAGTAAGGCACACATGTAATTATTTGTGCTCCAGTTCAAGTGGCTTTTCTTTGTCTTTTTTTGCGGCGTCGGGCGATTGTGCGGCGCTGGATAAAACTGGACGCTGCCTACTGCGCAAAATATAGCCTCCCAAGGTGCCGCCAGCCGTACTTAGTAACAGCAAACCAAGGCTGGCAAATTGGGTAAACATCATCAACACACCAAAACCCACGGCTCCGCTGAGCGCCGCACCGACTTTAAAGTTGGCCTTGGCATGGGCGCGGGAGGATTCACGCACGATTTGAGCCTGAGTTTTTTGCAGTATTCGAGTTTTCGCTCGCTCGGCGTTAGTCACCAGTTTTTCGCGCTCTTTGGAGAAATCGTCACGCAGTTTGCTTATGTTTTTGTCCGCTATTTCTTTCGACAACGCGCCAAACCAAAAGGCAGTAACAAGCGCAATTGCACATGCTGGAATCAACAGCTCCGCCCAATCGCGAGGGCTGGCGAGTGAGTTAATATTCAACCATAGCAGCAGCCCGGTTACTGCTTGCACTACGATAATGCCAATAAAAAAACGCAACAAAATGGTGGATTCTCTTGGTGATTAACGCCGCCATTCTAATCGCAGTTGAACTGAATGCGGTAGTTGTTATTACCTATAAGTACTGGCAAACCCATGCCCGGCGAAGCATTTGAAAAAATTGTGGGCTCGTTGAGCACTCGCAAAATACTCGTCTATGCGCCAGTGATTTCGATAACATTATCATCACTATTACGATCAATGTATTTATTGTAGGGGTCAACGCCGACATACGCCGGACGTTTTTTGCTGATAATACGTATTTCCTGCAGGCCTGATGTAATCGGCCGTCGCTGCATGAA
>RCMY010004146.1_pt1 | contig 21339 bp, 20 predicted proteins | sample 2041341 | NCBI WGS metagenome assembly RCMY01 (sample SAMN09708234, study PRJNA481090) | Marine sediment metagenome, whole genome shotgun sequencing project.
CGCACTCAGCGTCGAACAGCTGCGTGAGCGCCTCGAGGTCTGAGATCTTGGACGCGACTTCGTTGTGCGTCGACAATCGGCCCATGCAGAGTCATCGGACCGAAGAAAGTCGAACCTGAGCAGTCGGGCGAAATCGTCGCAGCGGCGACACGAGCGACCAGGTGTGACCTCGAACTTCCGTCGACACGGGAAGATCGCCGAGCCGAAAACGTAAAACGCCGCCGCTCCCAGAGGAGCGGCGGCGCTTTCAGATCGTTTCGCTCAGAGAGCTCGGACGTTCTGGGCTTCGTCGCCCTTTTGGCCTTGATGTCGAATTCGACCGTCTGGCCGTCCTCGAGGGACTTGTATCCCGTTCCCGCGATGTTTGAGTGGTGAACGAACACGTCGTCACCACCCTCGCGTGAGATGAAGCCGAAGCCCTTTTCGCTGTTGAAGAATTTCACGGTGCCTTGCATAGGCTCACTTTCGTTTCGAACATGCCCTCGTGACTTGTTCTCCGGCGAATCCTACGCCGTCGGCGTCGATGTTGGGTCGATGGGCTGCTCGACGTGCCGAACAACCCGTGCCGGCCCTTGCCACTCGCGCCCGCGTGACGCACACTGTTCACGTGGCAACCACCTCGACCGATGCGCCGATCGCCGGTTCGCGCATCGTCCGAGGCGCATGGTTCAGCGCCGCATGGCTCGCCGTCGCGCTCGGCGGGATCGGTGTCGTCGTTCCCGGTCTCCCCACGACCGTCTTCATGATCATCGCAGCGGCCTGCTTCGCCCGCTGCAGCCCGCGATTCGAACAGTGGATTCTCGATCTCCCCGGCATCGGCCGCTCCGTTGCCGACTATCGGTCGGGCCTCGGCATGCCGCTACGCGCCAAGATCGCAGCGATCACGATGCTCGTCGTCGCCGTGTCACTCAGCGCCGGCCTCGTGATCACCAACACTCCGGTACGTGCCGCCGTCGTCGCCGTCGGCCTCATCGGCGTCTGGTACATCGGAGTCCGGGTGCCGACCCGCCAGAACGACACGCTTCCGCTTCCGGAACACCCGCAGTGACCGGTCGCGAGGACGGGCCGACGCACCCGCACCTGCAAGCCACGCTGCTGATGGTCGGCGTGGTCGTCTTCCTGATCGTCGTCTCCATTCTCGAAGTCCTGTGACGAGCGTGTCGAGATGACACGATGACGTCATGAGCGAGAACAGCGACCATGGCGGTGAGGCCCCCTGCTGGGCACACTTCGTGGACGAGCTCGATCAGGTCCGCACCTCGATCGAGCCGCTCGGCTCGAACACCATCATCTACTGCGACGACTGGACTGCGATCGTCGAGTTCTACCGGAACGGGTTCGGCCTTCGAGCAACGATGGAGCGTGACTGGTTCGTCGAATTCGAGCTGCACGCCGGCGCCCACCTCAGCGTTGCCGATGCCAGTCACGCGACCGTCGATGCGGGAACGGGCGCCGGAATCACGCTCAGCTGGCGCGTCGCCGACGTGGTCGCCACACGCGAGCATCTGGTCGCGCAGGGCGTCGATGCCTCCCCGATTCGACAGCGCTGGGGAGCGGACACCTGCTTCGTGTTCGACCCAGCCGGCAACCGCATCGAGTTCTGGACAGGTCGTTGAGCTTCACGTTGCTGCCCGTCATCGACGTCGCCGGCGGCATCGCCGACGAGGCGATGCTGCAACGAGCGCTGCCGGCCGGGTGCGATCGCGTGGTCCTCGCCACCCAGGCACTGACCGACCTTGCGTGGTGCGCTGAGACGATCGCAACTCACGCCGGCCAGATCGCCGTGGGCGACACTGGAACTGCTCGATCGGGCCGGCTGCGAGCGGTACATCGTCACCGACGTGACCCGCGACGGCATGTTGAGCGGTCCCGATCTCGACCTGTATCGAGCAGTCACCCGGGCAAACGCTGGCGCAGGTGATCGCGTCGGGCGGCATCTCCTCGCTCGCCGATCTGATTGCGCTCGCCCGTTCGGCCGAGGAATCTCCGAACCTCGAGGGAGCGATCGTCGGCAAGGCGCTCTCCACAGACCGGTTCACGTTGCCGGACGCCCTCGCGGTCGTGCGACGCGACGCCGCCGACTGACAGCCCGCGGCCGGTCGGTTGCGGCGCACGCATCACCGCTAACGTCGCTGCGTGCATCACGAGGAGACGACGTGTCGGTGACTACTCCCTCCCTCGCAACGCCGAACCCACGGGTGACGCTGGCGATGGTCGTCCTCGTCGCACTGCTGATCGGCGGGAACTTCACGGCGCTCAAGTTCGCCCTGGAGCACACGACACCGCTGCTGCTCGCCGGTCTCCGGACGGTGGTCGGCGGAACGTTCCTGCTGTGCTTCGTGACCCTCGTTCGGGGTGAGCGGGTGCCGACCGACCGGTCGATGCTCGGCAAGATCTTCGTCGTCAGCCTGGCGATCACCACCATCTCGAGCGGGCTGCTCGTCATCGGTGTGAGCCGTGTCCCAGCTGGCCTGGCATCCCTGCTCAGCAGCACCATGCCGCTCTTCACCGCACTCCTCGTGCTGCTGCTGATGGGCTTCCGACCGACACGGCTCGGCGCGCTCGGACTGGTCGTCGGGTTCTCCGGCACCGTGGTCCTGGCCTCGCCGTCGCTCGACGGTGATGCTGCCACCATCGGCATCATCGCCCTCGCCGTCTCCGCTCTCGCCTGGGCATTCGGCACCGTCTTCATGCAGTGGCGCGACTTCAGTGCCGTCTCCCCCGTGATGATCGTTGCCGTGCAGTTGCCGATGTCGGCTGCAGTGCTCATCCCCGTCGCCCTTTTGATCGAGGGCACTGCCGACACCGACTGGTCGCTCGGGCTTTTCGTGCCCCTCGCCTATGCGGCCATTCCAGCGAACGCCGTCACATTCGCCCTGATGGCCACGATCGTGAAGCGGGCTGCGGCGACCCAGGCCGCAGCGACTGCGTACCTGATACCGATCTCAGGGGTGTTCTTCGGCTGGCTGATCCGAGGAGAGCGGCTCGGCGCCATCGAACTGATCGGCGGGGTACTCGTCGTCACCGGTGTCTACCTGCTCGTCACCGCCAACGCCCGAGCGAGGATGGCCGCCGTTACGAAGTAGTCCGGCGTCGTAGGGCGGGGTCACTTCTTGCTGCGACCAACTGGTCCCGGAAGCCTGGTCAGCTGGCGAGCGGCGAATCGTTCTTGGCGAACCGGGCCTTGATACCGATTGGCGCCGTGAGCGTGTAGCCGGCGAGGTGACGTTCTTCCTCGGACTCGCCCGCCCAGTAGCCGTACTCCCGGTTCTCTCGGGAGAACTCGAGGCAGAACGGCTGCACAGGGCACACGGCGCAGAGCTTTGCCGCCTTGGCCTCACGGCGCTCCCGTGCCTGAGGGCGCTCCGCCTTGGGCGCGAAGAACAGCTTCATCTGACCCTTGCACTCGGCAAAGTCCTGCCAATCCGTGTACCGATCGATCTCGAAGTCATGAATCTCTCGGCTGTCATGGATCTCTCGGCTGTCATGGATCTCTCGGCTGGTATGGATCTCTCGGCTGGTATGGATCTCTCGGCTGGTATGGATCTCTCGGCTGTCATGAATCTCGTGGCGTTCGAGCGTGGTCATCGGGTTTCCTTCCGTGGCGGCGCAAGATCTCCTGCGTCAGTCAGATGGGTCTCGTTCGTGAGGTGTTCTCGATTTTAACATTGCTAAACATCTATTTGACACCATTAGGCAAGCATTCTTTCGGCCGGTATGGTTTGCGGGTGTCTCCAGCCGCTGACAACTCACTCGACCTGGATCAGGTCGCACTTCAAGCCGGCGTTCACTACCAGACGGCGTACCGATGGGTGCGCTCCGGCAAGCTCCCCTCAGCAATGGTCGACGGCCGATACAGCGTCCGACCAGAGGACTTGCAGGAACTCCTCCACGCACGCACGACACCGACTCCCCCACGACTCCCGGGTCGGCAACGTCTCGAACGAACCGCCGACAAGATGCACACCGCACTCGTCACCGGTGACGAAGTCGGTGCCCGCGACCTCGCCAAAGCCCTCGTGGCCGAGCAGACGCCGGTCACCGACCTCATCCAGGAGGTGCTCGTCCCGCCACTCCGACGAATCGGCCAGGACTGGTACGACGGCAAGCTGTCGATCTGGGTCGAACACCGTGCATCGGCAATCACCGAACGCATCCTCGGCGAGATCGCACCGCGTCCCCGTGGCCGTCGACGTGGCGACGTGATGGTCGCCTCGGTGTCAGGTGATCGGCATGCGCTGGCCACTTCAATGGCCGCCGTGGCACTCCGTGCGAACAACTGGGCCGTGCATCACCTCGGTGCCGACATGCCGCCCGACGAACTCCTCGGATTCTGCAACGAACACGACATCGACGTCGCCGTGGTCACGCTCACGAACCCCGATTGCACCGAACTCGCCCAGGCCACGGGACAGCGCATCCGTGCCGCGGGAACCCCGACCATCGTCGGAGGCCCAGGCCGCACGCTCGAGGAACTTCTCGACGAAGTCCTCACAGCGTCGCATCCCGCTCAGTAGCGCGTCCGGTCGCTACACCCCGTTCGGCTCACCGAGACGCATCAGTGTCGCGACTGCCCGGTTCAGTGGGACATCGATGCCGTGCCGCAGCGCACGGTCCACCACGATCTGGTTGCGCTCGCGCCACTCCGTCGCTGTGCCGGCCAACCGATCGACGACGATCGACGTGGTGTGGCCGCCTGCGTTCTGCTCCTGATATCGCTGGAGTTGGGCCGGGAGATCATCGGCCAGTGTTGCGCTCTCGGCGCGCCCGACGGCGGCGACCTCCTCCATCAGCGCCCGCAACATCTCCGCAGCCTCGGCATCGCCGAAGACATCCGAGCCCCGCCGGGTCAGTACCCCGATGCCGCCGACCGCAGCATTCATCATCAACTTCAGCCACGCCGCACTCACCCAGTCGTCCGTCTGCTCGACGTCGATGAACGACCCGTCGAAGACCGCCTGGACGACCACCCCAGCGGGGGACTCCGGGATGACCAACCGAGACGGCGTCCCGACGACGGCCTCCCCCGGACCGGTCCGCTCGGACGGCAGCATCACGATCGCTGGAACGACCTGGGCGTCCACGTCGAAACGCTGGAGGTGATCGATGCCGTTCTGGGCGATCAACAACACCGAATCGGGGCGAACCGATGCCCGGACGTGGTCGACGATGGCTGCGTTCTGCGTCGCCTTCGTCGCCACGATCACCACGTCTGCAGGGGCCAGTTCACCGGCGTTCACGACGCATCGAGCAGCCACATCGACCGATCCGGCCGGCCACTGCACCGACAAGCGCTCGAACGGCGTGCGCGTCACCAAGGTCGGGTCGTGGCCACCCTGCACGAGCCCAGCAGCGAGTGCGGCGCCGATCGCGCCGGGCCCGATCACGGTGACGGAGAGAGCGGTCATGACCTGAGTGTCCCACGACGGCCGGTCTTCAGATAGACCGAAGGCATGTTGATCGTGGTCTCACCTGCCAAGGCGCTCGACTTCGAGTCCGCCTTGCCGACATCGAAACACAGCCAGCCCGTCCTGCTGGAACAGTCCGAGGCGCTCGCCGGCATCATGGCCCGCAAGTCGCCCGCCGACCTGTCGAAGATGATGTCGATCTCGAACAAGCTCGCCGATCTGAACCACGAGCGGTTCCAGGACTGGACGACCCCGTTCACCCCCGACAACGCTCGTCCGGCCGTCCTGGCATTCGATGGCGACACGTACACCGGTCTCGATGCGCCTGCTTCGTTCAGCGAGCGTGACTACACCCACGCCCAGAAGGTGTTGCGCATCCTCTCGGGCCTGCACGGCGTGCTCCGGCCACTCGACCTCATCCAGCCGTACCGGCTCGAGATGGGCTCCAAGGTCAAGCATCCGAACGGCAAGGACCTCTACAGCTACTGGGGCGACACCGTCACCAATGAGCTCAATGCTGCCCTCGCCGACTCACCAGGCGCAAAGGTCCTCGTCAACCTGGCGTCGAACGAGTACTTCGGTGTCGTGCAACCCGACCGCTTCGACGGGCGGATCATCACCCCGAAGTTCCTCGATGCCAAGGGCGACGGTGACCACAAGATCGTCAGCTTCTTCGCCAAGCAGGCCCGCGGCGCAATGGCCGGCTGGATCGTGCGGGAACGCATCACCACGGCCAAGGCGCTCACCTACTTCGACGCCAACGGCTACCGCTACGCAGCCGAAGAATCCACCCCCGACGAACCCGTCTTCAAGCGGAGGAACGACGCATGACCGACACCAACACCGACACCGACACAAACACCGACAGCAACACGGCGACCGACGTCGACACCGTCGTCTGGGACATCGATTCGATCCTCGAAGGTCGCTCCATCGACGAGATCTTCGATGCCGCAGAGGCCGAGGCGCATGCGCTGGCCGAACTGCGGGGCCGAGTCGGGCAACTCGACGCCACCGAACTGGCTGCTGCGATGCGCCAGATGGCATCGCTGTACGACCTCCTCGCACGTGCCGGCTACCACCCGATGCTGTCGTTCAGCACCGACACCAGCGACCCCGAGCGCGGGGCGGCGATGGCGCACTCCCAGCAGCGCTCGACCGAGATCAACACGACCCTCATCTTCTTCGACCTCGAATGGGCTGCAGCCGACGACGATCACGTCGCCGCCATCATCGATGATCCGCAGCTCGACTTCTGTCGCCACCACCTCGAACAGGTTCGCCTGGAGCGGCCACACCTCCTGAGTGAGGCCGAGGAGACCGTGCTCGCCGACAAGGCCCAGGTCGGTGCGAGCGCATGGGTTCGCCTCTTCGACGAGCTCACCTCGGCCATCGAGGTCGACGTCCCCGACGAACACGGCGGCAAGGGTGTCTCACTGATGCAGGCCCTGTCTCTGCTCTCGCATCCGGATCGCAACGTGCGTCAGCAAGCCGCCGACGGCGTGACCGCCGGCCTCGAACCGGGCCTCCGCACCCGGGCGTACGTGTTCAACACGCTGCTGCTGGACAAGTCGATCACCGACCGCCAGCGCGGCTACGACACCTGGATCTCCTCTCGCAACCTCGCCAACGAGGCATCCGACGAGTCGGTCAACGCCCTCGTCGAGGCCGTGGTCGACAACTACGACCTCCCTCAGCGGTGGTACAAGCTCAAGGCGCAGGTCCTCGGCATCGACAAACTCGCCGACTACGACCGGATGGCGTCGGTCGCCGAGACCGAGCAGGAGTTCGACTGGGACCAGGGCGCCAGCATCGTTCGCGACGCCTACGCGTCGTTCTCCCCCGAACTCGCGGATGTGGTCGGCCGCTTCCTCGACGAGCCGTGGATCGATGCCCCCGTCCGGCCCGGCAAGCGAGGCGGAGCTTTTGCAGCACCCGTCACGCCGGCGCACCACCCGTACGTGTTCCTCAACTGGACCGGCACGTCACGCGATGTGGCGACGCTCGCCCACGAACTCGGCCACGGCGTGCACTTCTACCTCGCTCGCGAGCAGAGCATCTTCCACCAGTCGACACCGCTGACCGTCGCCGAGACCGCGTCGGTGTTCGGCGAGACCGTCACCAGCAGCCGGCTCCTCCAGACCATCCAGGATCCGAACGAGCGGTTCGCACTGCTCGCCAGCACGCTCGAGGACTCGATCGCCACGGTCTTCCGCCAGGTCGCGATGAACCGCTTCGAAGACTCCTGCCACACGGCTCGGCGCACCGAGGGCGAGCTCTCGGTGGACCGGTTCGGTGAGCTGTGGGCCGTCAGCCAGTCCGACATGCTCGGCGACTCGGTCGAGGTGACCGAGGGCTACACGAGCTGGTGGAGCTATGTCCCGCACTTCATGGGGACACCCGGCTACGTGTACGCCTACGCGTACGGCCAGCTCCTGGCACTGTCGGTGTACGCCCGGTACGTCGAAGAGGGCGATGCGTTCGTCCCCGCTTACCTCGACCTGCTCCGCGCCGGTGGCAGCCGGTCCCCCGAGGAACTCGGCAAGATCGTCGGCTGCGACCTGGCCGACCCGAACTTCTGGGCCAACGGCATCAAGATCGTCGCCGGTCAACTCGATGCCGCCGAAGCCGCAGCACGGGCCGCCGGCCGCATCAGCTGAACACGCCACTGAGAGGTGCGCCACCGAGAGACCGCGCCACCGAGAGACCGCGCCACTGAGAGACCGCGCCACGGCGACGTCGTGACCGAGGACTCTTTCGGGGCCGCGGCAGATCACGCACGATGACACCATGGACACTGCACCGTCGTCACCCACGTCGTCCGACACGCCGAAGTGGGTGCTGCCCGCAGCAGCGGTGATCGCCGTCGCGGCGCTCATCGTCGCGTTCGTCGTCTTCACTTCCAGCGGCTCCACGGACGATGACGCTGCGGACTCCGCCCTGCCGGCAACCGAGGTGAGTGTCAGGCCGACCGATGTCTCCACGTCCACACCGACCACAGACGATTCGACCACCACGTCGGACCCGGCAATCAGCACCACGTCAGAAGTGGCCACGACCACCACGCTCGCTCCGGACAGCACCACCGTCGACGGTGATCCTGCACCGACCTTCACCGCAGAGCTCCTCTACGGAGACGGCTCGACGGTGACACTCGATCTGATCGGAGTGCAGAGCGGTCTCACGGTGTACGACGGTCTCATCGAAGCCCCTGCACTGCGTTGCGTCGCACTCCTCGCGCCGGGCATCGACGGGTGGAACGAATGGTGCGGTGCACCCGACTCGCCCGTCCGATTCCTCACCGAAGACGGTACGACGATGTGGCTCGTCGAACTCGGTGCTGCGGTCGGCGAGGTCACGGTGAGCGTGCCGCGGTCAGACTGGACGCTCACGTCGAACGGCTGCAGCGGTCCCGTTGCCGACCTGCTGCAGGCTGCGATTCACGGCCCGACGGTGATGACCAGCGCCTTCTGTGTTCCCGGCGAGGCATTCGTCGGCAACAGCACGGTCCTGCTGCAACCCGGTTCGCCCGACGGTGGCGGCGCCGTCGTCTCCCAGGCAGCCGATGGATCGTGGACGTCACAGGGCGGCGGGACCAGCTTCCCGTGCGACGACGCGGTCGCCGATGGCAACGACCGATGCCCGGTCTATGGGCTCGACGTCGGTGACGAGTTGTTCGATGCGCTGCTGCCGATCCCGCCGATCGGCGGCGCGTCCGCCACGGCCGAGGTGGTCGGGATGCGTGATGCCACCGTCGACGTCCAGGCCGTTATCGGTGCAGCCACGTCGTCGGCTGACATCGGCGCCGCTGTCGCCGCAGCCTTCCGGGACGGCACCGACGAGCCCACACCCACGGTCGAGACCTTCGGTGGGTTCGGCGGATGGAACCTGGAGTTGGTGGTCGTCACGATTCCGGCCTTCGACGACTCGGTGCTCTCCACGACCTACGGAATCTGGGTTCGAACCGATCCGGCCACGCCGGTGCAGCGGGCGTTTGCGTTCGAGACCTGCGCTCGTGGCCTCGCCGGCGGAGGTCTGTGCATCTGACGATCCTCAGGCAGACTCGTCACCATGAACCGGGTGACCATCGTCGGTGCGTCCGGCTCCGGCAAGTCGACGCTCGCCGGCCAGCTCGCCGAGCGGCTCGATGCCGCGCACGTCGAACTCGATGCGCTGTTCCACAAGCCCGACTGGACACCAACGCCGACCCAGCAGTTCCGAGCCGAGGTCGCAGACGCACTCGACACACCGCGCTGGGTCGTGGCCGGCAACTATTCGGTCGTGATGGACCTCACCCAGGGCGGCGCCGACACGATCGTCTGGCTCGACCTGCCCCGCTGGCAGGTCACGTGGCGCGTGCTCAAACGCAGCGTGCGTCGAGCTGCGACTCGCGAGGAGCTGTGGAACGGCAACCGGGAACGCTGGCGCAATTTCGTCAAGCGCGACCCGGAAGAGAACATCATCCTGTGGGCGTGGACACACCACGGCGTCCACACCCAGCGCTACACGACCTTTACCGACGGCAACTTCTGGGCGCACGCCGACGTCCGCCGACTGACCTCGGCGAAGCAGGTCGAGCAGTTCCTCGCGTCCGCCGTCAGCGGGTGACGGGGAAGCCGAGGTCGACGGCACTCGTCGCCGGGTCCGGCCAGCGACTCGTGATGACCTTGCCGCGGGTGTAGAAGTTGATGCCCTCGGGGCCGTACATGTGCGTGTCGCCGAACAAACTCGCCTTCCAACCGCCGAAGCTGTAATAGCTCACGGGCACCGGGACGGGCACGTTGATGCCGACCATGCCGACCTGTACGTCGAACTGGAACTGGCGGGCGGCGCCACCGTCACGGGTGAAGATCGCCGTGCCGTTCGCGTACGGGTTCGCGTTGATGATGTCCAGGCCCTCTTCGAAGCCGGCGACGCGCATCACACCCAGGACCGGGCCGAAGATCTCGTCGCGATATGCCGCCATGTCGACGGTGACGTGGTCGAGCAGGGTCGGATTCACGTAGAAACCGTCACTCGGGATGCCGACGCGACCATCGACCACCATGGTCGCCCCGTCGCCCGGGGCGCCGTCGATGTAGCCCAGCACTCGGTCACGCGACTCGGCAGTGACGAGGGGGCCCATCTCGCTGTCGAGCGCCATGCCGGCACCGACCTTGACGTTGGGGATCCGCTCGGCAATCGCGGCAACGAGGTCGTCGGCGATGCTGTCGGCGGCGAGCACCACGCTGATCGCCATGCACCGCTCCCCTGCACTGCCGTACGCGGCGCTGACCGCAGCATCGGCGGCCATGTCGATGTCGGCATCGGCGAGCACCAGCATGTGGTTCTTCGCTCCGCCGAGGGCCTGCACGCGCTTGCCGTTGCGGGTGCCGGTCTCGTAGATGTACTTGGCGATCGGCGTGGAGCCGACGAAGCTCACGGCCTCCACGTCGTCGTGCTCGAGCAGGCGGTCGACCGCGACCTTGTCGCCCTGCACCACGTTGAAGCAGCCATCCGGAAGACCGGCCTTCGAGAGCAGCTCGGCGAGGAGCATCGTGACCGACGGATCCTTCTCGCTCGGCTTCAACACGAAGGTGTTGCCGCACGCCAAGGCGTTGGCGAACATCCACATCGGGACCATCGCCGGGAAGTTGAACGGAGTGATGCCGGCCACGACGCCGAGCGGCTGACGAATCGAGAACACATCGACGCCGGTCGACGCCTGCTCGGAGTATTCGCCCTTGATGAGTTGCGGCACGCCGCAGGCGAACTCGATGTTCTCGAGCCCTCGTGCGACCTCCCCGAGAGAGTCGGACAACACCTTGCCGTGCTCGGCAGTGAGCAGCTTGGCGATCTCGTCACGATTCGCATCGACGAGTTCGCGCATCCGGAACATGATCTCGGCGCGCTTGGACAGCGACGTCGCACGCCACGCCGGGAAGGCAGCCGCAGCCGAAGCGACCGCCGCATCGACCTCGGCGATCGAGGCGAGATCGACGGCGCCGGACTGCAGACCGGTCGACGGGTCGAAGACGGGAGCGGAGTTGCCCGAGGTGGACGCGACGATGCGTCCGTCGATCCAGTGGCTGATGCGGTTCATGGCGTCGACAGTAACTCAGCGACGTGCACCATGCGACCCTCGTCGAGCGCCAGGAGCGCGGCACTGACTGCCACCAGTGCCGAGTCGGCTTCGGTGACGATGTCCGTCGGTACTCCCCGACAGACGCTGTCGACGAAGGCCGCCCACTGAGCGAGCATGCTCTGTCCCGACGCATCGACGTCACGACGTGGCCGCCAGTGGCCTGCTGCGGTCGCGACGCTCGCCTCGGCACGGGAAGGGAAGGCTGCGGTCACCGTGCCGCTCGTGCCGGCGACATCGACGCGTAGGTCCTGGCCTGCCGGAGCGAGTCGGCTGTTCTCGATGCTCGTGATCGCGCCGTTCGCATGGCCCAGGAGCAGCATCGTGCTCTCGGCGTTACGGACACCGGTGACTCGTTCCATGTCGCTCATCGTGATGTGCCGGGCGAGATCCAGATCCTGGACCAGCGATTCCTCGACGGGCATCGCCTCATCGCGATCCACGATGCCGCACGATCGCACGTCTCCGATCTGACCCCGCTGCACCGCGTCGACGACCTCACTGATCCCGGTTGCATACCGGCGTCGAAGATCCATCCCCAGGACGATGCCTGAATCGCTGGCCCTTCGGAGCGCCGGCATCCCATCGAGCGACATCGGCTGCGCATCGAAGATCGCTCGACCGGAGTCGGCTGCCGCGTCGATCGCTGCGCTGCGCTGGTCGCCGTCGACACACACCACCACCGCATCGACGCCCACCGCGGTGACCGCATCGCGCAGCGATGGAGCAAGGCGAGCACCGGTCCGCTCGATCATGCCGGCGGCAGCGGCGGCGTCGGCGTCGAACGCCACGAACACCACGGAGCCGTGCGCTGTCACCAGGTCGGCGTACCGGCGACCGAGCGGGCCGCAGCCGATCAGAGCAATACGCAGAGCCATCGCGAGAACGGTACCGGTGTGCACCAGTTCGCACGTGAGCCCGGACTGCGACGATCGGGTCGGCCGGTCAGCCGGCGCCGTCATCCACAGTGGTCGACAGTGTTCGTGGTGTTCAGTCTTGCTGAGCAATCAGGTCGGCGAGGCCGTTCGGCGCGTGGAACTCGATGCCGTCACGACCGAAGTAGGTGGGGACCCAGGTGAGGTCTCCGTCGCGCCACCAGTAGACGTGCGGGCTCAGCGAGTTCGGCCCCGCCTTGTGGACCTGACGCGTGATCGGAATCATCGCCTGCGCGGCCTGGACCACCGACGAGTCGTCGATCGGATGGATCAACACACTGTGGGCGAGCGGCATCGACACCAGGGCACCCTTCGCTCCGATACGCAGGTCGCCGTCGAGCACGTCACGGAGGAACGGCACGAAGGTCGCTCCGTAGGTGTCAGTGAACAGATGGACCAGCTTCGTCCCACTTGCGTCGATCGTGTTGATCTCCTGCGGGCGTTCCAGCATCCGGGTGAGCGCCCACGCCGATCGCCAGAGTGTGTCGTCGACGACGAGTTCGTCATCAGCGGCGAGCTCTCGATCACCGTCGGCCCCACGCACTGTCAGCGCCTGCACGATGCCTTCGGCGAACGGGCGCACCGTCGGCGTGCCGTACGAACCGGCCCCGTCGCCGCTGGGCGCCATGTCGTCGGGCAAGAGCCTCACTCGTACATCGAATTGCATCTCAGACACCTCTCTGCACCCGCTGCTCGTGGTCGGTCGTCCCGTCCCAGAGTTTTCGGCGCGTCCTGAGGAGTTCTTGAATGTCGATCGCGTGACGATGCCGCCCGGCGATGCTCCGGATCAGGCGAGCTTTTCGACGAATCCTTCGAGTTGGCGCAGGTTGCGACACTCATAGACGCCGTCGGTGTAGGTGCCGTACTCCCCGACGATCGAATCGCCAGTGTTCCAGTAGCTCTTCGGCTCGGGGTTCAGCCAGTACACGTGGCGGGCCTTCTGCTGGATCTCCTTGACGACCCAGGCCTGGCTGGCGTGGTAGTTGTTCCGCGCATCGCCGAGGAGCAGCACGGTGGTCTTCGGGCCGACGTCCTTGCCGTACTTCTGCCAGAAGACTTCGAAGGCGTGGCCATAGTCGGAGTGGCCGTCGACCCAGACGACGTCAGCTTCGGTGTTGACCCGGTGGATCGCCTCGGTGATGTCCTCGGTGGCCCTGAAGTAGTCGGTCACCTCGTCGAGGCCGTCGATGAAGACGAACGACCGGACCTTGCTGAACTGGCCCGAGATCGCGTAGACGAGCATCAGGGTGAAGCGGGCGAAGGCCGCCACGGAGCCGGAGATGTCGGCGATCACCATCAACTCGGGCTTGGACGGGCGCGGGTACTTGAACTTCGGCTCGGCAGGCACACCGCCGTAGCTGAGTGAGTGGCGAACCGTGTTGCGGAAATCGAGCGGACCCTTGCGGCCGTGCTTGCGCTTGCGGGCCAGACGGGCTGCGAGTTTGCGGGTCAGCGGCTGCAACGACTTCTTCAGTGCGACCATCTCGTCACGGGAGGCGTGCATGAACTCGACGTCTTCGGGCAGCGGCTTGCGCAGCGTCTTGGCCATGGCCTCGGCACCGCGATCGGCAACGAGGCGCCGCCGGATCTCGGCTTCGATCTCACCCTTGAACTTCTCGATGCGATCGGAGTACTCCTCTTTCTCCAATCGTTCTTCGAGGGAGGTGAGGTCGCCGGTCGCGTCCTCGCGCGACTGCTCCATCATCTTTTCGAGCATGCTGTCGAGGTCGAGGTTCCGCAGGGTGCGGTACAGGTAGTACGTGCCCCCGACGGGGCGGCCCGGCTCCATGCCGGCAAAGCGCTGGACGCTCTGCTTGGCCATCGCCCGCATCATGCCCTGGTCGCCGTTCATCAGCGCCTGCATCAGCATCTGGGCGATCTCTTCGGGCGTCATGCCCTCCATGCCGCCCTGGCCGCCGTTGCCTTCCTGATTCTGCTGCTGCTCCTGCATCTCGCGCCACATCTCGTCGATGTCGGAGTCGCCGCCCTCGCCGATCTTGTACTCCGGGCCGCGCAGGCTGAAGTAGACCTCGAAGACCGTCTCGAAGCTGCGCCAATGCGCGTGGTTCTTGATCAGCGTGGCGCCGAGCGCGTACTTGAACGCGTCGCGGTCCTCGATCGGGATGTGTCGTACAGCTTCCATCGCGTCGAGGTTTTCCGTGAGGCTGACCGGGAGGCCGGCATTGCGGAGTTCGACGACGAAGCCGTTGAGGAGTTCGAGCATGGTGGAGACGTTTCGATCAGCGGATCAGGCGTCGTCGACCGAGAGTTCCTTGGTCGCCTTCGCGATGTCGGTCTGGTACTTGAGCAGGATGTTGAGCGTTTCCTTGGCGACCTTTTCGTCGATCGTGTCGATGTTGAGGATCATCAGGGTGCGCGCCCAGTCGAGGGTCTCCGAGACGCTCGGCGCCTTCTTCAGATCGAGCTGACGGATCGACCGCACGACACGTGCGACCTGGTCTGCGAGCGTCGCGCTGATGTCGGGAACCTTGGCGAGGACGATCTCGCGCTCACGCTCGAGTTCGGGGTAGTCGACGTGCAAGTACAGGCAGCGACGCTTGAGGGCCTCGGACAGCTCACGGGTGTTGTTCGAGGTGAGGAACACCAGCGGGATCTGCTTGGCGGTGATCGTGCCCAGCTCGGGGATCGAGACCTGGTAGTCGGAGAGGATCTCGAGCAACAGTGCTTCGGTCTCCACCTCGACGCGGTCGACTTCGTCGATCAGAAGCACGACAGGCTCGTCGGACGTGATGGCCTCGAGCAGCGGACGGGTGAGGAGGAACTCGTCAGAGAAGATGTCGTCCTGGATGTCGGTCCAGTCTTCGCTGTTGTCACCGCGCTCGGTCTGGATACGGAGCAACTGCTTCTTGTAGTTCCACTCGTAGAGGGCTTTGCTCTCGTCCAACCCCTCGTAGCACTGGAGGCGGATCAGCTTGGAACCGGTGATCTCCGCAATCGACTTGGCGAGCTGCGTCTTGCCGGTTCCGGCAGGTCCTTCGACCAGGACCGGCTTGCCCAGGCGGTCCGCAAGAAAGGCAACGCCGGCGATGCCATCGTCTGCGAGGTAGTCCACTTCCTTCAGCGCATCACGAATGCTCTGTACGTCCTGGAAGCGATTCGGCTGTGCAACAGCCTCGGTGTCAGTCGTCATGAGCGCAGACGATAGTTGTCGGGCCCGCGCCCTCGGCAATTGGAAACTCAGACAAGCGTCACGGTTCCGTTGATCGGGTCGATCTCGATCTCGGCTCCGTCGGGAATCCGGGTCAGAGCGCCCGACACGCCGATGACCGCAGCGATGCCCAGCTCGCGGGCGATGACTGCGGTGTGGCTGAGGAGGCCGCCGCCTTCGGTGACCACTCCCCCGGACATCGCCAGGATCGCATTGAAGGTCGGCACCGTGAGCCGGGTGACGATGATGTCGCCGGGGTCGGCTCGCTCGAAGGCCTCGTCGGCGTCGGCGACCACCCGGGCGATGCCGCGCACGATCTCGGTGCCGACACCCGTTCCAGTCAGCACCGTGGTGTTCGCGCTGGCTGCAACGGCCTCGTCGGGGCTGGAGTCGGGCCCGGAGAGGTCGCCTTCGTCGATCAGCGTGGTGACCATCAGGATCGCCCGCATCATCTCGGGCATCCTGCCGGGCAGGACGTCGATGTCAGGGATGTTCGGTGCGGGCCCGATGATCGCCGGCGGATCCATGCCGATCCAACTCATCCGTTCGACGCAGCGTGCTGCGAGATCCTGCGCAGTCGGCCCGCTGGTCTGGTTCAGGAGCCCTCGGAGTTCGCCGATCGTGGCGTCGAAGACGTGTTCTCCGTCGTCGATCCGTCCCGTTCTGACGAGCCGCCGTCCGGTTTCGACCACCGCGTGACGCAGAATTCCGGTCGGCCACTCGACGGTGATCGGGCCGTTCTCGTCCCGTAAGCCGTACAGGATCCGGGCCTGCTGGACCAGGTCGGCGAACTCGAGCCGATCCGCCGGGTCGAGGTGGGCGCTCAGCGAGTCGAACGCCCGCTCGCCTGTCACCGCAGCACCTTCGAGGTCGGCGCGGGCCGCGTTGCGGATCGACGACAGGATGACCTCCGGCAGTTCGATCAGTGTGCGGTTGCGGATGTCGTAGCCGGTGGTCACTCGGTTGCCGAACTCGGAGAGATAGTCGTCGAGGAGCTGACCGGCCCGCTCACTCGTCGAGCGCACGTCGTCGAGTGACGTGATGGCAGCCATCCTCGAATGGCGTTCGACCTCCTCCGCGATCTCGGCGAGCGCCCGGCTCGGTGCGCTCGTCGCCGGTGACGATCCGGCGAGAGTCGTCATCACCTCGCCGACGTCGAGACCCCACTCACTTGCAGCGACGAGGAGCCTGCCGATCGGGGCCAAGTCGCTCGCGTGGAGTCGGAAGTGGAGCGTGCCTGCCCACTCGACGTGCGCCCAGATGGTGCCGAGGTGCGCGGCGAGTTCGCCGTCGTCGAGTGTCGTGACGTCGATGTCACCGAGCCGTCGATTGGTGACCTGCAGCTTCGGCTTCCACTCCCGTTCCCAGCGCGCGAACTCCTGCAACCAGAACTGGCGGTCGATTGCCTTGACCGACTGCTTGGCGCGGCGTCGGAACGCAGGGTGGAGGCGGGTCAGTGCCCACATCACCGGCTTCGGCGGGAGCGGCAGGTTGCGTCCCCCACCGACCAACGGCACCATCGAGGAGTAGAAGCGGCCGTGGACGAACGCTGCCTTCATCGCGCCGAGCGGGGCGCCGGCCAGTTCGAAGCCTTCACCGAGCCCGCGTTCGAGGGCGATCTCCATCATGTCGCGCATCGGGCGCGAGACCGTCGGGTCGAAGTGTGCAGTGTCCAGTTCCCAGGTTCCCGGTCCTGGTGCGGGCCACTCGGCTCCTGGCTCACTGGGGGCATCGCGCATGGGTTCAGTCTGACAGAGCTACCGATCTGAGCCGGCTGATCTACTCTGATCCGCTATGCCCGCCGTATTCGAGGACAAGACCGACGAGTTCGTCGCGACGATGAACCATCTGTTGAAAGAGCTCTCCGGGGGCTCGGATCATCGAGGCGAATGCACGATCGAGGCAGCGAACCTCGTCTCCGCCGTCGTCGATGCCGACGGGCGACACACCTCGCAGGAACTCGAATCGTGGGTCGATGCACTCGGCCGCAAACTGACCCCACCGATGATCCTCACGCCCACCCAGCTCCGCGCCGACGACACCCTCGGCGGGTCGGCTGCCTGGTTGTCCAAGCCGAGCACGATGTTCGATCTCCTCGTCAAGGCCGACGCTCGCGACCAGCAACGGCGCTCCAATGCGTATTACACCCACGCACTGTCGGTCGCCCACGCCACCGCTGCGCTCGACATGGTGCCATCGGCGGACGAGATCAACGCCATCGACCGGTTCCGCACGCTCATGCTCAAGGTCATGGACGACCACGGGGTACCGCGGCCAGGCCAGCCGGACGCTCCCGCACGCGCCACGACATCGGTCGGCGACACCCCCGCCGATCCGGTCGCCGTCGAACTCCCGCCAGAGCGGTCGATCGAGGAACTCCTGGCAGAACTCGACGCGCTCATCGGGCTCGATCACGTCAAGGCCGAGGTGCGCCGGCTCACGTCCCTGCTGCGGGTACAAGAACTGCGCGCCGCGCGCGACCTCCCCGTGATCGAGACGAGCAAGCACCTCGTGTTCACCGGCAACCCCGGCACGGGCAAGACGACGGTCGCCCGGCTGCTGTCCCAGATCTTCCGCACGCTCGGTGTCGTCACGGTCGGCCACCTCGTCGAGACCGACCGATCGGGCTTGGTCGCGGGCTTCGTCGGCCAGACGGCGACCACGACCAAGAGGGTCCTCGAATCCGCGCTCGGCGGGACGCTGCTGATCGACGAGGCCTACGCGCTCGCTCGCGGCGGGGAGAACGACTTCGGTCTCGAGGCGGTCGACACGATCGTCAAGTTCATGGAGGACCATCGCGATGACCTCTCCGTCGTCGCAGCGGGCTATCCGGTCGAGATGAGCGAACTGATCGACACGAACCCCGGCCTCAAGAGCCGGTTCACACGGACCATCGAGTTCCCCGACTACGACACCGAGGAATTGATCGCCATCTTCGGGCTGATCAGTGGTAGCAAGAAGTACTTTCTCGACGACGCCGGCAAGGTCCGGCTCGGCGAGCTCATCGACGCCGAGCCCCGTGGTCGAGGCTTCGGCAACGCCCGCTTCGTCCGCAACGTCTTCGAAGCCGCCATCGGCCACCACGCACTCCGCCTCGCCGATGTCGAAGCGCCGACCGACGACCAGCTCACCATCCTCACCGCCGCCGACCTCCACCCGGTCTGACGAGACTCGGCGATCAGTCCACCATCTGATGCGATCGTGGCGGTGTGTAGTGTCGCCACTCCGAGGGTCACCGACGCGCCGATGGGGATGAACGCATGCAGACACGAATCACCGAGCTGTTCGGCATCGAGCATCCCATCATTCAGGGCGGCATGCACTACGTGGGCCTCGCGGAGCTCGCCGCTGCGGTGTCCAACGCCGGTGGTCTCGGCATCATCACCGGTCTCACGCAGGGAACGCCCGAAAAGCTCGCCGCCGAGATCGCTCGATGTCAGAAGATGACCGACAAGCCGTTCGGCGTCAACATGACCTTCCTGCCGTCGCTGACGCCGCCTGATTACCCCAGCCTGTTCGAGGTGATCGTCGACAGTGGCGTCAAGGTCGTCGAGACGGCGGGCAACAACCCTGCCCAGTACCTGCCGATGCTCAAGGACGCCGGCATCAAGGTGATCCACAAATGCACCGCGGTTCGCCACGCGCTGAAGGCCCAGCAGATCGGCTGCGACGCGGTGTCGGTCGACGGTTTCGAGTGTGGTGGCCATCCGGGTGAGGACGACATCCCGAATTTCATCCTGCTCCCCCGCGCCGCTGACGAACTCGACATCCCCTTCGTCGCCTCCGGGGGCATGGCGGACGGACGCAGCCTCGTCGGTGCCCTCGCGATGGGGGCTGACGGCATCAACATGGGAACTCGCTTCATCGCAACGAAGGAAGCGCCCGTGCACGAGAACGTGAAGCAGGCGATCGTTGCTGCGAGCGAGCTCGACACCCGACTGATCATGCGACCGCTGCGCAACACCGAGCGAGTACTCACCAATACCGCTGTGGAGCGGCTTCTGGAGAAAGAAGCAGCACTCGGGGCGGACCTCAAGTTCGAAGACATCATCGAAGAAGTCGCCGGGGTCTATCCCAAGGTCATGGAAACCGGCAACATGGAAGCCGGTGCGTGGTCGTGTGGCATGGTCGCCGGCCTCATCAACGACATTCCCTCCGTCCAGGAGCTGATCGACAGCATCATGGCCGAGGCCACCCAGATCATCGACGAGCGGCTGCGGAACCTTCTGGCAGCCCGCTGAACACTCCCCGACCATCGGGCGAAAACTCATCCGGTCGGACTGTCGTGGTGATGAGTCGATCCGAGCAGCAAGAGTTGCGGACCCTGATCGAGGAGCACTTCGGCCTGACCGCACCCGACGAGAACTCGTCGATGCCTTCGTGGCTGCTCGTCACCGGTGTGATCGTCGGTCTGATCGTGGTGCTCCTTGCTGCGTTCTCACTCGTGATGCTCCGGCGAGCTGCAGCGGCGACACGGGAACTTCGTCGGGTCAATGGCAACCTCGAGCGAGCCGTCGCCGAACGCACCACCGCGCTGCGGAACTCGAACGGAGCACTGCGTCGATTCGCGACGACCGCCGCACACGACCTCAGAGGCCCCATCACGGCAATCAGCGGGAACGCAGAAATGCTGGCATCGGGCATCGTGCCCGAGGAGCATCAGGCCGACATGCTCGGGCGGGTCGAGTCCAGCGCAGCACGCCTGGTGACCATGATCGACGCCATGCTCACCGACGCGATGCGCCTCGGCGTGACCACCGACTCCCTCGACGGTGACAGCTTCTCGTCATGGCTGAGCGAGGTCATCGGTCCCGAACTCCACGCCGTCGATGCCGATCTCCTCATCGATGTTCCGAGCGGGTCACTCGACATCGACTCCGAAGTCCTCCGGCGGACCGCTCTCAACCTCGTCGAGAACGCCGTCAAGTACGCGACGAACGCCCAGGGACCGACAATCGCTGTCACACTTCGACGAACCGACGACAGCTGGCAGCTCACCGTCGCCGACAACGGACCCGGAATCCCACAACCGATGTGGTCCAAGATCTTCGATCGAGGGACCCGGCTCGTGCGCGACGATCGTGGGTTCGGTCTCGGCCTCGCTGCGATCCGCGACCTCGTTCAGAACACCGGCGGCGCAATCAGTGTCGGCCACGCCGAACTCGGTGGAGCACTCTTCGCCGTCACCCTGCCCCATCGAGAACTCGCGGTCGCCGACGTTCCGAGTGCCGACCAGCTCGCCGACGCGCGCCCAGGCTGACTGGGCCTGCTCGACCGTTGTCGAGGGCCGAGACGCCCGAGTGGTCGACGTCGGTGGCGAACGCGACGCAGGATGAAACCCGTCCCGACGCGGCAGCGCAGTAGCGTCGGCCCAGTGGGGTTCAGAGATCGGTTCTACACGCCGAAAACGGCGAAGGCGATTCTGTCCTGGCGCATCCTGCTGGGGGTCGGCGTCGCTGCCGGCTCGATCCTCCTCGGGCTGAACCCGGCGCTCGGCATCGCCGTCGGCATCGTGGCCTACGCCGTCTCCGTCGCAACGGCCATGCCCCGAGATCAGCGGGTTCGGATCGACCCGTTCACGGTGCAGGAACCGTGGCGTCATTTCGTGCAGGGTGCGCAGCAGTCGGCGATCAAGCTGCAGGAGACCATCGACGCAGCAGGCGACGGGCCGGTGAAGGAACGGATGCAGGGCGTACGCGAGAAGCT
>RCMY010001660.1_pt1 | contig 21335 bp, 19 predicted proteins | sample 2041341 | NCBI WGS metagenome assembly RCMY01 (sample SAMN09708234, study PRJNA481090) | Marine sediment metagenome, whole genome shotgun sequencing project.
GGGAAGAAGGTAAGCAGCTGATCGGTGGTCAGCATGCCCTTGTAGACGATGGTCCGAGCGGACAGGCTGGGGAAATAGATTGCAGTGTCAAGCTGATCGGCCAGCTCCTCATTGAGTGCGTTCTCGACCCGTTTGCGGACGACATAGAGCTCTCGATCGAGATCGATGCCGGCGAGGCCCTTTGGTGAGCTGATGAAAGGTTGCCAGAACGAGGGCATCGAGTCGAGCGCCTGGTTGCCAAGCGGCCCTGGTTCAAAGGGAACCTCGCGCCATCCGTGCTGTCGAAGACCCTCTTCAGCGATGATCACGTCGATACGATCCCGAACCATTGCGGCGAGCCGTAGGTCGGCGGGGAGGAATGCTATACCGGTTCCATAGGTGCCGGACTCTCCGAGCCCTGGCATGACGTCGCGGTAAAAGCCATGCGGGATCTGCAACAAAATGCCGGCTCCGTCACCACTGTTGACCTCGGCGTTCGTGGCACCGCGATGCTCAAGACTGGTGAGCGCGGACAGCGAGCGGCGGACAATCTCGTGGGATGCGTCGCCACGGAGGTGCGCAAGAAATGAGACACCGCACGCATCGTGTTCGAAGCGTGGATCGTAGAGCCCCTCGGGGGCGCGTACCGTGCGCATGAGATCTCCTGGTCAGGATGGTGGGTGGCAAGGCGGGGACAACGTTGGCCCGGCCGGGAGAGTTCGTAATGGTAGCGCTGAAGTGTGCCCTGATGCTATTTCTTAATCGCTCCCAGCGATCGAATGCCAATTGGCAAACAGTTTGCCAGATCGGCTTAGCGGTCGTTCAGTGCAACAGTTCTGTCTTCGTCTATCCCACGTCCTATCAGCAAAGCGGCTAGATTTCGCTGATGACTTCTCATTCGGCGCCCGTTGCCTCCCAAGATTACGTCGCCGATCTCCTCCGTGATATCGCATTGAGCCCGACCCCCTATCACGCCGCGACGACCGCGGCGGCGTTGCTGGCCACAGCTGGCTTCAGCCCACACGACCGCAAGAGTCGCTTTCCGACTGCCGCTGGCGGGTATTACATGGTTGACGGCGGCTCGATGACGGCCTGGGTTCAGCCCGATCGGTCAGATTTCTCGAGTCACGACGGATTCTGCGTCGTTGGCGCCCACACCGACTCACCGAATCTCCGGATCAAAGCCAATCCCGATTACGAGTCGGCCGGCTGGGCGCAACTTGCGGTGTCGGTCTATGGGGGCGCTCTGACCAATAGTTGGCTTGACCGTGATCTCGGACTCGCCGGCCGCGTGGTAATCGACGGCGAGCGCGAGACTGAGACACTGCTGTTTCACGACGACACTCCCCTGGTTCGTGTTCCCCAACTCGCAATTCATCTCGACCGCGAGATCCGCGACACGGGGCTATTGCTGAACCCGCAAGAACACCTTGACCCGCTCTGGTCGACTGGTCAGGAGTCGTTCGTTGACTATCTGGCCGAGCAGTGCGGGGTGACTGCCGACCGCATCCTCGCCTGGGACGTTATGGCCCATGACACTCTCGCTCCCGCCCTCGTCGGTCGGCACCTCGACCTTATTGCATCAGCTCGAATCGATAATCTGTTCTCCAGTTTTTGCGGCGTCTATGCCTTGATCGATGCAGCAAAGGACACCGACAACCTTCGTCGTATCCCCGTGTTGGTGCTGTATGACCACGAGGAGGTCGGGTCACGGTCGGCAACCGGCGCCGATGGTGCCTCGTTGTCAACCACGCTCGAACGACTCTCCCTCGCATTGGGATTCGATAGGGCCGGCCACCTCGAAGGGCTGGCCAACAGTTTTGTTGTCTCGGCCGATGGTGCTCATGCCACCCATCCCAACTACGCCGACAAGCACGAGCCCCGTCACCTCATCGAGGTAAACAAGGGCATCGTCATTAAGCAGAACCCCAACCAGCGATACGCCACCGATGCCCATAGCGATGCCTGGCTCCGGTTAATCTGCGCGGAAAACGACGTGCCTGTCCAGACCTACATTCATCGAAACGACATGCCTTGTGGCTCAACCATCGGGCCAATATCCGCAGCACGGCTTGGAATCTCAACCGTCGATTGCGGGGCGCCACAGCTCGCAATGCACAGCATTCGTGAGATGGCTGGCGCTAAGGATGTCGCCTATCTGACGACCGCTCTGCGTGGCGCGTACTTCTCGTAGCACACTCTTCGCTGGTGTTTCCGTCACGCGTTGTTGTATGTAGGTACAGAGACCTACTAGCCTCCGACGGTCGCCAACCACCGATAGAGGAGATTTTCGCGTGGATCTGATTCCGTACCTGGCCCTAGGGTCAGCACTCTTAGCACTGCTGTTAGCAGGCTACTTCTTCCAAGATGTGAAGAAGGCCAGCCCTGGTAACGAGCGAATGGTGTTCCTCATGACCGAGATCCAGAAAGGCGCCCGCGCCTTTCTGAAGCAGGAATACACCTGGGTATCCGGCTTTGTCGTCGTCATGATGATTCTGCTTGGCATCGTCATCGCCCCCTGGGCCTCAGTCAGCTACCTTCTTGGAGCCGTCCTTTCCGGCGGAGCTGGCTACATCGGCATGACCGTTGCCACCATGGCCAACGCTCGCACCACCGAAGCAGCGAAGGAAGGGCCCGCAAAGGCTCTGCCAATCGCCTTCCGCGGCGGCGCTGTCATGGGCTTCACCGTCGCGGGCTTCGCCCTCGGCGGCCTCATGCTCGTCTACATCTTCTTCGTGCAGATCCTTGAACTCAACGACGCCTTCGAAATCATTACGGCATACGGCCTCGGTGGCTCAACAATCGCACTCTTCTCTCGTGTCGGTGGTGGCATCTTCACCAAGGCTGCTGACGTCGGCGCCGACCTCGTCGGCAAGGTCGAAGCAGGCATTCCTGAAGACGATCCTCGCAACCCGGCAACCATCGCCGACAACGTCGGTGACAACGTCGGCGATGTCGCTGGCATGGGCGCTGACCTTTTCGAGAGCTACGTCGGCTCGATCGTGGCCCCAATTTCGCTCGTCGCGTTCTCGGCCAGCCTCGTTCCCGGCCAGATCCAAGACAACTTCTTGCGCCTGTTGCTGTTCCCAATGGCAATTGCCTTCGTCGGCATGATCGGTTCGATCATTGGTTCCTTCATGGTGAAGGGCGGTGGCTCAACCGACTCGAAGGCGTTGAGCCGCGCGCTCCACATGGGCACCAACGTTGCTATGGCGTTCACCATCGTCGCAACCTTGGGCATCTCCTACTGGCTGTTCAGCGGTGACGACTTCACAAAGCCATACGGCCTCGGAATCTCCGTCATCGGTGGCCTCATTTCTGGCTGGGCGCTCGGCAAGACGGCCGAGTACTACACGTCTGATCACTACTCCCCTGTCAAGAAGATCGCTGCGCAGACCGAAACTGGCCCCGCAACGACGATCCTCAAGGGCATCTCCGCTGGCATGATCTCGGTTGGCGCTTCGGTCGTCATCCTGGTCGCCGGTATCGCCGTTGCATACTGGGGCGGCGAGCAGACGCTTTCCGGCGAGCTTGGCGGCATCTACGGCATCGCCGTTGCTGCCATCGGCATGCTGGCCACCACTGGCGTCGTCGTTTCTGTTGATGCGTATGGTCCAATCGCAGACAACGCAGGCGGCATTGCCGAAATGGCAGAACTCGATCCGTCAGTACGCGAAGTCACCGATGCTCTTGACTCGCTCGGAAATACGACCGCTGCTGTCGCCAAGGGCTTTGCTGTTGGCTCCGCTGCGCTTACCGCCCTCGCCTTGTTCAAGAGCTTCCAGTTCGCAATTCTCAAGGCAAACGGCACCGTCAGCCTTGACGTCGGCCGAGTCGACGTATTCATTGGTCTGATGATCGGCGCCATGCTGCCGTTCCTCTTCTCTGCGCTCACCATCGACGCCGTCGGTCGTGCTGCACACGAGATGATCGAAGAAGTTCGTCGCCAGTTCCGTGAGATTCCTGGTCTGCGCGAAGGCTTGCCCGGCGTCATCCCCGACTCCGCTCGCTGCGTCGCGATTTCAACTCAGGCATCGCTCAAGGAAATGATCATTCCTGGCGCTCTCGCCGTTGTCGTTCCGCTCGTCGTCGGCTTCATCGACGTCGACACCCTCGGCGGCCTTCTGGCTGGCTCATTGGCCACCGGGTTCGCTCTCGCCATCTTCATGGCGAATGCGGGTGGCGCATGGGACAACGCCAAGAAGTACATCGAAGCCGGTGCCCACGGTGGCAAGGGCTCAGATGCCCACAAGGCTGCGGTTGTCGGTGACACTGTTGGTGACCCATTCAAGGACACTTCCGGTCCCGCAATGAACATCCTCCTGAAGGTCATGACGATCGTTTCCCTCGTCTTCGCAAGCGCTTTCGTATAAACCGAAAAGGGGGCCCCGGGTGCTAATGCGTTCGATGGTGATTCTCCTCTGTTGCGGGCTTAGCGCCTGCGGCGGATCACTGTCCGACGCGTTAGAGCCCGGGGCTTCTGCGTTTTCTGATGACTCAATAGTCGTAGCTGCGGCCAGCGAAGAGGCTCCTGCGACAGTCGTGCCCGATACGGCAACGGCGACGACCAACGTCGAGCAGTCCAGCGGCGAGGAACCGCCCCAACCGCCCGGTGAACCGATCAGCCTGGCGGGATGGAACGCCCCATGGCCCGTCTCGTGGGGCGATGAATCGCCGTTCTTCGGTGGCTGGCTGCGATTCACCGGGGCCGGCTCGCGAGCATTCGCGAACAACGTAACAGCCGAGGTGTTCGCAATAGATGCTCGCAGCGACGAGGAGATGTTGGCAATGATGGAGCAAGTGCTTCTCTCTTTTGCGGCTGACCTGACCATCAGCGAACGCACCCAATCTCCGCACCAGAACGGTTTCGTCGAGCTGGAGCTGAAGTACGCCTATCCCGTCGGCGGTGAGACCGTGCAAGGAGCAAGGAGCCTCTTTCGAGGTCCGAAATCATCACTTCTCGTGACCCTCACGGCGTCAAGCACCACCTTTGGTGAGGAAGTTGCAACTCTTCGCGCGGCGCTCGAGTCACTCACTTTCGAGCAATAGTTCGAGCTCGACTCGGTTTGGATCTAGGGTCGTCACATGCGATCGTGGCTTTTCAAGTCGGAACCCAACGCCTACTCAATCGACGATTTGGCCCGAGACGGCACCGAGCCGTGGGACGGGATTCGCAATTATCAGGTGCGTAACATGATCCGCGACGACATGAGTGTGGGCGATCGCATCCTGTTTTACCACTCGAATGCGAAGCCACCGGCCGTTGTCGGAGTAGCCGAGATCATGAGTGACGCATACCCCGATCCGACGGCATTCGATCAAGACAGCAAATACTTCGATCCCAAATCAGACCCCGACAACCCACGTTGGCTGCTTGTCGACGTGCGCTATGTGTCGCACCTTGAACGTCACGTCTCGCTCTCCGAGATGAAAGACGATCCAGAGCTCGTTGGTATGGCTGCGTTGGCGAAGGGTTCGCGGCTGTCGATCTTGCCGGTCGATGACACACACTTCGAGCACATCCTCCGTCTTGGGGCAGCCGAATAGGAAACCCGTCGGGGACCATTGCGAGTGCCCTTAGGTATGTCTCACGAAACCCTGCGAGAATAGCCACCATGCCCGTGCAGACTCTCACCCAAACCGACGCCTTTGTTGTTCGAGACCTCGAGGGCGTGCCCTCGTCCGGCCTTGCTCGATCAGCGAGAAAGATTCTCACGAGCTCGGCGAGCGACATGGCTCGCAGTGCCTCGTACACGTTCGGCGTCTACGGCATTCAACGCGGCGGAGCATCGGCAGGGCTCAACTACGAGGGCGACGACATCAGCGGCGAGCTTCAAAAGTTTGCTGAAGAACTCGCCCCACAGCATAAGTCAGGAGATCTTTCTCTCTATGCCGCAAAGGGAATCCCCAGCGATCTCATCGGCGATCTCGCCAGCTATGGCGACAGTGACTTCACGCGCTATTCGTGCGAAACAGTCGTTGCTGCTTCGGCGTGGCTGTTCGATGGCGAGCTTGCCGGCAAACGGGTTGCGATCGAAGGCGAGCCTCCTGCGCTCCTCGCCGAGTTGCTCACCGCAGCCAAGGCCGAAATTGTCGAGGTCGACGGAGTTGACAAGAAGCCATGGATGGTCTGGGGCGCCGATGTCGATCTACTCCTCGCTGGATCAAAGGTAGGAACGCTCACCCACCAGGGAGCTGAGTTCGTCAAGGCCGAGAATGTCGTGTGCTGGGGCCCAACTGCGGTCACCACGAAGGCCTTTGCGATGCTTGATCGTCGTGGAGTCCGGATTGTGCCAGGATTCCTTGCTGGCGCCGGCGGACTATTGCTTGGCGACGTGGATACGGACTCAATGGCCGATCGTGTACACGCTGCGCTTGAAGCCTCAGCGGCCGAAGACAAGAGTCTCTTCATCGGTGCCTGCAAGGTTGCCGAGAGCTTTCTCGCGTCATGGAACGACACCAAGCTGTTTGGTCGCCCATTCGCCTAGGGCAGCGATCTGCGGACGAGTTCGTCTACCGCTTTGTCCCGGTCACGAGAGCAACGCTCACCGCGTCTTCTGGACGGCGACGATCAACCATCCAGCCGGCCACTGACGCAGCTCCTGTTTCGTCGGGGGCTGGTGTCACCTGGGTCGCCAGCGCCTCTGCCGCCGCCACGAACTCGTCCTCTTCGACCAAGATTGGGTAGCCGCCAGACATGATCTGATGGACCGCGACCGTCTTCCAGTCGTAGGTGATGTCGTCGAGGATCCCGTGGGCGACGCTCGATGGCGGCTCTGGCCACGCCGTCATAGCCGACTCGTGCTCTGCGACGAGGGCCGTTGCGGCCTCTCGCGTCAGCGGGCCTTTGACCAGGGGAGAGATTTTGTTCCACGCGGCGACATACGGATGAGCGGCACGCGCCTGAACAGGGTGGAGCTTTGGTAGTGGATAGCCACCACGGATGAGGCCGTCCATCGTTGCGGTTGCAAGCGCTCCCCCACCGATCTGGATGTAGAGATCGGTAGCGACGATGTGGGATTCGGTCAACTGGGCTGCCAGTTCAAGCCCGAGCGTGCGGCAGCCGTCAATTGACTCCGGGGCGAGGGTTCCCTGCACCGTGAAGGGGCTCGCACCGGCGGTGATCGCAGCATGAAGCCTTGTCATACACGGATCGCCGGCTTCGCCGCTCTCGCGTTCGCAAACCTCGACATGCGCGCCGAGGTGTTCTAGTCGTTCGAGCACTGCGACATTGGCGTCGGTTGGTACAAACACACGCAAGGGCCTATTGGCTGAGCGTGCGACGACAGCTGCGCCCAGTGCCGCGTTCCCGCATGAGGCGATGGCAAGCTCTGGGGCCGCGTGGTTTGGGTCGACGCGTTCGCTCACCAGCAGGTTGATGAGCATGCCAAAGAGGTGACGTGCTTTGTGAGACCCGCCAACAGCCCCTGTCTCGATCTTGACCGCCAAGGTGCGGCCGTTGATGGTGACCTGGTCGAGCGGCGTTTGTACGAAGGAGACGCCGTCGACCTCGGCGATCGCAGCGTTTGCTTCGTTGACGAGCGTCACATAGTCAGCGTCGCTGACCCCAAGATCGATCGCTCGCTGATAGGTGTCGAGATGTTGGCGGTACTCGACGAAGGGGTTCAAGCGAGCCCCGTCCGGTCGTTGAAGTCGACGATGAGCTCGTCCCACGCCGCGACTGCAGGCACGAGCCCGTCCCACCACGACTGCGAGCGTCGAGCTTCGAAGGTGTCAATGTCTATGCCGAGCTGCTCAACCCAGGTGAAGTAGCCAAGGTTGAAGATTCGGTCGCGGCCCCTCTGGTCGAGTTCAACGAGGGTGTGGACCGTTGGGTCTTCGAGGTGCCTGGCCACGACAACTGCGGCGTCGGCCTCGGTGAACGTGCCACCGAAATCGCGATCGATGATTGGCTGGCGACCGCTGTTGTACATCGCTGACCCGTCAGTGGCGACAGTGATCACCATGTCGTTCTCATCAAGGTTTTTGCGCTTGGCATAGGCAATGGCCGAGAGCATGTTGCAGAACGACGAGTAGCCGAAGTGTTGCATCGAGTTGAGGAGTTCTTCGTCGAGCCCTAGCTCTTTGGCGAGATACGCGCGACCGACGTCGGTCTGGAACAAGACATCGAGCTGGTCGGTTGCGGAGTCGCTGATTGCGGTGAGGACGTCGGTGTTCTGCACATTGTGAATCAGCGGGATGTGCTTGTCGCCGATTCCTTGAATGTTGTGTTCACCGAACCCGTTCTCCAGCATCGTTGGGCACTCAAGGGCTTCGGCGGCGACGATCTGCGAGCCGTACAGCTCCTTGAGGTGGTCGCCGGCGCCGATAGTGCCCGCAGATCCGGTTGCCGCAACGAAGGCGGCGAGACGGGTGTTTCCATCGGAGTTGAGGTGTTTGTAGACGGTGTCGAGTGCATCGCCGGTTACTTCGCGGTGCCCGAGGTAGTTCGCAAACTCAGAGAACTGATTGATAATGACGTTCTCAGGGTCGAGAGCGAGCTGTGCACACGCCTCATAGATCTCCCGAACGTTGCTCTCGGTGCCAGGCGTGCGGATGATGTCGTTCGCGGGGTCGAGGCACCATTCGTTGAGCCAGTCGAAACGCTCCTGGCTCATGCCGGTTGGTAGCACCGCAACGCCGCGGCAGCCCATGATGCGGCTGATAGCGACGCCGCCTCGTGCGTAGTTGCCAGTTGATGGCCACACCGCACGGTGCATGGTTGGGTCGAAGCGGCCGGTCACGAGCCGTGGCACAAGACAGGTGTAGGCGGCAAGGACCTTGTGGGCCGTAATCATCGGAAAGCGGTCGCCAAACGCCAGCACGATGCGGGCCTTGACGCCGGTGAGTGAGCTCGGAAGCTCGATGTGCTCGGGGACGTCGGTGATTTCGTTGCCGTCGATCTGGTTGTACCAGTGCACCCGGTAAAGGTTGTCGGCTTCGGGCTTGCTGCGATCAGTAGCCGCCGCTCGTGCCTTCACCTCGTCAGGAGCTGACTTCGGATTCTTCAACTCTGCGAATGTCGGTAGCCGGATGCCGTTTTCTCGGAACCGGTCGACGGCACGATCTCGGCTTGCTTGATCAAGGACCTCGGTTGCGAGTCCAACGTCAGCGGTTTTTGGGCTAGGTGTGTTCGGCACGGTGCAGACCTCCAGAGCCGGAAGGATATACGAGACTAGGGGTCGATTGACAAATCGTTGAATTCCCTAGCTCGGCCCGGGACATGCGGTGGCGATACAACACTCCAGGGTCGAAGATGCGCTAGGTTGCTGAGCAACTTTGGGCGATGCGGGAGCACGACAATGGTCAAGTACGACAAAGCAACTGTTGATCGGGGTCGCAAGTACGTCGACGACCGCCGTGGCCAGCGCTCTTCGAGCGGCGGCGGCATGGGTATGGGCGGCGGTGGCGGCCTCCCTATGGGCAAGGTCGGCGGTCTCGGTGGCATCATTGTTCTGCTCATTACGATGTTCCTCGGTGGCGGCTCGCTGATGAGCGGCGGAAGCGCTACATCGCTCGACGCAGGCCAAGGTTCGCTCGACTCCGGCAACGCCGCACCGGTCGACCCGGCCACTGATCCTGACGCCAAAACGGTTGCGTTCATGTCGGCACTTATGGCTGACACACAAGAGACCTGGGATGGCCTCTTTAACGACGCAGGTCGTCAGTACCAGGCGACGAGCATGGTGATCTTCAGCGGTTCGGTCAACACGGGTTGCGGCAACGCCACTTCAGCCGTGGGTCCCTTCTACTGCCCTGCCCCCGGCGACAACAAGGTCTACATCGATCTGTCGTTCTACAACGAACTCTCTCAGCGGTTTGGGGCTCCCGGCGACTTCGCACAGGCGTATGTGATCGCTCACGAGGTCGGCCACCACATCCAGTCGATCTCTGGTATCAGCGACAGTGTCCGCCAAGCTCAGGCCCAAGACCAACGCAACAAGAACTACTACTCGGTGCGCCAGGAGCTGCAGGCCGACTGTTTCGCCGGGGTCTGGGCCCATTCAGCCAACAATCGCCGCAACCCTGATGGAAGTCGGATCATTCAGATCGGCGACCTGGAAGAGGGGCTTGCCGCCGCTGCTGCGGTTGGCGACGACCGGATCCAGGAGCAAGCGGGCGTGACCGTCGACCCACACAAATGGACCCATGGTTCGGCCGACCAACGTCAGCAATGGTTTACGATTGGCTTCGATAGTGGTGACCCCGAGAAATGCGACACTTTCGCCAACACCACCCCCTAACCCCAAATGTCACACGTATCCGATACCTGTGACAGAAGCTGATGTTTTGGAGGCGACGTGAACGAGCGACCATCTTCGCCGTTTGACGCTTCGGCCCTGGCCGGCAGGCTGCAGAACTCGATGTTTCGGACAAATCCGCATCGACGGCAGCCTCGTCCTCGGTTGAGAGCTGTCGTTGGCCTGGTTGTCGGGATCGGCCTCCTCGCCCTCGGTGGACAGGCGCTACAGGGCGGCCGCGTTGGCGCAACGACGGCGAGCGTCGCCGTCTCGTCCGAGAACATCGCAATTTCTGACGATCCGGCCTTTCTGCCCGCGATCGACTCGTCTCTCGCCGAAGCAGCCATCCAGACCGGTGTCGCTGAGCTCGTGAGCTGCGAGGCGAACGATGACGATCAGTTGCAGATGATCGTCTCGGTACGCCAAAGCGACGATCAGGAATATGACTTCAGCGAGGTCCTCGTCACATACGAGTCGACAGACGCCAGCGGCAAACACCTTCTCGTTGTCGGCGCCACCAATGGGACCGAGGCCGAGACGTTCACCGGAATCGTTCCCGGCGATGCCGCCGGATTAGTCCCTACCTGCAAAGTAGTGTCTGTCATCGGCTACGTACCCAGCCCCTAGGTGTTGTTGGTACGTCGTACCCACGACAATTGCGAGCTACTTAGGGGTGAGGTTCTTGACCACTCGAGCGGGGCTGCCGACTGCGACGCAGTTGTCGGGAATGTCGGTCGTAACAACCGACCCGGCACCAATGACGACGTGCTTCCCAATCGTGACTCCGGGTAGCACGACGACATTTGTCGCCAGCCACGACCCCGCCCCAATGACAACCGGTTGCTCTGGCATGCTCTGGCGCCCTATAGGCATCGAGAGATCGTTGAACGCATGGTTCTGGTCGGTGACGTACACGTTCGGAGCGAAGAACACGTCGTCACCGATGTCGACACTGAGATGCGCAACGATGCTCGAGCCTCGCCCAATCAGACAGCGATCGCCGATAACGAGTACTTCGTCAGACAGCAGCTCCTGATCGGGCCCCATGCCGGCGGAGAGCGAGACATTTGGCCCAATGAGCGTGTCACGCCCGATCTGGATGCCCCGCTCACCGAAGAGTGCTGATGGAGGAAAGCAGATCAAACTCCCGTCACCAAACGCGGCGAACCCCTTACCCCGTTTCGAGTCGTTCATGATCGTGGCCTGGCGCATGTACCAGTCGTATCCACGTCGGAAGAGTTCGGCCCTGACCGTACCGAAGCTCACTTGGCGAGTGCCACGGCGATCTCGCTACCGACTCTCGCGTTGTTCTCTGCGAGCGCAAGATTGGTCGGGATGCTCCGTCCGTCAGTTGCCTCGGCGAGCTCGCCAAGCACAACAGGCGTGATGCCGTTTCCTGTCACTCCGGCCCGTTTGGCCTCGGCGAGCGCTTTGCTCACAGCAACTTCGAGCTCGTCGAGCGGCAAGGCGTCGGCCTCGGGCACCGGAGCAACGACAAGGATCCCGCCCCGACCAAATGCCCAATGGGCCCTTGCGATAGCGGCGACTTCCTCGGCCGAGTCGACCCGATGGGTCACGGGAAGCCCGCTTGATCGTGCATGAAAGGCGGGAAACTCATCGCACTTCCACCCCAAGACGGGGACGCTATCTGACTCGAGCCGTTCCAGGGTCGCGGGCAGATCTAGGAACACCTTGGCGCCCGCTGACACCGTGATGACCTGGTGCCGGGCCAGGGCTTCGAGGTCGGCGCTTATGTCGCCGGTCTCGGCCCAGCCGCGATGGACGCCTCCGATACCGCCGGTGGCGAACACAGGTAGGCCAGCAGCGGCACAAATCTCGAGCGAAGCCGAAACGGTTGTGGCGCCGTAGTGCCACTTCTGACCAATCGCAGCCGAGAGGTCTCGGGCCGCCGCCTTCTTGGCCGGGCCACAAATGATCGCAGCATCTTCTCGTTCGACTCCGGCAACGGCGACGCCGTTAAGCACGGCGGTGAGCGCAGGTGTCACCCCATGCTCGTCTGCAGCATCGAAGCATCGGTCGAGTGCTTCGAGGTTGTATGGCATCGGCAGTCCGAGCTCAGAGAAGATCGTCGACTCAAACGCGAGTATCGGACGACCCTCGGCCTTCGCGGCGGCAACGGCAGAGCTGAGGGTGACCAGTGGCTGATTCATTTCCACAGCATATGGCATGGCGAACTAGGGTCGGTGACGTGCCTGGACCAAACGATTCGCCCACCGCTTCTTCATCTGCCGACCCGATTGTGTTCGCATCGGCCAAAGATCAGCGACGCGCTTTGGAAGCAAGATCGATATCCGCAGTCGAACTTCTCGATGCCGAGCTGGCGCAGGTGGCCCGACTGAATGGTCAGTTCAATCTTGTCGTCACGCTCGACGAGGAGCGCGCCAGGGCCGTCGCAACGGCGACCGACCAAGCTCGAGCTTCGGGCGCTGCGCTCGGTCCACTCGCCGGGCTTTCCCTAACGGTCAAAGACTCGCTCATGACCGCGGGGTGTCGGACTACCAGCGGCGCTCCCGAACTCGCCGAGTTTGTCCCCGACACCGATGCGGTTCCAGTGGCCAAGCTTCGAGCCGCCGGTGCCGGCATCTACGGCAAGACGAACCTCCCCCTCTACGCCAACGACGTACAGAGCTACAACGAACTCTTCGGCACTTCAAACAACCCCTGGGACCCGACCAAGACTGTTGGCGGCAGCTCGGGCGGTTCAGCCGGATCGGTGGCCGCTGGTTTCAGTCCGCTTGAGGTCGGCAGCGACATTGCCGGGTCGATCCGCAACCCCGCAGGGATGTGTGGAGTCGTTGGCCACAAGCCGTCTTACGGCATCGTGTCGGCTAAGGGCCAGATTCCGGGACCCCCGGGAACGCTCACTCAAGCAGACCTTGCGGTAGTCGGGCCATTGGCTCGTACTGTCGAAGACTGCGCGTTTGCCCTCGACCTTCTTGCCGGCCCAGACGACTGGCACGATGCCGCATGGTCGCTCTCATTGCCAGCGCCACGAACCACAGACCCAAGGCAACTAAGGGTTGCGGTGATGGCCACCCATCCGGCCTGCCCGGTCGATCCCGAAATCCAAGCCGCAATCGAAGTCATCGGCCTCGAGCTTGAGAAGGCAGGCGCAACCGTTTCCTATACAGCCCAGCCCGAACGGTTCGACTTCGCGAAGAGCGAACGGACCTTTTGGAATCTTCTGGGAGGGGCGCTCGCCGGCAGCTGGTCGATTCCTGAGATCGAAGAGATGGCCGAGCGCCTCAAGTCGGGTGAGACCCTTGGCGGTGACCTCGGTGTATTCGGTTCGACCCAGCGGCATCGCGAATGGTTGACTAATAACGAGCGTCGCCTGCAGATTCGTCTTCGATGGAAGCAGTTCTTCGACGAATGGGACGTCGTTCTGGCGCCAATCGCGCCAACCGTCGCCTACCCGCACGATCAGTCGAGCCCACAGAACGCTCGCACGATCCTTGTCGCGGGCGAAGAACGCGACTACATGGACATCATGAGCTGGATGGGCGTGTTCGGCATGGCGTACCTTCCGGCCACGGCGCTTCCGATAGCGATGCACTCATCCGGCCTTCCCATTGGTATGCAAGTCGTTGGACCGTTCCTTCACGACCACACTGCGCTCGCGGCGGCAGCAATCATTGAGGGCATCGTGAATACCGACTTCCGCTCTCCCCTCGTGGGCTAGCATCGCCCGCATGCTCAACCCAGACCAGGTCCGTCTTGTGGCCACCGATCTCGACGGCACACTGCTGAGGCAAGACACATGGGTTAGCCCTCGAAACGCCGCTGCACTCGAACGCCTTGTGGCGGCCGGGGTCGAATGCGTCGCGGCAACTGGACGCAGCCACCCGAGCGCGATTCCTCGTCTGGCACCGCTTGGCACGATCACGTGGCTCATCGCATCGAACGGCGCAACGCTCTACAACCTTGACACCGACGAAGTCGTCGAGCGCCGAATGATCGACGCCGCTGCGGTGCCCGATATTGTCAGCGCAATCACCGACGAGCTCGGCCATTCCGGATTCTCGTGGGAGACCGTTGATGGGCTTGAGTGGGACGATCATTACATCGACCTCCGCACCGCCATCGGGCTTCCGAAGTCAATAAACGTCAATCAGGCGACCGCTACCTTCTGTCCTGGATCAGACGACTTGGCCAAAATCATGGTCGTAAATAGGGAGGTCCAAGGCCGCGAACTCGCCGACCGAATCCGCCCACTGATCGGGCCCGAGTACAACGTCGCCAGCTCAGGAGCCCTTTTCATGGAGATTACGGCCGCTGCGGCGAACAAGGCATACATGCTTCGCGACCTCTGCGACCGACTCGACATCGACCAGGAAAGCACCATGGCGTTTGGCGATCAAGACAACGATTCCAAGATGCTGGCGTGGGTTGCCCACGGTTTCGCAATGGAAAACGGCGACCCCATCGTGAGGGCCGCGGTTGGTCGAACTGCTCCCCATCACGAGCTCGACGGTGTTGCCCAAGTTATTGAGCGCTTCTGGCCTGAGCAGGCCGACAAATAACGCCTAGGGAACGAGAACGCCGGTGAGGCGGTCGACCAGCTCTTTTGCTCCGCCTTCGAGGTCCTTGCGGTGGATGGTGTAGCCGCCAACGACGTCGCCACCAAGTTTGGTGGCCGCCTTCTCGAGCATCTCGAGAGTTTTGCCTGCCTTAACGGCGAAGGTGCAATAGACGACGACCTTCTTGCCGGCGAGGCTTGGCATCTTGGCGATGCGACCGGCACGTCCAGGACGCTGACCAAAGTAGAAGAGACCGTCGACCCACGAACCAACAATTACGACGTCAGCCTCGCTAAGCGCTTGCAGGTTGATCTCGGTGATTGGGCTAACAGAGGTGGGTATGCCTGCGTGTTCGAGCTCACGGGCGATGTGTGTGGCCGCCGTGCGCGTGTTGCCAGTAAGACTCTCAAAGATGACGATGGCCTTCATGGCAAAGGAGCTTAGCGCGGACGAAGGCCCGCAAGCTCGACCTCGACGAGGTGTCTTGGCAGCGGGTGCGACTCGGGGAATCGATCGAGGGCAGCGAGGAGGCGGCTCGGGCCATTTGCCTCCGCAGCAGTGCTGATGAGCAGCTCAGACGCAACGTCGGCGGGCGCAGATCCGACGACGCGACGGAGTAATTCGAACTCGTCGTCGTCTGGCATCGGGCCCGCGACTTGCGCCGCCAGAATCTTTGCGGTTTGGTCGGACGGGCACTGTGGGGTAGCGAGTGCCGCCGCAAGTGGCCACCATGACAGATCGGACGTAAGGCAAGCTTGGCCCGCTTCTACGACATCGCTTGCGGCTCTCGGGCCAAGAACCCGGATGAAACCGTCGTTGATCGTTGGGCCGCTGAGGAGATCCCGAGTCCACTTTGGGAACTCTGACGGCAATTCTGATCCAGCCTGGACGGCCGAAAGCAACGCAGGCCAACACACAGTCGTTGCGAGTGATCGAAGCGGGAAGCCTTCTCCCGGATTCTTCCAACCATGTTTCTCGGCCAGTTCGGCTACGACGATCCTGACTGCTTTTGCCCATCGGTCAGCGTGTTGTCCGTCTTGCTCAGCGCGAGTCCGGATGCTGTCGACCCAGTGGCCGGGGCTCCGTGACACATCGGCGACTCGCCCTTGCGCCTTGCCGTTCGCCATCATGACGGGCAAGCCGAGGTGCGCACGCGCCGGGGTAAGACCGACTGCGGCGACGATCGAGTTATTCGAGAAGAACATGGACCACACGGCAAGGTCGTCGGGACGCCGGCCTACGCCGCGCCACAACCCTTCTGCGATTTGCTCCACTTGTCCTCCGTTCGAACTCCAATCATCTCAGGCCAGCGCAACTACGGCGACGGCAAACTCGCCCAGCCGGTACCCAGAAGAACTACAGGCGTAACACTGGGGTCAGACCCCAGTGTTACGCCTCTGGTAGCCTGAGCCGCCCATCAGCCCCAGAGAGCAGAGTCGAATGGCGAACACCGACAGGCCGCGCGGCCGACGAATGAGCGAACCAAAGCCTCCTGTCTCGCATCCGAACCGCATCGAGATCACTGACCCGAATGATCCTCGCATTTTCGAGTTCCAGGGACTCCGTGACCACGTCATGCGACAGGAGCGCGAGCGTCCCAATGGCGACATGGCTGCTCTTTTTGTGGCTGAGGGTGACCTTGTCATCGAGCGAGCCATTGCCGGTGGCTACCAACTGGATTCGCTGCTTATCGACGCGAAACGGTCGAAGGCGCTTCCTGGCGTGGTTGGCCCCGAGATTCCAGTATTCGCAGCTGGCCCTGAGGTCTTGCAACAGATCACCGGCTATCACTTACACCGCGGCGGTCTGGCTATCTTCCGACGTCGAGCGGTTCCATCGCCGGAGTCGGTAATGGCGGGAACGAAAACCATCCTTGTGATCGAAGGCGTGAACAATCCAACGAACATGGGCGTGATCTTGCGTTGTGCGGCGGCCCTGGGTGTCGAGGGCTACCTCATCGACCCGACCTGCTGCGACCCGCTGTATCGAAGGTCAGGCAGGGTGTCCATGGGAGAGGCATTCGCTCTCCCCTACGCCAGGCTCGAGGCCTTCCCCGATGGTCTCGACGTCGTCAAAGCCAAGGGATTCACCGTCCTCGCCCTCACTCCCGGTCAAGACGCCGTCGACATTGGTGACCTGGGGTTCGAGCCAGAAGAGCCCATCGCTATCCTCCTCGGAGCCGAAGGACCAGGCCTCACTCAGGGCTCGCTCGATCGGGCCACGACGAGGACCAAGATCCCCATGTCCGGAACCGTCGACTCCATCAATGTCGGGAGTGCCGCTGCGGTCGCCTTCTATGCGGTGCAGCGAGCTCGAAGCTGACGGCGAAAGTCGAGCTGCTCGAACGAGACCACCAACCGCAGCGTGCACCTCGTCCGCAGATTTGAGCCGTTCTGGGAACGCAACACGGCCATGGCTGCGACCAGCCGGTTCGAGAACCGAGAACCGAAGGCCGTAGCGGTCGATGCCAGTCAGGGACGCCTCCGACGCGAGCCAGCGGCCTCCGAGTGCCTTCACGAGAAGGAGAGTGTCGTCGCCGATTGCTTCGGTAATTGTCTCGACAAGTTCGTTGCCAGCAAGAGTAAGTGCATCGGGCTCGGCACCAGCCAAGTCGCCGGCCGATAGCCACGTCTCATCGCTCGATGTCATGATTCGGGCCCGAATGGGAATCAGCCGGTACCACGAGTAGTCGAGCGACTCGGCGGCATCGGCGAGCTCGGGATGAGAGGTTGCGAGCTCGGGCGTGAGCGACAGTTGTTCGAGCCCGGGGACCAGCGCGAGGTCGCCTTGCAGCAGAAGCCCGTCGTCGAGTGAGAATGACGCCCGAGGGTCTTGCCGCGCCCGAAGCACCTGCGCAGAGAGGTTATCGAGCACAAAGACCGGGGCGCCGTCGCCGTCGTCGATGAATCTGACGCGGGAGATCAAGGGTCGGCCATCTGTATCGACAGTGGCGAGTGCGCCATGTCGATCACTGGCGAGCAGAGTGCGGGCGAGTTCAGGCCTCGATGGCGTCGTCATCTAAGAAAACTTCGGCAACAATCTGAGCTAGCTTGAGGACTGCTATGAAGCCATCCCGCAAGGAAATCGAGAAAGTGACCAGAAGTATCATCTCGGCCTGGCTCATTGATCAGGTGCGAGTGAGGGCACTGTTCCTCCAGCGGCTACTTCTTGGGCTTGCCATCGTGTGCATCCCATTCGCCATCTTTGCCAGCGGATGGGGACGAGCAATCGGTTTCGCCGGCATGTGTGTTTTCGGTTTCTTCGGCCTTGGCGGCATGTTCGTACGATGGCTCGCAATATTCGGTATCCGTCGCTTTGCCGCACCTAAGCGGTTCGACCTCTACCGGACCGAGGTCGACGCAGTCATCCAGGACGCCGATCTGCCAACGACCCCGCTCTCTGCGTTGCGTCTTGCCATTCGACTTCGACGTGGCGTGCGCACTGAGGTCGATCGGCTGCATGCACTCGGTCTTCAAGTCGCTCAGATCGTGAGAGACCCGCCACCGCCGGAGGGTGCGAGCGAAACCTGATTGGCGGCTCGCAACAAGAGCAGAGCCATGACGACGAAGGCGGCACATGGTCCTACGATGCCAGCCCACAGCACTCGGGTAATGAGCTCACCCGGCATCGGGAGGACGACGAGGAACACCACGACACCTGCGATCCAGCCGATAGCGGCGGTGCGGTGTTGATCTAGAGCGATGAGGGATTGGGCACTGACGAGGCCGAGCACGATCATGATGGCCGACAGAACCAGACTGGCGAATTCGAATCGGGAAGCTTCAAACTCGGGGCCGAAAAGCAGCCTCGTGGCCAATGGGCCAAGTAGCGCCCCACCTACAACCGCAACGGCTCCGATTGCGGCGAGGGCAACCGACACCGATCGAACTCGTCGCCGGAAGCCTACGAAGTCGCCAAGCTCAACTAGCGCCGCGAGGCCGGGTAGCAGCGACGCCTGAATCGCTTGGAACAAGAACAGCGGCACTCTCGCTAGCACCAGTGCGGCTCCGATACGTCCAACTGCCTGTCGGTCCGAATCATCGACCAGAGCGGCTACTGCGAGCGGCACGCCATTCATGAGGAACTGGGCCGCAAGCTGAGCACCACTCAGCACCCCAAGCGACGAGGCAATCGTTTTGACCTCGCCCAATGATTGGCGCCAAAACCCTGGTGACACGGCTCCGCTAAGGAACAAGACGGCGATAAACGGCGAAAGGGCGACGGGGATGGTGTACGGAGGAACCGTCGTAGGCGAGAACAGCACAATGACGATGAGGAGTCCGAGCCGGAAGAGACCCTCGGCCCCAACGAGCAGTCCGTAGCCGCGGAATTCGCCTTTGCCGGCAAGTAGACCCTTGACCCATTGGGTAAGGCCGTGGGCTGAGATTGCGCACGCGAGGGCGGCGACGATGAATTTGCTTCCTCCGAAGAAGTGGTCGGCAATTGGTCCTGCCGCGAGCAAGAGGGCGACGGCTACAACGAATGATGCGATGGTGGCGATGACAAATGTGGTTTTCTCATCTTGAGCCGACGATCGTCCGGCGGCTGTTGCCTTGGCCACACGCCGACCGAGTTCTTGCTCAAGCGGAATGAAAAGGCCAGGCCCGATCAGGAATGTGGCAAACCAGAGTGTGGTGAAAATGCCATATTGGTCAGGTGTGAGCCGATTCGATCGTGCGGGCAGCCCGAGAAAAACGTAGGTGGCCGCGCCATTGAGGACGAGGCCAACGGCGACCATGCTGGTGCCGGCAGGGAGCCAGCTCGTGAGGCGGCGTTCACTCACTGTTGTGCTCCGTATGTTGGCCTATCCAAGAAAGCGTCCATTCGGCGACGAGTGCGCCGATAGCGACGAGTCCAAGAAGATGAGCCCGGTCCCACAGCGACGGCCATGCCCCATCATGGGGTGCGCCGTAACGGGTTTGAAGGATGACTACGTAGGAGCCCGCGGCTCCAAGAGCGCCGAGGCCAACGAGCGCGACAACACGTCGCCCCTGCCTGACGAGCGAGCCAGTGAGGATAAGGCCAATCGTGACGACCCCGATCCACGGCCGAGTCAGGGCGCCGTAGCCGACGCCGACCACTGCACCGGTCAGAATTGTTGTTCGAAGCGCAACTGCTGGCTTGGGTTCAATATCGATCCAACCCGGTAGGGAACGCCGGTCAGCGGGATACTCCTTTTGGGGCTTCAGCGCGAGCCACAAACAGGCCAGCACGGCGACGAGGCTGGTCCAAAGGCCGAATCTGACCGTCCGGTTTGGGGTCCATTCGAGGGCAATTTGAACCTCTCCGCCGTTTGGATTGGAAACGCGCCAGCCGTTTGCGAACCCATCGATAAGGACCGGCTCGCCAAGGTCTTGGCCTCCGACGATCGTGGCCTTCCAACCTTCGCTGTAGCTTTCGCCGAGCACGAGCCAGAAGTCGTCGGTTGCGCCTGAGGCGGAGATTTCGTAGGAACCCCTCGACCGATCGGTGACGGTAATCGAAGGAGCGGGCACATTAACTGGATCCGGGTGGGCACTGGTCAGTACGAGGCGATCGATTGCGAGTCCGAGCCCACGGCTCGCCGTCACTATCTGGTGGGAGCCCGCTGATAGCGACAGTGGCTCGCAGCCCTCGACACGTAGCGGTTCGCCCTTCGTGGCGGCAGCGAGATCGCCGCGGATGCGCACCGAGACCGGTGAGCCGTCAATGACAAGAAGGTCGTTTCGGCATTCGTCGATGGTCTCGGTGGCAAACGGTGTTTGATTGATGCCGGGGATGGTGATTTCTGCAACTCCGATTGGTTGCTCGACGACGTTGGATGAGTACCACTCAACGCTACGAACCGGATCGACGCCAACGAAGCGAACCGTAAGGGTCGACGTGGTCATTGCTTCAAACGTTACGTCTTGAGTAAACAGATCACCGTCTGGGGTGAGGTTGTCGAGAGTAACGATGCGGGTATCGCCGCTTTCGCCAACGAGCTCGACCTCAGTTGGGCGTGAATGGATAGCGTCGATCAGGAAGTCGAATCGCAAACTAGAGAGGCTGATCGACTCGCCGAGTTCGATTGCAAGCTCGGTTTCGGTTTGTGGTTTCCGGTCAGGGCGGAAGACGGTTGTCAGATCTCCGTCAATGGCAACGCCAGCCCGGTTCTCGGCATCACCAGGTAAGCAGTGGCGCGAGGGAACTCGATGTCGGCTTGGCCACCAAGCCGACGAAGTGTGGCGTCGGTCGTGATGTCGTCGGCTCGTCCTGACACTCGCGCGAAACCGTGTACTGCGAGTTCGACGTCGGCCGGGATCGTTATCTCGCGGCTGATGTTCGTTTCAGGATCGTCACGCAGCGAAGACGGCGAGACACGTTCACGAGCCAGGACGACATGGAATGGGTTGGCGTTGGTGTCCAAAGCACTCAACCGTTCGCTCAACGATGTTGGGGTCAGGATAAGTTCAGTTCCGGCGCCGAACGAGTCGTCGAGCCATACTTCGCTGAATCCAACGCTGCTTTGCCCGCCGTAGCCGGGGCGATCACCGGCACTGGTCTCAACGACTTCGAGTTGCACGGTTGTGAACTGTCCGCCTGGCAACACAAT
>RCMY010006434.1_pt1 | contig 21334 bp, 20 predicted proteins | sample 2041341 | NCBI WGS metagenome assembly RCMY01 (sample SAMN09708234, study PRJNA481090) | Marine sediment metagenome, whole genome shotgun sequencing project.
TCAAGAAAATCTCCGAGCGCGGCGTGTCGATTATCATCATCGAACACCTGATGAAAGTCATCATGACCCTATCGCAGCGTATCATTGTGCTGCATCACGGCGAGCTAATCGCCGAAGGCGATCCGCGGCAGGTCGTCGATGATCCAAGGGTGGTCGAAGCCTATCTGGGCGAGAAATTCGCCAAACGCCTGACGGAGGAAAATCATGGGTGAGCCGCTCCTCAAAATTTCGGGCCTCATGTCGGGCTATGGCGATGTCCAGGTTCTCTGGGGTATCGATCTGGCCGTGAACGACGGTGAACTGGCCTGTCTGGTCGGATCGAACGGCGCGGGCAAGACCACGCTGATGCGCACGATTTCGGGGATATGCAACGCCACGGGCGGCAGCACGCATTTCAACGGCGTCGATATCACATCGGCCTCGCCGAATGCGATCCTGAGCGCCGGCATCGCGCATGTGCCCGAGGGCCGGCGGCTGTTTCGTGGCCTCACGGTCAGGGATAACCTGCTGCTGGGGGCTTACCTGCGCAAGGATAAGGACGCGATCGAGCAGGATCTTGAGCGTGTCTATGATCTGTTCCCGATTCTGCGCGAACGTCAGCGTCAGGACGCGACGACGATGTCGGGTGGACAGCAGCAGATGTGCGCCATCGCGCGTGGAATAATGTCGCGCCCCAAACTGCTGATGATCGACGAATTGTCGCTGGGCCTCGCGCCGAAGCTGGTCGAGGAACTGGCCGAAACACTGGTCGAGATCAACAAGCAGGGCACAACGATCATTCTGGTCGAGCAGGACGTCATGACGGCGTTCGAGCTGGCTGATTATGCCTTTGTGGTCGAAACCGGCAAGATCATGAAGGCGGGCCCGACAAACGAACTTATCGACGATCCGATCATTCGCGAGGCGTATCTGGGCATGTAGTCTAGCGGCCGCCGGTACCCGCCCGGCGGCCGCACTGCGTATAGGGCTGTGTCAACTGACGTGCCTTAGCGATCCAGCCGGAATCCCAGCTTTACGCCGACCTGAAAATGGTCGATTTCGCCCTTGTCGTTGATTTTCCCGCGCATCTGCGTGACTTCGAACCATTCCAGATTGCGGATGGTCTCGCTTGTGGTCTTGATGGCGCCGCGTATCGCATCCTCCATGGATTTGTCGGATGTGCCGAACACCTCGGTGACGGGGTGGGTCGTATTTGTCATGTCGCTTTCTCCTTTGATCATGGTGAAGAAAGTAGTGCGTTTGTTTACTGCGGCGAATTGTCTGCCGTCAGAACAGAACCCCGGGCAGCCATGTGGCCAAAGCAGGAAAGAACCACAGCAGCGCAAGGCCGCAGATCTGAAGCAGGACGAACGGAATGATCCCGCGATAGATCTGTCCGGTCGTCACCTCGGGCGGGGCGACGCTGCGCAGATAGAATAGCGAGAATCCGAAAGGCGGCGTGAGGAAGCTGGTTTGCAGGTTCACCGCGATCATGATGCCGAACCAGATCGGCGAGATGTCGAACATCAGCATGATAGGCGCGACGATGGGCAGGACCAGAAACATGATCTCGATAAAGTCCAGCACGAAGCCGAGCAAGAAGATCACGGCCATCACGAACAGCATCGCCGACACCATGCCGCCGGGCATGTTGTGCAGGAAATCCTCGACCAGCACGTCGCCTTGGAACATGCGAAACACCAGCGAAAACAGGGATGCACCGATCAAGATCAGAAAGATCATCGACGATATCAGCATGGTCGAATGCATCGACGAACGCAGCATGGATAGGCTCAGCTTGCCCTGAAGCCCGGCGAGCAGGACCGCCCCGATTGCGCCGATGGCCGCAGCCTCGGTTGCTGTGGCGAGGCCCAGCAGAATGGACCCCAGCACCGCGCCGATCAGCAAAAGGGGCGATACCAGCGCCTTGATCGCCTGTTTGCCGGGATTGGCCGATGGTTCCTTGGTGACGAGGGCAGGGCATTTGTGGCCTTGGAACACGGCGGTAAAGATGACCCAACTGGCGTAGAGGCCCATCAGCACCAGGCCGGGAAAAAAGGCGCCGGCGAACAGTTCAACCACCGAAACAGGATCGGGGGCAAAATTGCCCTTGGCCATCTGCGCCTGCGCATTGGCACCTTGCAGGATATCTGCCAGCAGGATCAGGACGGTCGAGGGCGGAATGATCTGCCCCAGCGTGCCAGACGAGCAGATGATGCCACTGGCCAGCCGGGGATCATAGCCAGCCCGCAGCATCGCAGGCAGGCTGAGCAGACCCATCGTGACGACGGTCGCGCCCACCACACCCGTAGAGGCCGCCAGCAATGCGCCCACGAAAATGACCGACAGGCCCAGACCACCGCGCAGCGTGCCGAATAACTCGCCAAGGGCCATCAGCAGGTTCTCGGCGATGCGCGACCGCTCCAGCACCACGCCCATGAACACAAAGAGGGGAATGGCGACGAAAACGAGGTTCGTCATGATCCCGAATATGCGCGACGGAACGCTGTTGAGCAGTCCGAGGTCGATAATATCAAACATCCAGCCAAAGCTGGCAAAGGCGATTGCGACACCCGCCAGAGTGAACGCCACCGGATAGCCCATCATCAGAAAGCCGATGACGACCGGGAACATGATGATCCCGATGATTTCAGGATTGCTCATGCGTCGCGGCCCCCGGCCAAGTCCGGGGCGGCCAGCCTAATATAGCTGCGTATCGCCAGTGATGTTCCCTGCGCGGCCAGCGGCAGGCAGAACAGCAACAACACCGATTTGAGCAGGAAAACGCCCGGTATTCCGCCAACGTCCGGTGTGCCCTCCATCCGTTGCCAGGAATCGCGCACATAGGGAAACGACAGAACAAAGATGGCGACGAGGGATGGCATGAGCAGGAATACCGAGCCCAGCAGATCGACGATGGCACGGTATCGCTCGCTTCTGGCACCATAGACGAAATCGACGCGCACGTGTTTGCCGTGCAAGAGGGTCGGCGCGGCGCCCAGCATGAAGAGCGCCGCATTGGCCCAGATATAAGCGTCCTGCATCCACACCCAGCCTATCCCCAATGTATAGCGCAGGATTGCGACCGCCGCACAGACGACGACGGTGAAACCGACCAGCCAGGACAGGATATGCCCCAGATGGTCGATCACGCTGTCGATCAGGTCTGCGATAGCTTGCAGTCGATGCATCTGGGGCTCCCGGTGCTGCGTCTAGTTTTTCACCAGCCCGGCGTATTTATAGTCGAGCGCCCGCGCCTCTAGCACCGCGCGTGTGCTGATATCGGTGTAGTTGAGTGTATTTTTGCGGAAACTCAGGATGCTATCCAAAATCTCGCGGCTGAGCGCATCACTCGACGCAAGATCGTTCAGCAGGACGCCCGCCGTATTGCCCAACTCGATCAGCGTATCGTCGCTGAATCGCTTGAGGTTCACGCCGTTATCCTCGACCAACGCGCGCAGGGCCTCGGGGTTTTTCGCCGTCAGCTCGTTCAGCACATAGCTGTTGGCCAGTTCGGCGCCCGCTGCCACGATTTCCTGCAGATCGGCAGGAAGGGCGTTCCATTCGTCCATGTTCACGAACAGATCGTTGATGCCCGATGGCTCCTGCCAGCCGGGGTAATAGTAATAATCCGCGACCTTGTGAAAACCGAAAGCCATGTCCAGATACGGGCCGATCCATTCGCAGGCATCGATGGCACCCGATTGCATCGAGGGCAGCAATTCGCCACCGGGCAGGTTGACGATTGTGGTGCCCATCGCGCTTAGAACCTCGCCGCCAAGGCCGGGCATCCGCATCTTGATGCCAGACAGGTCTGCGGCTGAGGCGATTTCCTTGTTGAACCAGCCGCCCATCTGCGGGCCGCTGTTGCCAGCGACGAAGAATTTGACGTTCAGCTCGTCATAGGCCTTTTGCGCCAGTTCCAGACCGCCCGAGATGAACCATGCGTTCTGCTCTTGCACGGTCATGCCGAACGGCAGGCCGGGGATAAACTGAAGCGCGGGAACCTTGCCCTTCCAGAAATAAGAGGTGCCAAACCCAATCTGCGCAGTGCCGCCGCGCACGGCGTCCATCGTCTCGAACGCGGGCACGACCTCGCCTGCGCCAAAGACCTTAATGTTCAGGCGGCCATCCGAGGCCTTGGTAACGAATTCCGCGAATTTTTCGGGGGCCGTGCCGTAGATCGGATAGCCCTTGGGGTAGGCGTGCAGCAGCCGCCACTCGCGCACGTCCTGCGCGATGGCGGGGGCGGCGGTCACGGCGGCCAGTCCCGTTGCGGACAAACCGGCATTGGTAATGAATTGACGACGTTTCATATTTTCGCTCCCTTCGAGTAAAAATCCCGATGAATTTCGATGCCTGTCCGCTGCCTTTTTAACCATTACCCTACAGATTTTTCACCACATGGAAACAAAAATTATAACAAACAAGTATTGATGTTTGCCTTGAGGGTTCGCAACGCTGTGGATGACCCATTTGCCTTCTGTCATTCATTTGGATTAGCCCAGCCACCTAAATCTTTGATATTCAAGGTATTTGCGGAAGGATCTTGCCGGGATTCAGGATGCCCAGCGGGTCGAGCGCGGACTTGATCGCGCGCATTGCATCGACGGTCTCGGCACCATGCTCGGCGATCATGTATTTGCGTTTCATCTGGCCGACTCCATGTTCGCCGCTCGCCGTCCCGTCCATGTCAATCGCCCTCTGGACAAGGCGGTCGACGAACGCTGTCAGGGCCGCAGATTCGCGCGAATCCTGATGGTCGACCATCAGTTGGACATGAAAGTTTCCATCACCCACATGGCCTACGATGGTCGCTACGAAATCGTTTTCTGCAAGGTCGCGCTGCGTCGCCTCGACGCATTCGGCGAGGCGCGATATCGGCACGCAGACGTCGGTGACGACGGCATCGGCGCCGGGGCGCAGGCCTTTGCTGGCCCAATGCGCGTCGTGGCGTGCCTGCCATAATCGACTGCGTTCTTCGGGCTTCGTGACCCAGTCGAACGTGCCGCCGCCGCAATCAGCGGCAATGGCTCCGAAACGCTCGCTCTGCTCATGCACAGCTTCAGGGCTGCCGTGGAATTCCAGCAGCAGCAGCGGCGTTTCAGGCAGGTCGAGGCCAGAATATAGATTGCACGCTTTGACCTGCATATCGTCCAGCAGTTCGACCCGGGCGAGTGGAATGCCCCACTGAATTGCGGTGATCGCGGCATCGCAGGCCTGTTTCACGGATGGGAACGAACAGATCCCGCTCGATATCGCCTCGGGGATGCCGTGCAGGCGCAGGGTGATTTCGGTGATGATGCCCAGCGTGCCTTCCGAGCCAATCAAGAGCCGGGTCAGATCATACCCGGTCGAGGATTTGCGCGCCCGACTGGAGGTGCGGATGATCTCGCCATTGGCCAGAACCGCCGTTAGCGACAGCACGGCCTCGCGCATCGTGCCGTAGCGCACTGCATTGGTGCCGGACGCGCGGGTGGCGGTCATGCCGCCGATGGACGCGTCGGCGCCGGGATCAATGGGAAAAAACAGACCCATGTCACGCAGATGGTGGTTCAGCGCGTGGCGTGTAACGCCCGCCTCGACCGTACAATCCAGATCTTGGGGACGCACAGCGACGATCCGGTCCATCCGCGAAAGGTCGATACAGACCCCCCCTAAAGGGGCATTCAGATGACCCTCAAGCGAGGTGCCGGTGCCGTAGGCGATGACGGGCACGCGCCGGTTGGCGGCAAGCCGGATGATAGCCGCGACCTCTTGCGTCGATTCAGCAAAGACCACCAGATCGGGCGGCACGTTCTGGCCCCATGTCAGCGTATTGCCATGCTGGGTCCGTATCGCGTCCGAGCTGGACACGCGGTCGCCAAAGCTGCGTTTTAGCTCGTCCGCCAATGCGCGGATCGTCTCGGGCGAAGAGCGCTGCTGTGTGGAGGGATCAAGTGTCATGCGAACCTAGCTCAACGATGTCGCCGCATCACTCCCTTGCGCATTGGGATAGCGGCGGTCCAATTCGCTGAGCATCGCATCTCCGTCCGGATCGGACAGGGCCAGCTTGCGCAGTTCGGCAAGGGCATCCGCATCCGACCTGCCTGCGGCCACGGCGGGGGCCACGATCCGGGTCATCAGCGCCTCGAAATTCGCAGTCCCGCGCCGATGGGTCGACCCATAGCCCTTGCGAATGCGGGCGCACTCGACCACCTCAGCGCCGAATTCGGCGTCGATCCGCGTCGCGGCGACCACCAGATCGACCCATGCGTCGATTGCATTTATTTCCAGCGCGTAACGATATGTATAGGGCCGCCAAAAGCGCATCGCCGCCAGCAAGCGCATCATCGCAAAGCCCCATGCCGAACTGGTGCGAATGCCCATGCCGATGTTATAGGCGTCCAGCTTGCCGCGCCGCCGCGCTGCTGTAACGAGGCGGCGACCGAGGGCGGGGGGCATCATCGAGGCGAACTCCTCAACCCCCGGTTTGAGATATTCAGTAACGCGGACCGTGTCGCCGTCACCCATCTGATTGGCCTCGTTCAGAGCTTGCCAACGCTCTGGCGCGGTCTTGAGGGCGGCGACGCGCACGATATCCTCGTAACTCATCATCAGGGCCAGATAACGCGCTGCCTCGCATGTGACCGGGTAGCCCCGGTCAGTGTCGCGAGCTGCCATTTCGGCCTCCAGCACGCGCCTGACCGATTGCAGATACCGATCGGCGTAGCTGGCATTCTGGAATGAGGTGAGGCGCGGAACGGCGTGTTTTAGGACCGCCTCGATCTCGGCCGGGAAACCGTGGCTGACCTTCTCGCCGGTACTGGCGGCCCGCGCGTCTGTCGGCGCATCCGGCGCGCCCTGACCCGTGACGTAATCGAATGCGGCGGCAAATCCGCGAAGGTTTGCCTCGACGGCAATTCCCGAGGCGCGCATCGCGTCCTCATAGGTTTCGCGCGATGCTGGCAAGACGCCTGCGCCTGCAATAGCCCCCAGAACGACGCTGCTGGCGACCGCGTTCGCGTCCTTGGCCAAACGAGCGAAATCGACGGGGATCGAGCGGGCGGACAACTCACTGATCGCTTTCAAAATGCGGTCCGGTTCGATCCGCTCGTCCGCCATCGCGCTCTTCTCTTCGATGGTAAAGGATCGGTGCGACGATGCGATGATCGTCGTGCGGTCGGGCGACACGAACCCTTGTTCGATAGCGCGGCCAGCCTCGAGCAATTCTGTCGCGACCACCACATCGACAAAGCCCGCGGTGGGTGTCAGCGCCAGAACCGGCTGCGCGGAGCCTTTCCAGACTTGCGGCACGATTTCGATGTAATAGGTTGTGGCACCAGTGCGCTGCGCGACGCCGGGAACCGACGTGCTTTGGACGGGCCAGCCCTCGGCACGCGCGACCGCGACCAGCCACGCTGTCAACACGCCGCCACCTTCGCCGCCAAGGGCAGCGATGCACATGCGGATGGGCTGAGTTACTGCGGGCGCATTCTCTTTTTTGCCTTCATTCGCTGAGGGCATCTTGAAATCCTTCATCCCGTCCGCCCCTGCATCCGTGAGATCATCCAGCGGTTGGCGCGGGCGGCGAAACGTTCGAACCGGCTGGCATTGCGCACCTGTTCCGTCTTGTAAAAGGACGGGCAGAGGATCGCCTCATGCGCGACCTCGCCGCAATGGCCGCAGCCAACGCAGGTGTTCAGCACGGTTGCCACGGGGTCGCGTTTCAGCGGATCGGACGAATCCTTGATGGTCAGCGATGGGCAGCCCGACAGGCGGATGCACGAATGATCGCCCGTGCAGACATTTTCATCGACGTCGAAACGCGCCTGAACCACGCGCTTGCCGGTCTTGATGCGCTCGCGCTCGATCGGCTTCATACGCCGGGCCTTGGCCAACTGGCACTCGCCATCGGCAATGATGACCTTCAGCCCTTTGGTCTTGGTGGTCAGCGCGTCCTTGAGCGTTCCCACCATGGCGTGCAGATCGTAAGAGCGCAGCGTCTTGACCCATTTGACGTCGAACGCCTTGAGCGTCTTGGCGATGTCCAGCCCGGGCGCGCCGTCGCCCATCTGTTCGCGGGTGGTCGATGGCAGTGTCTGGTGGCCGGTCGCGGCGCTGTAGCCGTTCTTGAGGATGACAAGCACGCCGTCGTTTTGGTTCGCAACATGGTTGACGACGCCGTTCGACAGCCCGCTGTGCCAGAACCCGCCATCGCCCATCAGCGTGACCACTGGCCTCTCCATGATCGGCCCGACAGCCGACGACGCCGCCAGTCCCAGACCATAGCCCAAGACCGTGCTGCCCATGTTGAACGGCTTGAGCGTCGACATGGTGTGACAGCCGATATCGGACGAGACATGGAACTTGCCGACATCCTTCTCGGCCAACTTAAGCGCGGTCATGACGGGGCGCTCGGGGCAGCCTGTGCAGAAGGTCGGTAGGCGTATCGGCACCTCGGCGCCCAGCATTTCGGCGGCGCGGCCCTTCAGGTCGCGCACATGGGCGGAGGGCTGCGTAACGGGAGTGAGGTCAAGGGTCGTCGGGCTGCTGCCTTCGAGAAACTTGGCGATGCCGTCCAGCAGCACGTCACCGCGATATTCGCCCGCCATGGGGAACACTTGTTTACCCACGATGGTGGTTTGCAGATCGCCCCGGCGCAGAATGCCGCCGATGGCATCTTCCAGATACGCGGGCTGGCCTTCCTCGACGATCAGCACCGCCGACTTGCCAGCGCAGAATTCCAGAACCTCGTCGTCGGCCAGCGGATAGGCGACGTTCAGGCAATAGATCGGCACCCGCGACTGCCCGTCGAGGCTGGCCAACCCCTGAAGTTGCAGCGCACGCACCACGCCATTGTAGTGACCGCCCAGCGTGATGATCCCGATCTTGTCCAGATCGCCCTCGAAAACCTCGTTCAGCTTGTTGTCACGGATGAATTTCTTGGCTGCGGGCAAACGCCGCTGCATCTTGTCCTCTTCGTGCCGATAGACCGACGGGGGCAGGCAGACATTGGCGAAATCGAATATGGGATCAGTCTTGGCCTCTGCGCTGACGCCTGTGGCCGGGCGGTTGTCCTTGGCGACGAAGGTGCCGGTCACATGGCAGGCGCGGATGCGCAGTTGCAGCATGACGGGCGTGCTGCTGGCTTCGGACAGCTCAAAACCTTGTTCGATGGAGTTGACGATGCTTTCCAGATCGGGCCGTGGGTCCAATAGCCACGCCTGCGATTTCAGCGCGAACGCATAGGTGCGTTCCTGAATGATCGCCGAACCGTCGCCGTAATCCTCGCCGAGGATCATCAGCGCCCCACCCTTGACCCCGGCGGAGCAGAGGTTGGAGATGGCATCGGACGCGACGTTCGTACCGACGGTCGATTTGAACAGCACCGCGCCGCGCACCGGATAGTTGATGGACGCGCCCAGCATGGCTGCTGCAATCGCCTCGTTGCCACTGAATTCGACGTGAATCCCCAGATCATCCAGGATCTCGCCCGCATCTTTCAGCACGTCGATCCCGTGCGAAATCGGCGCACCCTGATATCCGCCGATGTAGCTGACGCCCGATTGCAACAATCCCTTTACGACGGCCAGAATGCCCTCGGACTCGAAAATTTCGCCGTCACGCTTGCGCAGTTCGGCACTTCCTTGGCAAAGGAACGTTCTGCCATGAGGGACCTCCATCAGGATTCAATTCAGTCAAGGAAGAGGTTGGGATTTCGGGCCGTTCTCTTGGGCCGCCATCGGGCTGCCTGACCCGTGTGGTCGGACAACACCGAGACGTGCAAGAGAAGCCAGAAGGCGCCTCTGTCAACAATATATAGGTGAGTTATCTATACTAATTTGTCAATACATTATCAGAATTCTGCCGTGGCTATTGCTGACGTATAGGTCGGTCGACTACGGGTAAGAGGAGAGGTAATTGGCCTTTGGATAGTCTGATCCGAAAGCTAGGTATGCCCAAAACCAAATCGGCAGCAGCAGTGTTCAAGATACCCTGATGTGCCGCACGAAAAGTAGCGCGAAAATTCGTTATGGCTGAATAATGTACCTTGATAAGGCGCTTGATAGACGCAATGTTCGAGGTATTGTTCAAAACATCGAATAATCTTCGAAAATTACTTTGAAATACTCTAAAATCTAGCGGAAAATTCATGCCTACTTGGTGTTCCTGTGGGCTTTCAGCGACCGTGCGTCGGCAGGAGGGTGAGCTATGAAAATTGTTGTTCTCGGAGGCGGCGTCATTGGCGTCACATCTGCATGGTATCTGGCCAAGGATGGCCATGAGGTGACGGTAATCGACCGCAACGATGCGGTCGGGGCGGACACCACCTTTGCCAACGCGGGGCAGATTTCGCCGGGCTATTCGGCACCTTGGGCGGCGCCCGGTATTCCGATGAAAGCGCTGAAATGGATGTTCCAGCGCCATGCGCCGCTGATCATTCAGCCGCGCCTCGATTGGGCAAAAGTTAGCTGGATGGTGCGGATGCTGCGCAACTGCACCGAGGCGCGCTATGAGGTCAACAAAGGGCGCATGGTGCGACTGGCCGAATACAGCCGTAACTGCCTGACCGAGATCCGCAATGACACGGGCATCGAATTCGACAACCGCCAGCAAGGCACGTTGCAACTGTTCCGCACGCAAAAGCAGGTGGATGGCGCGGCCAAGGACATCAAGGTGCTCGAGCAGGGCGGCGTCCGCTACGAGGTTCTGGATGCGGAGGGCTGCATCGCGGTCGAGCCGGGGCTGGTCAAAGCCCGCGATCTGATTGCGGGCGGTCTGCGCCTGCCGGGGGACGAGACCGGCGATTGCCACATGTTCACGACCAAGCTGGCCAAAATGGCCAAGGATCTGGGCGTGACGTTCCGCACCGGCGTCGAAATCCGCGCGCTGGAACAGGGCGCGAACGGTATCGAGGCGGCCCAGACATCCGAGGGCCGCGTGACGGGCGATGTCTTTGTGGTGGCGATGGGCAACCATTCCCCTACTCTGGTGCGCCCCTTGGGACTCAAGCTGCCGATCTATCCGGTCAAAGGCTACTCGATCACCGCGCCCATCATCGCGCCCGAACGCGCGCCCCAGTCGACCGTCATGGACGAAACCTACAAGATCGCCATCACCCGCCTTGGCGACCGCATTCGCGTGGGCGGCATGGCCGAACTGGCCGGCCTCGACCGCAGCCTGAACAAGAAACGGCAAGAGACCTTGACGCTGTCGGTCGAGTCTCTGTTCAACGGTGCCGCCGATCAAAGCCGCGCCGAACTGTGGTCGGGCCTGCGCCCCATGACGCCCGACGGCACGCCGATCATCGGGCAGGCAGGTGTGAATAATCTGTTCCTGAACACCGGCCACGGCACGCTGGGCTGGACGATGGCCGCAGGATCGGCCCGCGTGCTGAGCGACATGGTCGCGGGGCGCAGTTCGGATATCGAAACGGCGGATCTGAGCTATGATCGCTATGTTCCGGGCGCTACTCCGCGCGTCGGGTAGGACGACCGGGGTCGCTCTGCGGCGGCCTTCACGCGGCTCCAATCGGCTGGTGGCAATTGGCTGCGGACTTGGCATAAGGTCGCCATGAAAGATCCCGCAGGCCGCGCACGGCCTGCGCCCAAGGAGCCAGCCTCGCCCATGCCAGACGCCATCCTGACCGATCTGCAAAGCTGTGTGCGCCGATGATTGGCTATCCGCGACAATTGGCACTCCTGGTCAACGCGGCGCTTCTGGTAGTTCTGACCGGCTTTCTGCTGATCATCGGCAAGCCCGTGTTGCTGCCCATTTTGGCCGCCGTCATCGCCGTTTATGTTCTGATCAACGCATCCGAGGCGCTGGGACGGGTGCCGCTGCTCGGGCGGCTGTCCCCGGCGATGCGGCGGTTGCTGGTCTTGCTCGCCTTCACGCTGGTGGTTCTGATCTTGCTGGGCGTCGTTGTGGACACGATCGGCCGCATCCTGCGCGAGGCGCCCACATATCAGGCCAACATCGAACGCCTCGTCGCGCAGGGCGCCGACATGTTCGGCGTGGACGAGCGCCCCGACTGGAAGACCATCCGCGATGCCACGTTCGGCCGTTTATCCGTGCAAAGCCTGATCAACGCGGCGCTGTTCAACGTGACCGGTATCGGCGCGTCGGTGTTTCTGGTCATCGTCTATTCCGCATTTCTGCTGTCCGAGCGGGCCGGGTTCGCTGTCAAGCTATCAGCGGCAATGCATGATCCCGAAGGTGCTGCGCGCACCGAGGCGATGATCAGCGATATCAACGACCGGATCGGTGACTATCTGGCGATCAAGACGATGATCAACGTCATTCTGGGCGCCGTGTCTTTCGTCATTCTCTGGGCGCTCGATGTGGATTTCCCGCTCTTTTGGGCGCTGGTGATCGGGTTGCTGAACTATATTCCCTATTTCGGATCGCTCATCGGGGTCGCCTTTCCCGTCGGGCTCTCGATCGTGCAGTTTGGCGATCTGTGGTGGACATTGCTGTTGGGCGTCTTGCTGACCGTGGCGCAGATGTTCATCGGCAACGTGGTAGAACCGCGTCTGATCGGGCGGCGGGTCAATCTCAGCCCATTTGTCGTGCTGGTCTCGCTGGCGGTCTGGAGCGCGATCTGGGGCCTTGCCGGTGCGCTGCTGGCGGTGCCTCTGACGTCGATGCTGACTATCGTCTTTTCGGCCTTTGACCCAACGAGGCCCATTGCAATCCTCATGGCCGACCGGGTCGAATAGGGCGCTCGGAATCTTCTGGCGCTGGGCTAAGATTTAAATGGGTGGCATCTATAGCGCGTCGTCACCTGCGCCGCTCAGCGTGATCTCGGCGCCGCCCGCCTCAAGCGCTGCCAGCAGATCGGCGTGCGGCGATACGTCCGTGACCAGATGGATGCCGCCGGTCCATTCGGTGATATATCTCAGCGCCCGCCGGTCGAACTTGGATTGATCGGCCAGAATATAGGCCGTTTGTGCATTGTCGATCATCGCGCGGTAAACTTCGGACGGACCCAGCATCGCCTCGCTCACACCGCCCACGTCGATGGCCGAGGCACCCATGAAGGCGATGGGCGCGTGATAGCGGCGGATTGCGGCCAGCGTTTCGGGACCTGTCACCATGCCCTCCTTGCCGTCAAAGAGGCCGGGCAGGCACATGGTCTGGATGTTGGCATTTTCCGACAGTTCGGCGGCGACCCTAAATGCGGGCGTCAGCACGGTCAGCCGCCGCTCGGTGCTGCGCAGCGCGCGGGCGAAATGCAGCGTCGTCGCGCCGCCGCCGATAAAGATAGTCTCGGCGTCCCCGATCAACCTTATTGCCGTGCGCGCAATGGCTTGGCGGGCGTCGATATGCTGGCCCAGACGTTCGGCCAAGTGCGGTTCGGACACATGGCCGCGCACCGCGCCGCCATAGGTGCGGCTGATGCGCCCGGCCTCGTCCAGATGACTGAGGTCGCGCCGGATAGTTTCGGACGACACCGCCAGCGCGTCCGCCAGTTCGCTGACGCGCATCGACGGGTTGCGATCCAGCGCGGCCAGGATCTGTTCCTGCCTGCGGTCCTTTTTCGAGAGTGCCATGCTCGCCCCTTTCAATCCCTTTATAACCCGGTGTTTGACCGTGTCATCCGCCTAAAATGACCGACTTGCCACAAAAATAGTTGCCAGATGCAACTTTATCGTTAAGGTGACAGGCGACTGAGGGGGAATCACGCGTGTTCAACTACGGATTTTTCAGCTTTGATTCCAAAGCCGACCTTTTGGAAAAGGCCGCCGAATACTGGAATCCAGGCAAGGTGCAGTTCTGGAGCGATGCCGGAACGCCGATGGTGATTGACCGTCGAGAGGAGTATTTCCTCTATGACATGTCGGGCAAACGCCTGATCGATTTGCACCTGAACGGCGGCACCTACAATTTTGGCCACCGCAACGCTGAATTGGTGGCGACGCTGAAATCGGGCCTCGACTATTTCGACATGGGCAACCACTGGTTCCCATCGGTCGCGCGTGCCGCCTTTGCGCAAAAGCTGATCGAGACGGCGCCGCATATGCAATACGCCATCTTTGGTGCAGGCGGGGCCGAGGCGGTAGAAATCGCGCTGAAAACGGCGCGCTACGTCACTCAGCGCAAGAAGATCGTGTCGATCATTAAGGGCTATCACGGCCATTCTGGCCTGTCGGTGGCGACGGGCGACGAGAGGTTCAGCAAGATTTTCCTGGCCGACCGACCGGACGAGTTCATTCAGGTGCCGTTCAACGACCCCGACGCGTTGGAGGATGTGCTGAAAAAGGGTGATGTCGCCGCATTTATCATCGAGACGATTCCGGCAACCTACGGCTTTCCCATGCCGGACGACGATTATCTGCGCGACTGTCACCGCATTTGCCGCAAATACGGCACGCTGCTGATTTCGGACGAGGTGCAGACAGGCCTTTTGCGCACTGGCGTCATGTGGGGCTGGCAGGGTTATGGCATCCAGCCAGATATCATGGTGACGGGCAAGGGGCTGGGCGGGGGCATCTACCCCATCTCGGCCTGCCTCGTGACCAAGGAGTGCGGTGGCTGGCTGCACGAGGATGGCGCGGCGCATATTTCCACCTCCGGCGGGGCCGAGCTGGGCTGTATTGTCGGGCATCAGGTGATCGACATGCTACAGCGGCCGGAAATCATCTCGAACGTGCATTTTGTGTCTGAGTTCTTTGCGACCGCCATGCAGGAAATGATGGAGCGGCACAGCGATATTTTCGTCGGCGTGCGTCAGCGCGGCGTTGTTCTGGGGCTGGAGTTCGATCATCCCGAGGGCGCTGTCGCGGTATCCCGTGCGCTCTATGAAAATGGCGTCTGGGCGATCTTTTCGTCGCTGGACAAGCGGGTTCTGCAATTCAAGCCCGGCGTGCTGCTGACCGTCGATGTCTGTCAGGAAATCATGGACCGTTTTGACGCCGCCATGCCCCGCGCCCGCCAACTGCTGAAAACGATGAGGACAGCCGCATGAGCGCCGATCCCAACGCCGCGCGTCTGGTCGTCCCCGATCCGCATATCGCGACCGCGCATATGAAGGTCAGCCGCGCCCATTGGGCTGTGCGCCAGTTCGGCAAGGCCAACCGCGAGACGGTGCTAAAGGTCGCCGAGGCCGTCGCCCGCGCCGGGCACGCCAAGGCCGGGCATTACGCCGATTGGGCGGTACGCGAGACTGGTTTCGGCGTGGTCGAGCACAAGAAGATCAAAAACGAGCTCAGCACCCTGCCGCTGCTGGATTACTACCGCGACCTTGATCTGGTCAGCCCCCGCGTGCTGCCCGATGACAAGATGGTCGAGCTGCCAAAACCCGCTGGCGTGGTGTTCGCCCTGACCCCCGCGACGAACCCCATCGCGACGCTCTATTTCAAGGCGATGCTAGCGATCCTCAGCCGCAATGCCATCGTGTTCAGCCCGCACCCGGCGGCGCGCGAATGCAGCGTCGCTGCCGCGAAAACGCTAGCCGATGCCGCCGAGGCCGCAGGCGCGCCCGCGGGCCTGATCCAGTGCGTCGAGCATCCGTCAGTGCCACTGGTGCAGGAGGTCATGGCCTCCGACCGGGTCGCCGTCATCATGGCGACGGGCGGCGGTGCGATGGTGCGCGCGGCCTATTCCTCGGGCAATCCGGCACTGGGCGTCGGGCCGGGCAATGCGGTGGCCTATGTCGATCCGTCGGCCAAGGTGGACGCCGCCGCCAAACGGCTGGTCGACAGCAAAAGCTTCGACAACTCCGTCCTTTGCACCAATGAAAGCGTTGTTCTGACGCTCGAGTCCAATCGCGGCAATATGGAGCGTGCCTTGCGCAGCGCCGGGGCGCATCTGTGCAACGAGGCGGATACCGACAAGTTGCGCGAGTATCTCTTTACCGACAAAGGCTTTAATGTCGCCGCCATAGGCAAATCCGCCACTTGGATCGCCGATCAGGCAGGCTTCCGTGTCAGCCCTTCGGTGCGCGTTCTGGTTCCGGTCATCACTGCGCCGGGGCAGGACGATACGCTGTTTCGAGAAAAGCTGTGCCCGGTTCTGACCCTCGCTTCGGCCGTCGATTTCCGGCAGGCGATGACGATTGCCACGCAGATCCTCAAACGCGGCGGCGGCCATTCGGCGGCCTTTCACGGCGAGGCGCCGGACCGTTTGCTGCAGTTCTCGAACGCGCTGCCGGTTTACCGTGTGGTGGTCAACGCGCCGTGCAGTCAGGGCGCCGCAGGATTTGGCACGCATCTGCCGCCGTCCTTTATGATCGGCACGGGCTTTGCCGGGCGCTCGTCCGTGGGCGAAAATGTGGGGCCTCAGCATTTGGTCCACTGGACGCGGATCGCCTATAACAGCGACGCGTCTGTGCCCTTCGATCAGTTCGATCTGTCAGTGCTGGACAGCAAGATCCCAGTCGCACCTAAACAATCCCACGCCCGGCACAGCGCCCCCTCGGCCCTGCCCGAGACCGATCGGGACATGCTGCGCCAGTTGATCCTCGAAGAGCTCAAAGGGTTGACCGGAGGCGACAAATGACCGACCTGCGCGCCTCGATTTTCATCGACCAGTTGCAGCCGCAAACGCTGGCTTACCTTTCCACTTGGATGCGCGGCTCGCTGCCGCGCGCCCGCATGGCCGCGCAGATCATCGAGATCTCACCGGGCCTTGATGTCGAGGCGCTAACCGATGCCGTTTTGAAATCCGCCGATGTGCGTGCGGGCTTGCTGGTGGTCGAGCGTCAGTTCGGCACGCTCCAGTTCCATTCCCGCTCGACCGCCGAGGTGCAGGCGGGCGCTGCGGCTGTGATGGAGCAGTTGGGCCAGACTGCGGATGACGTGGCCAAGCCCAAGATCCTCGCCTCCAAGATCGTGACCAACATCGAAAACCAGCATGCGTTTTTGATGAACCGCAACAAGATGGGCTCGATGGTGCTGGGCGGCGAGAGTGTCTATCTGCTGGAATGTCAGTCCGCCGCCTATGCGGTCCTCGCCTGCAACGAGGCGGAAAAAGAGGCCGACATCAAGGTGATCGACATGCGCCCCATTGGTGCGAACGGTCGCCTTTACCTTGCCGGGACCGAGGCCGACGTGCGCAACGCGCGCAATGCGGTGGAATCGGCGCTGCGCGCAGCGGGGGCGGAATAGTGTCCAGCCTGCGCGACGAAATACGCAGCATCCTGCGCGAAGAGATTGCGGCGCTGCGCAGCGAAACGCCCCATGCTCGCGCGCCTGAGCGGGTGCAGATGAACTGCAATGGCGATCTGGATCGTTTCGCGCGCGATCTGGTGACGCGCGCGGCCAATGATCCCCAGTTTGCCGCCGCAGTCACCAGCGGCGCGCAGCGGTTCGAGCTGTCGGGCATCATCCCAGCGCCCGCGAACACCTACGCGCCCCGCATCGTCACGAGTCCGCCCAGCCCGGCGCGCAGCAATGCGGCGGAGCTAAGCAAGAAATTGGTGACAGAGCGCGACATCGAGGCGCTGGAACGTGGCGCCAAGGTGCTTCGCGTGCCGAAACATTGCCGCCTTACGCCGCTCGCTAATGACGAGGCGCGCCGCCGAGGCATCAGGATCGAAAGGTTTGCATCATGATACGCGCAACCGTCAGCGGAAAAATCTGGGCCTCGCGGCGCATCGAGTCGGTGCCGACCGGCGCCTACCTCGAGGTCGAGACCGAAAAAGGCGACCGACTGATCGCATTCGACCCGCTGGGCTGCGCGCCAGGTGAGGCGGTTCTGGTCACCCAAGGGTCGGTCGCGGCAGCATATTTTACCGGCCAGACAGCGCCGATTGACGCGCTGATCATCGGCTCCATCGACGAAGATACACCCAACAAATCCGGCAAGACCCGGAAAAGCTAAAGGAGAGAATTCATGGCTAATCTCGCAATCGGAATGATCGAAACCAAGGGCTATGTGCCCGCGCTGTCCGCCGCAGACGCGATGGTCAAGGCGGCCAACGTGGAAATCGTCGCGCGTAATGAGGTCGGGGGCGGACTGGTGTCAGTCGTCGTGCGCGGCGACGTGGGTGCGGTCAAGGCTGCGACCGAGGCGGGCGCCGAGGCGGCCAGCCAAGTTGGCGAAGTCACCGCCGTTCACGTCATCCCGCGCCCCCACGCCGATCTGGCCAAGCATTTCGACGCGGCGAAATAAGCCGACCAATACCGGAGCATTTTGATGACCGAACTACGCGTCTACCTGCCGATCGAGGATCTGCAACCGCAGTTTGCGGCCTATCTTTCGTCGCCGACGCGGGCGCGGGGGTATCCGCCCTTTACCGGGCAGAATTCCCTTATCATTGAGGTGTCTCCGGCGTTGGCAATCCACCGCATCACTGATCTGGCGCTAAAGGAATCGCCGGACATGGAGCCGGGTATTCTGTTCACCGAGCGCCAGTTTGGCCTGCTGGAATTGCACGCCGACGACATGGCGGATGTCGAGATTGCGGGCCGTGCGATCCTGAAAGGGATCGGGGCCAAGCCAGAGGATCAGTTGGCGCCGACGATCCTTTATCATGACATCATCGAGGATCTGTCAGACCAGCACGCGATCATCCTCAATCGCTCGCGCGATGGATCGATCCTGGTGCCGGGGGTGGCGCTACTGATCTATGAAATGGCGCCTGCGCTGTTTGCGTGCGTAGCTGCGAACGAGGCAGAAAAGGCCGCACCGAATGCCATCATCAACGACGTTCAGATGATGGGCGCGACGGGGCGGATCTTCATGTCCGGCTCGGTCGAGGACATGAAGACCGCACGCGCCACGATCACCGCGTGTCTGAAGGGGATCAAGGGACGAAAGAAGTAGGACGACCCAACGCCGGAACCCGACCACAAGCGCCACAAGAGCGTGCGGCCAACGGCATCACCGACAACCAACAATCTCGGGAGGATTGACCATGACACTTTCAAGACGACAATTCGCTGCCGGCGCCGGTGCGCTTCTGGGGGCCGGTAGCCTGATGGGCCCGCGCGCCGCACATGCCGCGCGCAACGACGAACTGAACATCCTGTGCTGGGAGGGCTACAACTCGGATCAGGTGCTTGGCCCCTACCGCAGCATGCATTCGGATGCGACCATCCGCGCCGAAAGCGGCACGTCTGATCCCGACATGATCAACAAACTGCGCGCTGGCGAAGTCCGCGTCTGGGATCTGATCAACGTCAACCAACCGTGGGCGCGCGAGCAGCTTTATCCCGAAGGCCTTATCAAGCCGATGGATAAGGACCGCTTCATGCCCCATTTTGACAAGATGCTGCCGGAATTCTCCGAGCCCTATCCGCTGGCCTTCGCCGAGAATGGCGACCTGCTGGGGATGCCGCAGCGCTATGGCCCGTTCTCGTTCGTGGTGAACACCGACAAGATCAGCCGCGAGACGGCCGAGGATGAGGGCTGGAACCTGTTCTTTGATCCGAAAATGAAGGACAAATACGGCGTTCTGACTTATGATAACTGGAATATTATCCACATGGCGATGGCCGCTGGTCTGAACCCATTCGAGGCCATCGAGGGCGATAATCAGGCCAAGTTCAAAACGACCGCTGAGCAGATTTTTGGCAACGCCCGCCTGCTGACCGACGACCTGGTGGCGATGAATACCGCGCTGATCAACGGCGAAATCGACGCCTATTTTACCGGTGGAGTCTATACCGCCTCGCCCGCCCGGTTCGACGGGCTGACGAACGTGCGCGCGATCACGCCCAATTCCGGCCCCGTCGATGGCAAGGGAGGTTGTGTCTGGGTCGAGCTGACGTCGGTCGTCAACAACCCCGATCCCACCGATCTGGCGCAGGATTTCCTCGAATTCGTGCAAACGCCCGAAATCGCCCATGCGGTTGCCTTCACCGAAGGCACCTATAATCCCGTGGCCCAGATGGGCAACGAGGAGGTCATGGCGCTGTTCTCTAAGGATGAGCTGGAGGCGATCCAGATGGACAGTTTGGCCGAGGATATGGCGAAATCATCCGATTATCAGGTGGTTACATCCTATGATGCGCTGATCGACATCTATACTCAGGCGCGCCGCAGCTAAGCGCGGGCAGGGCGGCGGCACCCCCGCCGCCTTGCATACCATCCCCCCAGATCCCGGAGTATTCGATGTCCGCTAACACCATTTTGCGCCTAGAGAATGTCCGCAAGGTATTCGGACGATTCACGGCCCTGCATGGCATCGACCTCGAGATCAAAGAAGGCGAGTTTTTCACAATCGTCGGCCCATCAGGCAGTGGTAAATCCACGATCATCCGCCTGCTGGTGGGTATGGACGAACTCAGCGACGGCGAAATCTGGCTGCGCGACAAGCGTATTGACCAGACCCCGGCCAACCTGCGCCCGACCTGTATGGTGTTTCAATCGCTGGCGCTGTTCCCGCATATGTCGGTAGGCCAGAACATCGAATTCCCGCTGAAGCTACGCAAGGTTGGCGCGGTCAAGCGCAAGCAGCGCGCGATTGAACTGCTGGAGCTGTTGCACCTGCCTGCCAGCTATTACGACAAGCGCGTGACCGAATGCTCCGGCGGTGAAAAGCAGCGTGTCGCACTGGCCCGCGCGCTGGCCTTCGATCCCGAAATCCTGTTCTTCGACGAGCCTTTGTCGGCGCTCGACTACCGCCTGCGCAAGAGCCTTGAGAAAGAGCTGAAGGATCTGCACGCACGCACCGGCAAGACGTTTGTTTACATCACCCACTCGCTGGAAGAGGCGATGGTGATGTCGGACCGCATCGCCATCATGCGCGAAGGCCGGTTCGAGCAGATTTCAGACGCCGACGCGATCTATTCCCAGCCCGTTTCGCGCTTTGTCGCCGAGTTTATGGGCGAGGTTAACCTTTTTGAGGTCGCCGCCTCGGGCGGCAGAATCGAGGGCGAGGGGCTGAGCGTCGCGGACAACCCAGCGACCAAAGGCATGGCCGACCGCATCGCCGCTGCAAAGGGTGCGACCCTGATGATCCGGCCCGAATATGTGCAATTCCTGACAGAGGGTGACAGCGCCGATTTCACCACTCAGGGCAAGGTGCATGGCATCTACGCGCTGGGGTCGCGCATCCACTACGAGGTCAAGACCAGTGCAGGCCAGATCCTGACCGTCGAAAAGCTCCGCGAGGATCGCTATGATGGCAACGAGGGCGATCATGTCCAGCTTGGGTTCGATGCCAAAAGCGCGCATGTGATCGAGGAGCAACCGGCATGAAGCGGCTGGACAGCAAGCTGGGCGCGCTGGCGTCGCTGCCGATGTTGGCTGTGCTGACCATCGCCTTTATCGCGCCACTGGGGCTGGTCGCGCTGTTTTCGATCATGCCTGAAAAGGTCTTCAGCATCTTCAACATTCCCAATTTTGCCGCTTACAAGACCTTCGCGACCCAAGGCTATTACAAATCGCTGCTGTGGACGCTGGGGATGGCGTTTGTCGCCAC
>RCMY010001609.1_pt1 | contig 21306 bp, 18 predicted proteins | sample 2041341 | NCBI WGS metagenome assembly RCMY01 (sample SAMN09708234, study PRJNA481090) | Marine sediment metagenome, whole genome shotgun sequencing project.
AGGATATGTACTTCTGGCGGAAGTTCGAAGATAAACTGGCCCAAGTGTACATTCAGCAAAAAGTTAGGGGATTTCTACATTTATATAATGGGCAGGAAGCTGTTTTGGCAGGTTCGTTGCATGCGATGGACCTCACAAAAGACCGCATGATCACGGCTTACCGGAATCACGTGCAACCTATAGGAATGGGCGTCGACCCTAAAAAGGTGATGGCCGAACTCTACGGGAAGGTCACCGGTACTTCGAAAGGTATGGGTGGGTCAATGCATATCTTCTCCAAAGAACACCGATTTCACGGTGGGCACGGTATCGTAGGAGGACAGATTCCCCTAGGTGCAGGTATGGCCTTTGGCGATAAATATGCTGGACGCGACAATGTCACACTGTGCTACATGGGCGATGGCGCCGTACGCCAAGGTGCTTTTCACGAGGCCCTGAACTTGGCCATGCTCTGGCAACTACCGGTGGTATTCATTTGTGAGAACAATGGCTATGCCATGGGTACATCGGTTGCAAGAACCTCGCATTCCACCGAAATTTGGAAACTGGGCCTGGGCTATGAAATGCCCTGTGGCCCCGTAGACGGAATGGACGCCGTAACCGTGGCACAGGAAGTAAGCAAAGCAATCGACCGTGCGCGAAGTGGCGGCGGGCCTACGTTTCTTGAAATGAAAACGTACCGCTATCGAGGGCACTCCATGTCCGATGCACAACATTACCGCACAAAGGACGAGGTGAAGGAATATCAGAAGATAGATCCAATTACCCAGGTACTTGATGTGATCATGGAGAACGAATATGCGACCGAAGACGAGATAAAAGCTATAGATAAAAAAGTGAAGGAACGGGTTGCGGAGTGCGAAAAGTTTGCCGACGAATCCGATTATCCGCCGGTACAGCAATTATACGACATGGTCTACGAGCAAGAAGATTTTCCGTTTGTACAACATAAATAAATTAGATAGATGGCAGAAGTGATAAACATGCCCCGACTGAGCGATACCATGGAAGAGGGTACCGTGGCCAAATGGCTGAAAAAGGTCGGTGACAAAGTTGAGGAAGGCGATATTCTAGCGGAAATCGAAACCGACAAGGCTACAATGGAATTTGAATCCTTTTATGAGGGTACCCTATTGCATATCGGTATCGAAGAAGGAGATGGCGCACCTGTCGATTCCCTTTTGGCTATTATCGGGGAAGAGGGAGAGGATATTTCCGGACTTTTGAACGGTAGCGAAAGTGGTTCCGGAGATGAAAAAGAGGCATCTTCTCCGGATGATGCTTCAAAGGATACAGACGAAAAGGAGGCATCTTCTCCAGATGATACTTCAAAGGATACGGACGAAAAGGTGGCATCTGGTTCAAATGATACCGATAGTAAAGCATCCGAAGGAAAAGATAGTAAAGATTCCGGTTCCGAGGAGGGAGATTCGGATAGCGGTACATCCGAAATTCCGGATGGGGTGGAGGTGGTCAAGATGCCACGTCTCAGCGATACTATGGAAGAAGGTACGGTCGCCTCTTGGTTGAAGAAGGTAGGTGACAAGGTCGAGGAAGGTGATATTTTGGCTGAAATCGAAACGGACAAGGCCACGATGGAATTTGAATCCTTTTATTCCGGCACCTTATTATATATAGGAATACAGGAAGGGGAATCTTCTCCCGTCGACGCCGTTTTGGCGGTAATCGGTCCGGAAGGTACCGATGTCGATGCGGTATTGAACGCTAAACCATCCAGCGGTAAAAAAGAAAGTACCTCAGAGGATACAAAGGACGAATCCACAACCGAAGCCTCAAAACAAGATTCGGAATCGTCGGGGAAATCGGATTCCGGTTCAAAACCGGTCAACGATGGTCAGCGTATATTTGTTTCTCCATTAGCCAAAAAAATGGCGGAGGATAAAGGAATTGATTTGGCGAACGTTTCCGGAACGGGAGATAATGGAAGGATTGTCAAAAAGGATATCGAAAATTTCAAACCGGCCGCCAAATCGCAGCCGCAAGAACAGGCCAAGGCCCCTGCGCAGGATTCAGATTCTGGTAAGGCTATGGCTCCGGTCAATCTACCCGTAGGCGAAGAAAGTTCGGAAGAGGTGAAGAATTCCCAGATGCGTAAAACAATTGCCAAGCGGCTATCGGAATCCCTGTTTACGGCACCACATTACTATTTGACCATCGAGGTCGATATGGACATTGCGATAGCTTCAAGAAAACAGATCAACGAAATGCCCGATACGAAAGTATCGTACAACGATATGGTGGTAAAGGCCTGTGCCATTGCCCTTAAAAAACATCCCCAGGTCAATACAAGTTGGAAAGGCGATACCACGAAGTACAACCATCACGTGCATGTAGGGGTAGCGGTGGCCGTAGACGATGGTTTGGTCGTTCCCGTACTTAAATTTACCGACCAGATGAGTCTAACGCAGATCGGAAGCGCTGTTAAAGAGTTGGCCGGCCGTGCCCGGAACAAAAAATTGAAGCCCGAAGAAATGGAGGGCAGTACTTTTACGGTCTCTAATCTGGGTATGTTCGGCATCGTGGAGTTTACTTCGATAATTAATCAACCCAATGCCGCTATTTTGTCGGTTGGGGCAATCGTAGAGAAACCCGTAGTAAAAAATGGCGAAATAGTAGTTGGAAATACCATGATATTGTCCTTAGGCTGTGACCACCGTACAGTTGATGGCGCCACGGGTTCTCAATTTTTATTGACCTTAAAGACGTATTTGGAGAATCCTGTAACAATGCTAGCATAAAGCGAATCGTTAAAAATTAATAATGGCGTCTCTTATAATTTTGAGATGCCTTTTTTTTTGGTTACTTTGTTATGAATTGGGTTTTAACCATCTAAATATCCTAAAAATATGCTGAAAATGAAAAATAGAATCCTTTCGCTACTCCTTCTGTCGGCCATAGTCTACGGTTGTGGATCTTCAAAAACAATAGACGAGGCGGTTACCTTGAATAGCCAAGAGCCGATAAATTCCAATTACATACCTACAAAACTATATAAAAAGCCGGGTGACATCGAAGGTCTTGATGCTATTATCAGGGCTAAGGAGGCTCAGTTTACCAACGCTATAAAGGTTGGGTTTATTATGAATTTTTTAGCCTCCGACGAACTCCAAGGTCGGGATACCGGCAGTGAGGGTATCGAAATGGCCGCCGATTTTATCGAAATGGCCTTTGTTAAAAATGGAGTGCAACCTTATTTTGAAAGCTATCGCGATACGATTACCGATTTTAAAAGCTCCCGCGATACCATTTCCAACTTTGAAGGGCCCGCTTATAACTTAGTCGGTGTAGTCGAAGGCAATGATTCCATACTTAAAAAGGAATATATTATAGTCGGTGCCCATTACGATCATTTAGGTATTATACAAGCTGAAAACGGTGACGAAATTGCCAATGGTGCCAATGATAACGCCTCCGGCACGACAACGGTCTTAGAGTTGGCCCGATATTTTGGTACTTCTAAATCTAACAAGCGAAGTATTATATTCGCGCTGTTCAGTGCCGAGGAGAAGGGACTTGTAGGATCTAGACATCTAGCGCAAAAAATCAAGGAGCAGAATATAGATCTATATACGGTCTTGAATTATGAAATGGTTGGAGTTCCTTTGGTCGATGCAGCGTACCTGATGGGTCTCACCGGTCATGAAATGTCCAATTTAGCGGAGATTGCCAACAGCTATTCCGATGAAACATACGCCGGTTTTTTCCCTAAGGAAAAAGAATTCAATTTGTTCGCAAGGTCCGATAATTATCCTTTTCATGAAGTATTCAACGTGCCTTCCCAAACGTTCTTTAGCTTTGATTTTACCAATTTCGATTATTACCACAAAGTAGGTGACGAAACTTCGGAAATGGACTATGGCCATATGGCGAATATCGTCAACAAAAGCATTCCCGTTATCGAGGGTATTGCCAATGCATCTTCAAAAGAAATCAAGTACAACTAATGGCAAACGTTATAATTACAGGTACCAGCAGGGGCATCGGCTTCGAGCTGGCAAAACTTTTTGCGGATAAAGGACACAAGGTTTTGGCACTTTCCCGAAACGAAACTCCAATTTCTGAATTGGGTCATGACAATATATCCTTTTTTCCCTTCGATATTTCAAAATCGGAGGATATGGAAAGGATGAACCACTTTATAACTCAAAATTGGAAATCCGTCGATATTCTGATAAATAATGCAGGAAAGCTGTTGAACAAACCTTTTTTGGACACCGCTGCCCAAGAATTCGAGCAAGTATATAAGGTAAACGTATTCGGAGTGGCCTCGATAACTAAAGCACTACTCCCGAAAATGTCTAAAGGCGGGCATGTTCTCAGCATAAGTTCCATGGGAGGGGTACAGGGCAGTATGAAATTCCCGGGACTTTCCGCATACAGTTCGAGCAAAGCTGCGGTCATTACCCTGACCGAACTTTGGGCAGAAGAATTTAAGGAAACCGGACCATCCTTCAATGTTTTGGCCCTAGGTGCCGTACAGACAGAAATGCTCTCACAAGCCTTCCCCGGCTACGAAGCTCCAAACTCTGCCTTGGAAATGGCCGAATATATTATGGAGTTCGCCTTGACCGGACAGCGATTTTATAATGGGAAGTTGTTGCAGGTTTCCAGTAGTACTCCCTAGGTTTCAGAAAATATACCTTCTTCAGTGCCGCCAAATCACATAAAATCATAATTTTGTGGCAATGGACAAAACCCTACAAAAATACCTTCCCGAAAGAGCGGTAGTCCCTTGTTCGGGTATGATCAAGCAGAATAACGTCCACTTAAAGATTGTCAACGAGCGTGTGACCCGCCATGGCGATTACCGCCGTATGCCGAATGGTGCCCATCAGATTACCGTAAATGCGAATTTAAACAAATACCGGTTTCTGATTACTTTGGTGCATGAAATCGCACATTTGGTCGCTTTCAAAAAATTCGGACGGCGAATCAAGCCCCACGGCAGGGAATGGAAGCAAACCTTTCAATTTATGATGCTTCCATTTATACGTCCCGAAATATTTCCGACACAGTTATTGCCGCTTTTGGCCAACCATTTTCGAAATCCGAAGGCCAGTAGTAGTACGGATGCCAAATTATCTATAGCTTTAAAGGCTTTCGATCAAGAGGAAAGCGATAATACCTACATTTTTGAGGTCCCGAACGGAAGTGTTTTTCGTATTTACAACGGTAAAATTTTTAAAAAAGGGAATAGGCGGGTAAAGCGCTATGAATGTATTGAGGTGGCAACAGGTAAGACCTATTTGTTTCAGCCAAATGCGGAAGTAGAGATTGTGAATTGAAAAAACATAGTAATGCTGCACATCACCCCTTCCCTATTTCTGGGGGATCTTAAGTGTAGCGTCCTTGTAAACAATGTGCATTTGAGCGGGGGTTGAACAGATTGCTTCGCTTCGCTCGCAATTTAGTAAACATGAAAAAAAATTATTATGCTGTTTTGATGGCCGGAGGAGTCGGATCTCGATTTTGGCCGGTGAGTACCTCTTCGTATCCCAAGCAGTTTCACGATATGTTGGGTACTGGTGATACCTTGATACAAAAGACTTTTAAGCGCTTGAACACTTTCGTTAGGACGGAAAATATTTTCATTTTGACCAATGAACGGTACAATGATTTGGTGCTCGAACAGCTGCCCGAGGTGCAGCAATATCAAGTGGTTTTGGAACCTGCCATGCGCAATACGGCGCCTTGTATTCTGTACGCTGCATTGAAAATTCAGAAAATGAATCCTGACGCAGTAATGATCGTGGCGCCAAGCGATCATTGGATCGAGGATGAAGAGGCCTTTGCAAAAGATGTTACCACTTGCTTTGAAAAATGTGAAAACGAAGAGGTGCTATGTACTTTAGGGATAAAACCCTCTTTTCCCAACACTGGTTTCGGATACATAGAATTTGAGCTGGGTAATGGAGAGAAGCTAAAGAAAGTACATCAGTTCCGTGAAAAACCGAATTATGAAACAGCTAAGGAATTTTTGGCCCAAGGTAATTTTTTATGGAACGCCGGTATTTTTATGTGGGGGGTGAACACAATCGTTAATGCCTTTAAAAAATATCAACCATCACAATACGCCCTGTTCGAATCAGGGATAACTTCTTACAATACTTCCGAAGAATCGGCGTTTATTGGAAAGAATTACCCAAAGGCGGAAAACGTTTCCATTGATTATGCCATCTTGGAACATTCGAAATCGATATATGTACTTCCGGCGACCTTTGATTGGAACGATCTGGGCACTTGGGGCTCTTTGTACGATAAGTTGGATAAGGACGAAAGCAACCATGCCATAGTGAACGCCAAGGTCATTTCGGAGGATGCATCGGGCAATATGATCCGTTCCCCAAAGGATAAGATAGTAGTAATCGATGGCCTTAAGGATTTTATCATCGTCGATAATGAGGATGTACTTTTAATCTATCCCAAAGCAAAGGAGCAGGATATCAAAAAGGTGCTCAACAAGGTAAAGGATGCTTTCGGGGACAGTTATACTTAGAGACAGTTTCAAAACATGAGCGAAAATCTAAACCAGGATAATATCACTCCGACCGAAGAGCCTACGGCCAGCAAGGAAGAGGTAAAAAGGGATTTTAAGGGGCTTCTGGAAAGTACCAAGGCCTTTCTACAAGAGCTGCTGGATATTCGTGCCAATACCGATCAAGAAGCTACGAAAGAAGCTATTATTGCCGATATTCCTTTTAGGGGCCATACGTCATGGATTCTAATCTGTTCTATATTTATTGCCTCCATTGGCTTGAACGCCAATTCCACGGCCGTGGTCATCGGGGCGATGTTAATCTCTCCGCTAATGGGCCCGATTTTGGGTTTGGGTATGTCTTTGGCCATCAATGATGTGGATACCTTAAAGCGTTCGTTGAAAAATTTTACGATAATGGTCGTGTTGAGTGTACTGACCGCATATTTTTTCTTTGCGTTATTCCCCATTCGCGATGAATCTTCGGAATTATTGGCGCGTACGGCACCCGATATCCGCGATGTGCTTATCGCCTTTTTCGGTGGTCTTGCCTTGGTCATCGCTCGGGCCAAAAAAGGTACGATCGCCAGTGTTATTTTTGGGGTCGCTATCGCCACGGCTTTAATGCCTCCACTGTGTACCGTAGGTTTTGGTATTGCGATCGGTAATTGGGATTATGCTTGGGGAGCCTTGTACCTGTTCACTATCAATACCATATTCATAGCACTTGCCACGTTCTTGATCATTAAACTACTGCGTTTTCCTATGGTGCGCTATGCCAATTCCCAGAAACGGAGATTGACCGCACGAATTGCCTCGGTCGTAGCCGTTCTCGTCATGATCCCTGCGGGATATACCTTTTTCGAGGCGCTCAAAGTTTCAAGTTTTACTAATCAGGCCCAACAGTTCGTCAACGAAAAAGTAGCTCCGTATCAATTTTCGGACGGGGGCCGCTTTATGGACAATTTTACCGATATTAAATACAACGACGGTATCGATTCCTACATTGAACTTGTGTTTATGGGCGATGAAGTCATTCCCGATAATATCATCGCTACCTGGGAGAATCAAAAAAATAAGGAATTTCCGAAATTGAAGGATACCGATCTACATATCGTACAAGGCTCTAAAAATGAACAGGTCGACCAACTGCGGTACGTCAACGAGCTGTACGAATCGCAAAAGAACCAGATCATGGGCAAGGATGATAAGATTGTCTTTTTGGAAACGGAACTGACGCGGCTTAAAAAAGCAACATCCACACAGATTCCGTTCCGTGATATTAGTGCGGAGGCCAAGGCTAACTATGAGAATTTGATCTCTTTGGAGTATGCCACCGCATTTATTACGGATTTTAAAAAAGTAGATACCCTATCAGTTTTCCACGTACAATGGGCGAAGGGATTGGAATCGGGGAGAATATCCGCCGAAAACAAAAAGCTGCATCAGTGGCTGAAGATTCGATTGAAGGATAGTACGGTTCAGCTTAGGGAATAGCATCCGACTAAAGCTTAAATTTTGTATTTCTAACGCACGAATTACAAAATTAAGTTTTGGAATTTACGCTCCGGATTTCAGGATGCTTGAAAATTTTCAATTCCTAGTTTCGCTCCTCAATATACATTTGGCGAACCTTTTCGAAGAGTTCCGATGAATACACAAAACCGGTTACCGCCTCGTTATCGGTCTTGAAAATTTCGTGTTTAGTACCTTCCCATTCCTTTATCCCATCCTTTAAAAAAATAATCTTTTCACCGATTTCCATCACCGAATTCATGTCGTGGGTGTTGATGACGGTCGTGATATCATATTCCTCGGTTATCTCTTGAATCAGATTGTCTATGAGGGTTGCGGTTTTAGGATCCAATCCCGAATTGGGTTCGTCACAAAAAAGATATTTCGGATTCATAACGATGGCCCGCGCAATAGCGACCCGTTTTTGCATCCCACCTGAAATTTGAGAGGGGAATCTATCATAAGCCTCCGTGAGGTTGACCCGTTTCAGTACGAAATCGACTCTATCCTGTTTCTCTGATTTTGATTGTTTGGTGAACATTTCCAACGGAAACCTGACATTGCCCTCCACGGTCATGGAATCGAACAGTGCGCTTCCTTGAAATACCATGCCCATTTCTTGGCGCAGATCACGGCGCTCATCGCCCGAAAGCTTCGAATAATCCCTACCATCATAAGAAATGCTACCTTCTTCGGGACTAAAAAGTCCGAGTAGGCATTTCAGAAAAACGGTCTTTCCGGAACCACTTTGCCCGATGATCAGATTGGTCTTTCCCTTTTTAAAAGTCGTGCTGATACCTTTTAATACTTGCGTATCGCCAAAAGATTTGTGTATGTTGTTTACTTCGATCATTAGCCCAGTAACAATTGAGTGAGTATATAGTTCATTACGATAATGACCACGCTCGTCCAGACGAAGGCTGTAGTACTGGCCTTTCCCACTTCCAAGGCACCGCCTTTCATATAAAAGCCGTGATAAGAGGGCACCGTAGCCAAGACCCAGGCAAAAACCAAGGTTTTGACAAATGCGTAGAACACCTGATAGGGAATAAAATCGATCTGTAGCCCTTCGGTAAACTCTGCGCTGGTAAGAAATCCACCGGAAACACCGGCTAACCAACCACCGAATATACCCACGTACATAGAGATAGCTATTGCAAATGGATAAAGCATCATGGCTACGATTTTGGGGAAAACCAAGTAATTAAGGGCATTCACGCCCATGACTTCAAGGGCATCGATTTGCTCCGTAACCCGCATGGTGCCAATACTAGAGGTAATATATGAACCGACTTTACCGGCCATGATAATGGAAACAAATGTCGGAGAAAATTCTAAGATGAGTGATTGACGGGTCGTAAAACCGATGAGATATTTGGGAATGATCGGATTGGTAAGGTTCAGGGCCGTTTGTATGGTTACCACCGCTCCGATAAAGAACGAAATAAAGATAATTATGCCCAAGGAACCGAACATAAGCTCATCGATTTCCTTTAAGATCAGCGATTTCATGATCCGCCATTTGACCGGTTTTTTAAATACCTCCTTTACCATAATGGCATAGCTGCCAATCGATGATATATAGCTCATGTAAATAGGTTTCTTGGCGTAAAAATAGCAATAAGCAATCGATTTGACCGACTGCATGTCAACTTTTAAGGAAGAATTTATCTACATTTGTTTCTTACAGAAATCAATATCCCTTTAAAAAAATCCACTATGACCAAAAGAGTGCTTACCTTGTGTTTAACGGTTGCCGCGATCGTTTTTTCGACTTCCAAAGGTTTCGGGCAACAAGAATCAAAAAATGGTGACACGCATGTAAAGACAAGCCCTAAATTGGTTGTGGGCATTGTTGTCGATCAGATGCGTTACGATTATATCCCGCGTTTTTATCACCGGTTCGGTGAAGGCGGATTTAAACGATTGGTCGACGAGGGTTTCAATTGCAAGAATAATCATTTTAATTATGCGCCCACTAGCACAGGGCCTGGCCATGCCTCGGTATACACGGGCACCACCCCGGCGACCCATGGGATTCTCGGAAATAATTGGTACGATAAGACTTCAGGAGACGATTTTTATTGCGCGGGAGATGACCGTTACCAATCCGTTGGAACCGATTCCGATGCCGGCCAAATGTCGCCGCACCGTTTGGAGGTGACTACGATTACCGATCAATTACGTCTGGCCACCCAAATGCGGGGCAAGACCATCGCCATAGCCATTAAGGACAGGGGTGCGGTACTCCCAGGCGGACACACCGCCAATGCCGCATATTGGTTTAACGGCAGCGACGAAGGCAAATTTATTACTAGCTCGTTCTACATGCCCAAGCTGCCCAAATGGGTCGATGATTTCAACGCTTCAAACGCTGCGGAGAAATATAAAAAACCATGGACGACCTTAAAACCCATAGATTCGTATGTAGAAAGTGGTACCGACGACAATGCATACGAAGGTTTGTTCAAAGGGGAGAAAACCTCGGTATTTCCGCATGACCTGCCTAAACTATGGGACACAAACGGAAAATTCGGAATGATAAGCGCAACGCCTTACGGTAATAGTTTGACTACTGATTTTGCCCTCGAGGCCTTGGAAAATGAAAACTTGGGCACGGATGACGATACCGACTTTCTGGCCATCAGTTTTTCCAGCACGGATTATGTTGGGCATAGGTTTGGCGTAAATTCCAAAGAGGTGCAAGATGCCTATCTTAGGTTGGATGAAGACTTGGCCCGGCTTTTTGATGCCTTGGATAAAAAAGTAGGTAAAAACGAATACACCGTATTTTTGAGTGCCGACCATGCCGCCATAGACGTTCCCTCTTATTTGAAAGATCAAAAAATTAAGGCGGGATATTTTGCGTGGGATGATTCGAAGCCCAAGTTCGAGAAATTCTTGAAGGACACCTTCGGAACGGCGGAAATCGTCAAAAACTTCTCGAACTATCAGTATTTTCTTGACTACGAAATTGTAAAGGGTCTTGATATGTCCCATTCCGAAGTGCAAGAGACCATAGCCGCAGAATTATTGAACTATGAAGGCATTGAAAAAGTCTACACGGCGGACCAGATGTGGAAGAACGAATACACCGAGGGCATACCTTATATATTACAAAATGGCTACAACCAAAAGCGTTCCGGCGATGTGCTGGTAGTTTTGAGTCCTGATTTTGCATCATATTCCATGACCGGCTCTACCCACGGCTCCCCCTATATATACGACACGCACACACCATTATTATTCTACGGCAAAGGAATACAGAAGGGCAGTACAGTGGCAAGAACTGAGATTCCCGATATCGCGGCCACTATGGCATCATTATTAGGAATTGCTTTTCCCAGTGGTACAACCGGTAAGCCTATTGTTGAGGTATTGAACCAAAAATGATGAGCGGTTGACAGTTGTCAAAGTTGGTTTGAGTTCATCCATTTAAGGTCCTCTTTAAGTAGCTTGTGTTAAACTATGGGATTGGAATTTGACACTTGATATTTGGATTTTAGTTGGTAAACCACCTACTGCCAAATACTGCCTCGAATTTTTTTTGGTTCCTTGTTATAGGATGTTTTTTCAATGATACTAACAACGCGCGAATAAATGGACAGCACCCCCATTGGCATTTTCGATTCCGGCGTCGGTGGCACATCCATTTGGAAGGAAATCCAAAAAATGCTGCCCAATGAGGATACGATTTATTTGGCGGATAGTAAAAACGCGCCTTACGGGGAAAAAACTCCTGAGCAGATTCTTCAATTGAGCATCAAGAACGTTAAGTTTTTATTGAATAAGGGATGCAAAATTATCGTCGTAGCCTGTAATACGGCCACGACCAATGCTATTAACCAGTTACGGGAAAAATATCAAATACCTATTATAGGTATCGAGCCCGCCATTAAACCGGCGGCCCTACAATCAAGTTCTAAGACCGTGGGTGTTTTGGCCACCAAGGGCACGCTATCGAGTCGACTTTTTCACAGTACTTCTGAAAATCATGCAAAGGGCATCAAGATTATCGAACGCGTAGGTGTGGGATTGGTACCCTTGATCGAGCAGGGAGAAATCGCTTCCGAAGAAATCAGGAATTTGTTAGAAGCCCATCTCAAGCCCATGCTCGATGAAGGTATCGATTATTTGGTATTAGGCTGTACGCATTATCCCTATTTGATGCCCGTTCTGAAGGAGCTACTTCCGGAAAACGTTCAGATTATCGACTCAGGGGAGGCCGTTGCCCGGCAGACGAAGTCGATTTTGTTTAAAAATAATCTTATCAATCCATCTAAAAAACTGGGAAAACATAAGTTTTATACTAATGTGGAGGTTCCGGTCTTAAAGGACTTGCTCAAAGACAGTAAAGCATCTTATACCGTTGAACAGCTGGATTTTTAGGTGCAAGCCACGGAGTTTACGACATCGCATAAGGCTTATCGTGCTTAAAATGTAATATTGCACTATTACGATGATAATATACCCTCATTCGCAAGCTTATAGCGAGAAAACGAAACCTTTTGAACTCATTTGATAGGATTGAATTACTTTCTGCGATACGTCAGATAAGTAAACGCAAAATCATGCTTTTCGTCTACGGCGTGGAAATCCTCGTGGACCAACTTCCATATGGTTTCATCTATTTCCGGGAAAAAAGTATCGGCCTCTTCAAAAGTTTGGTGAATTCGGGTCAGCTCAATTTTGTTGGCGAATTTCTCGCCTTGCTTGTAGATTTCCCCACCGCCGATAATGAACGAGAGGGCAGCCGTTTTGACGAGGTCTATGGCATCCTCTAAAGAATGCACTACGACACAATCTTCGAAATCTACGGTATATTCTTTGTCCCTGGTAACGATAATATGGGTACGGTTCGGCAGGGGTTTGTCAAACCCGTCGAAGGTCTTTCGGCCCATGATGATCTGATGGCCCGAGGTCAATTTTTTAAAACGCTTGAAATCGTCCGGTAGGTGCCATGGTAGGCCCCCATCTTTGGCAAGTGCATTGTTTTCGCCCGCGGCGGCGATCATACAAATGATATTCATGGCTCGATTTATTTTTATGTTCTTTGGTTGTAGAAGTAATAGAGGAGTAACACTTACAGACCTTTCGGCTCGATGCTCTTGTTAACTTGTGATAGTGGAAAATCCGTTTCGATTTCCTTTTGCATTTCGGCGATTCGCTTTTTTTGTTTTTTGACCAGTTTTTCGCGTTGGCTTCGCTCCCAGGCCTGACCCATAAATTTCTGGGTCACAAAAACGTTGATGGTATGAATGACGAACAGAAAAGCCCAAAACGTGATGGCCCAGATAAACCAATCATAAGTCGCCCAGTAGTTGAGAATTTTATTGATAAAAATCATAAAAACGCTACCGATCAAGAAGATTACAAAGTGCACGTAGAGCCGTTTCTTTTGTTTGATGCGGGTCTGCGCGTGTTCGAGCAGTTCGTGCTGTTCGAGATCCAGTTCGCTTTTAATTTTATTTTTCGTGAACATGCTAAGTAGTATCTTTAAATCGTCGGAACTTTTATGATCTAATCCGAGAAACAACTTATTTACAAAGATAAGGCAATTGCCGTATAACCGATCCATCCTATGGAAAATACTAGAAAACACTTTCCCGTTCTCAGTCAATATATTTATGCCAATACAGCCTCTGCCGGATTGCTCAATGATAATTTGATGGAATGGCGCCAAGAACACGATCTTGATTATCTGATCGGCGGTAGTACCATGAAGACAACGGCGATGCGTGACGGAATTCCGAAGGTGCGAAAGACCGTCGCCAGTTTCTTTGGTGCTAAACCGGAAAACACGGCCTTGGTGCCCAATTTCTCCTTGGGCCTGAATATGCTGCTTGAAGGTCTGGGGCGAGATCATTCCATATTGTTAGTGCAAAACGATTATCCCTCGGTGAATTGGCCCTTTGAATATCGAAATCTCAAAATTTCCTACGCCGCTTTAGATGCGAATTTGGAGAACAACATCCTAGAAAAGATAAAATCGGAAGAAATTTCTGTGCTGGCCTTGAGCTTGGTGCAATGGATAAACGGTATCAAAATCGATATGGATTTCCTAAAATCCCTAAAAAAGGAGTATCCCGATTTGTTGATCATCGCCGACGGCACCCAGTTCTGTGGCACGACGGATTTTAATTTTGAGGAATCAGGTATTGACGTACTTGGCGCCAGTGGTTATAAATGGTTGCTGGGAGGTTATGGCAACGGATTTTTTCTTTTTGAGGATGGAATAGAAAGCGAGTTTTCCTTGGATACCATTGGTTTCAACGCAGCCAACATCAATTTAAATGGCCGTGACAACATCCGTTTTGCCAAACACCTCGAACCCGGTCATTTGGACACCCTAAACTTCGGAAGCCTGAAATTTTCTTTGGATTATTTGGCGTCTTTGGGAAAAACAAGCATCGAGAACCATTTGAAAAAATTATCCGCGAAAGCAAAAAAGGAATTTACCGAACTCGAACTTTTAGAGGATTCCGTAATGGCCCGAAAATCGCACAGCAGCATTTTTAATATCATGGGCGGGAATGAGGTATTTCAGAAATTAACGGACAATAATGTGGTCTGTTCGCAGCGAGGTGACGGAATTCGGTTCAGTTTTCACTTTTATAACACTGAAAAGGATATTGATACCATTGTGCAACTCTTAAAAACAGGCATATAGAATTTCATTAAAGCCAAAATCCCTTAGTGCTTTGCTAAAAGAAAGCTAATAAGTGCTAAATAAAGTACGAAAATGATAAAAATATCTTAATCGTTGGTAGTGAGTGGTTTAATGTGTTATTTTTGCGCGGAATTTAAATGTGTCACTAAATAGTAATCCAAAAATAAAGTAAAAAATGGCAATTTCAAAACAGTATCTCAAAACAAAACCAGTTTGTAAAGTAACCTTTACCGTACCAGCTGAAGAAGCAAAAAAAGTAGCCGTTGTTGGCGATTTCAACAACTGGAAAGCAAACAAGGCCAGTGCTTTGAAAAAATTGAAAAACGGAAATTTCAAGGGAACCCTTGAGCTCCCAAAAGAAAACTCCTACGAGTTCAAATATGTAATTGATGGCAACTACGTAAACGAACCAGAAGCAGATCGTTATCAGTGGAACGATTTCGCAGGTGCCGAAAACGCGGTATTGGAGCTATAGTCTTCAACGATGAAAAAACAAAAACCGGAACGTTCTAAACGTTCCGGTTTTTTTTATACCGCATCTCAAAATCAATAAGGATATAATGTCTTAGTATGCGCTACATAATGGCAGCTATTTCCTTACTATTATGGAGAGAAATTCCAATGTCAACAATACCTATTCCTTGATCACGTTAAAAGTCCGTTCCGTTCCTTTTTGCAACACCTTGACTATGTAGATACCATCGGGATAGGCCGAAAGATCCAATTCGGGAACTTCTCTATCCGTTTCCAAGGAGGTGAGCACACGACCCGAAAAATCTGTCACCATAATCTCCTTTGCCCCAGCCGATATACCGGTTATTATGAATCTGTCCGTGGTAGGGTTTGGGTAGACGTACCCTGCGGGGACGCTTTCATCCGTCAAAGGTATCTGCGAATTTTCGATGCCTTTTATAGATAGATCGGCCGCTGAAGCTAAATTGACCGGGGCCGTGCCGTTATTGCCTTCTTCGAACAGGTCAACTACTTTTTGTTCGGTAAGGGCGTTGTTGAACAACCGTACATCATCGATATCCCCTTCAAAATATTCCTCACTCCATCCAGACCATCCTATCCATGCTTCGTCCGTTTTTTTCAAGGTTCCGGAGAGGGGCTCGTTATGAACATTTTTACCGTTTATAAACCATCGCATAGCGTTACCGTCAAAGGTGCAGGTGACCATTTGCCAAACATTATTTAGAATGGTTCCCTCGCTCATTAGTTTTCGACCGTTCTCGTAGGTAGTGACCGTAAACGCAAGTTGGCCCTGTTTAATGAACATCATAAATCCGCCTGAAGTGGTGCTGCCAACGACACCCTGGTAATCACCTTCTGCATTGTTGGGTTTAACCCAAGCGGACACGGAGAAACCAGATTGCAAACCCTTGTCGATATCGGGTAATCGGATCCGGTCTTCGGAGCCGTCAAATGCCACGGCACTTCCTATTTGGCCACTCGTTCTGTCGGTATTGAAGTTCAGTCCGCGTTCAAGCATGCCGGTATGGCCTTCCCCGCTGACATCGTTTGCGGTTGTACCATTCGGCTCGTCCAATGGCCAGTGTCCGACCAAGCCATACGTTTCCGTTGGGGAATCTATTGTTGGTGGATTTCCGGCCGCTAAAATTTCAATGGCATTGATGATGGGGTGCCTGGTGCCCCCATCCGATGCCAGTGAAGAAAAATCTATATTTAGTGCCCCATCGGTCACACTTACATTGTGGGTTCTGGTGAGCGTTGCATCCGCTCCGACCTCGGCGAAAACATCGAGGTCGTCATCCACCAGGTCACCTTCCATACGAACATCGAAGACACGGCTGCCCTTGCCGCCACTGCCCCCTCCGGTGGCCCCGAACCACAGCTCAGCGAAATGAAGCCTTACTGTATATTCCCCATTGTCTAAGGGAATATCGTAGCCCATCTCCTGGGAAGGGCTGTAACGAAAAGTTCTATATGGGCCCTCTAGGTCCGTCTGAGGCCTATCCAAAATGCTGCCCGTATCAAAATAAGCGTCCGCGGAGAATGCGTTCCCTTTATGGAGCACCTGCCCACCCCCGGAATTGATTCGAAGTACAAACTCGTTATTCGTCCCATCCTCATCGTTACTTGTCTCATCATCGATATTGCCCTCCGATCGAATTCGATATGCCCAATTTTTTGTCCGATCATTATTTGGCAAGGCAGGTGGTTCTAGTTGGCCAGCGCTGGTAGTCATAATATCGCCGGTTGAAATCCATCCCCCATTGGTCACATCCCACCATTCAAATAGATAGTTTTCCGATGCTATAAGATTTGTCAGTACGGGAAGCGCCGAGGGATTGCGTCTAGAATCAGCGGTAAAAAATCCTAGGGCAAACGACTTGTCTTCCGATATCGATAACGTATGTAAGAGACCCTGGCTGTCGCTAAGGTTCGTATGCGCTGCCGGTATCAATCGATGATACTCATGTCCCGAATCCAATATAAAACTTCTTAGATGACCCATGGCCCGGGAATCGAACCGGTCTAGCGCATTTACCTGTGGGTCGTTTTTAGGTACGATCGTACCTCCATCCTCACGGCTCCTTCCCGTTGAGGCTGCTGCACCTGCATACCACGCATCTCCCCAAGCATGGCCTGCCAATCCACCACTGAGTACCGAGCCGTACATTTGCATTTGTGCCATCGTGGTATCATCTAGACCAGGATTGATTTCATTACCGGAATGTAAACCCCAACCTGGGTAAAACGGTTCTAAATTGAGGGCAGGTTTCGTTGATTTTTTAAACCCATAAATATCCCGAAGCCATTCATGCATGGTTTCATCTCTTTCAGCATTACTAACGTTTTGTATGTCCAGCGCGCTGGGTATATCGTTTTCCCAATTATTAAGGGATGTGTTAAAAGACATTGCGGTTCTAGGTTGACCATAGGGCATTTTGTGGTCACCTATCTTTTTATTCAGCTCACTGTTGGCATGTCTGACCAACTCTAGCCATCTGGGGTAGACATTTCCAGAATTAGTATCATGGTGCACCCAACTAAAAATCATGTTATAACAACCATATCGCGCCCATAGGTAACGCATATAGTTATAAAAGGCATTTTTTTCATCCTGCGCACGAAATGGCCAACGCTCGTGCCGTCGTACGGATTCAAATAATGTCACAAAACCTTGGTCGGCCAAATACTGCATTCGTTCGTCTACGGATTGCCAGTATTCAGGAACGACCCTTCTGTAATCGACCTCCAGACGCGCATCGGTCACCGCTTCTCCCCTCCTTTTCATGGCGAACGGTGTATTTCCGTTAGGGCCTATTTTCTTCCCCCATGTTTCACTTGACCACAATCCCGATTCAGTACCCGGCCGGTCAAGGTTTCTTCCACGCTCCGCCAGATAGGTATCATCCGGAAAACTGGCAATTACGTTAAGTCCGTTGAACCCCTGGTTTTTTCTTGTTAAAATATAATCTTGAAAAGAGATCCCGGTAATGTCATTTGCGCGATCAAAACCAAATACCGCGGTCAGTGCAGACCAAGAAGTATCTGCCGTATAAAAAAATGGGGTCCCATCAGCGTATTCCAAGGTTCTGTTGTTATCGGCAACCCTTATAAACCCGCGGTTATTAGGGTTAGTTCTTTCATCTGAGGGATCAGCGGTAAATGAACCGCTTTGCCCAATAAAACCCTGATCTCGGTTTTTGACGGTCTCGTTGATAATGTTCCAAGTCCACTTTCCAGGCGAAGTGGCGACCAATCGGGCGCGAAAGATAGTACCACCATCCCAGAATACAGGAATACGATATGTCTCATTTGCGGATCCGGATTTTTTTAGTTCAACCCATACATCTACATCCAGGTAGGCGTTATCATATTGTTCCTGGCTATTAAATGTTACTTCAACAACTTCCATGACACGGTAGCTGTCTCTCTGGGCAAATACATTGATGCTTGCGCAGCTATAAAGCATTACTACTAAGATTAGTCTATACTTAAAAAAATTCGTTGTTTCCATTGGGGCTTTTATTTTCTAGGTTATGTATTAAAGTGATATTGAGTTCATCGTTGAAAAGCAGATGGTGGTATCGAATACTTACGTTCATAACAAACGTCATTTTTATGGCCGATATTTTAGCTGCCCTTCTAACAAGCCCGGTTTTTAGCCAAGCAGGTTTATAGAATTAGGGGTTTAGAAAAAAATACTTTTCCTAGTTCTGTTTCTTGCTACCGTTTACAAAATACATAATCTTTATACTGACTGTCTGCATCACTGAATTCGGTCACGATTTTGAGTCCTGATTTATCGGCCAGCCAAGCGACGATCCGGTCGTCGTACTTCTGGGATATCTCGGTGTGTATAGTTTCCCAAGCTTCGAGATTCACTTCTATATCAAGTTTTTTTAGGGTCACCGTTAGGGCTTCCATAGCGACCAAAAAGCTTTTGGCAGTGCCCGTTTCGGGATCGTAGTTTTCCCAATGGCGGAATTTTTCTAGATCGAAATTGCCTTCGAGTTCGCGATTGATACGGGACAGTAAATTTTTATTGAAAGCGGCCGTGATTCCGTACGGGTCATTGTATGCATCTAAAATCATCTGCGGATCTTTCTTCATATCGAAACCGACAAATAGCAGATCATCCATACGCATTAAATTCTGGACACTTTTTAAAAATTCGACGGCCTGCGGATGGAGCAGGTTGCCGATGTTCGAGCCCAAAAAGAGGATGATTTTTTTAGTACCGTTTTCTGCATTGATCTTTTCCAAAGTTTCACAGTAGGTGCCTTGACGGGTTTCTATGGACACTTGTGGCAATTCTTCCTTCAGGGATTTTTCAAGCCCATCAAGTGCATTTCGACTAATATCAATGGGTTGGTACTTGAACTTAAAATTATTTTCGGAAAGGTATTTTAAAAGGATTTTAGTTTTTTTGCCATCGCCGGCACCCAATTCCAATATTTTGAAGGATGCATTCCCTTGGGCAAAAAGTTCCCCAATTTCGGAAGTATATTCGGACAGTATTTCAAACTCCCGATCCGTGAGGTAATACTCGGGCATGTTCATAATATCTTGGAACAGCTTGTCGCCTTTTTCGTCGTAAAAATATTGTGAGGACAGGTGTTTTGGATAATCCGTCAAACCCTTATAAACATCTTTCTCGAACTGTGTTCCTAAAGCTGGGGGATGCTTTTGCATATTGCGAAGTTAGGTAATTGAAATATATTTATACTCCTATGGTAAGTATTTTACTCTTATCGGTTCGCAAAGTCTTGTTTCGAATCGGTTACAACATGTTTTACTCTTATAAGCGTTTAACTTTTGGCCAGTCGTATCCCGGTATATTGCCAGCGCAGTCCCGTCTGGAAAAAATTGCGGTAGGTAGGCCGTGTATGCCTTTTAGGGGTCGCGACCGAACCGCCACGAAGCACTTTTTGATTGACCATAAACTTACCGTTGTATTCGCCCAGGGCACCATCAGCCTTTTTATAGCCGGGATAGGGGAGATAGGCACTTTCGGTCCATTCCCATCTTTTTCCCCACGGGAAGAATTCCTGAGCGGCCTCCCATTCGAACTCGGTGGGCAATCGGCAGCCTTTCCATTGGGCAAAGGCAAAGGCCTCATAATACGATATGTGGGTCACTGGGGCGTCACCATCGATTTTTTGTAGTCCGTTTAGCGTATAATGCATCCATTCTCCGTCGACATCGTGCCAATACAGCGGTGCCGTAATATTGTTTTGGTTGACCCAATCCCATCCCTCGGCATGCCAGAGATCGAATTTTTTGTAGCCTCCGGCATCGATAAATGCCATATATTCGGAATTGGTTACCCCTTTGTTCACTATCTCGTAAGGATGTAGGTACACTTTATGCCTTCCTAATTCATTATCGTAGCAGAATGCGTCGGAGGTGTGCCCGATCTCATAAATACCTTCATCCATAGAAATCCAATCCTTTTGATGCTTTTCAATAGGATGCTCTTCGAAACCTTCCGAATATACCGGAAGTAGCGGATTGTTTCCCAAAATATATTTGATATCTGTCAATAGCAGTTCTTGATGTTGTTTTTCGTGGTGAATGCCAATTTCCAACAAATCATGTATTGTTTGTTCTTGGTTTTGGATAAACAGATTTTTGATGGCCCCGGTGACATGGTCGCGGTAGGCGTAGACTTTTTCCACGGAGGGCCGGGAAAGATTTCCGCGATCAGAGCGGACTACCCGCTTCCCCACAGTTTCATAATAGCTATTGAAAACGAACGAAAAATCGGCATCGAAGATTTTGTATCCTTCCGCATGTGGTTTTAAAATGAATTCCTCAAAAAACCAAGTGGAATGTCCCAAATGCCATTTCGGAGGGGAGACATCGACGATAGGCTGCACCACATAATCCTCGATTTCTAAAGGCTCACATATGTTGAAGGTATGTTTTCGGGTCTCCAGAAAGAAATCCAAGAGAGAGTCGGTAAGAATCATAGCGTTCTTATTTAGTTTGGCTTTAAAGATAATTAATCATAAAAACATGCCGTGGGCTCTATCGGGTTTTAGACGGATGCATTTGTAATTTAGAGGCGGAAACGCATCAAATTGGAATTATTTTTCTACTTTTCATCGAAATACATTTAAATACATAGAGGTCAGTATTTAAATACCTA
>RCMY010001610.1_pt1 | contig 21304 bp, 12 predicted proteins | sample 2041341 | NCBI WGS metagenome assembly RCMY01 (sample SAMN09708234, study PRJNA481090) | Marine sediment metagenome, whole genome shotgun sequencing project.
GACGGAGCCACCAGAGAGGGAACGGACGAAGCTGCCCTCTTGGGCGAACTCGGTCTCGAACCGGCCGGCCTCGAGCGATTGGGTCGGGCTTCGACTCGCAGGAGCGTCGATCGGCTCCCAGGTCATCCCCTCAGCTCGTGCCCGGGCCACGACGCTGGTCAGCGCCTCAGATAGTTGCTCGGCTAGGTCGCCAGTTGGGATGACGGTGAGCTCGTGGTCTCGGTACATGCCCCGGGTGGTGGTCAAGTCGCCAAGGACCTGATCGGGGTGTTCAACGAACCACTGATTGACCGGCACCGGCTCGCCGACGGCCTGGCCCGGCAACGCAACGGTGTCGAGCCAGGACTGATCCCGCCGCAGTTCGCCGGTTGGTCGACGACGGAGAAGGAGCATGTCGCACACGACGTCTGTCCCGGATGAGGCACGGAATGCTCCAGCCGGTAGTCGGATGGCGCCGATCAGGTCGGCGGACTCGGCGATCGCTTGGCGGGCGTCGGTGTTGCGGGCATCGAGGGTGTACCGCGAGGTGAGGGCGACTACCAGGGCGCCAGGTTTGGTCAGATGGAGGGCCTTGATGAGGAAGTAGTTGTGCAGGGCGTGGCCGGCGCGGTTGAGGTCCGGGTCGAACGGGGTGACCTTGGCGAACGGGACGTTCCCGATGGCCAGATCGAACGAAGCCGGATCCGGATGATAAGTCTCGAACCCCCCGGTGTGGATGTGTGCTCGAGTGCCATAGAGGTGCCGGGCAATCGAGGCGGTCGTGGGGTCGAGCTCGACACCGACCATCTGGGCAGTGTCAGGAGCGAGGCCGATGAAGCTTCCGGACCCGCATCCCGGTTCGAGTACCCGCCCAGCAGTGAACCCGATCGAGGCCACGGCTTCCCACATCGCAGAGATGACCGAGGCTGAGGTGTAGTGGGCGTTGAGGGTCGTGCGGCGGGCTGCGGCCCAGGCGATCTCGTCGCCGAGGAGAGATCGGATCTCGTCTCGCTCGGCGGCCACGCTGCTGTCAGCAGGGTCGAACACCGATGGGATCGATCCCCAACCGGACCAGCGGGCCAACACCGTCTGTTCGTCGGGGAGGGCCGGCCTGCCAGAGCGCGCGCAGTCCGCCAGTACTCGCAGCGCAGCAAGATTGGCGTGCAGCTTCGCTTTCGCGCCCGCAGGCGCAAGGTCCGCCTGCCCGGATGGTCGGAAATCGGGAGCCTCCCGGTCGCCAGGGGCTCCGACCGGGTCGGCTACTCGTGCTGGTTCAAGGCCGAGGCGATGAGCTCCAGGTTCGAGAAGTAGCTGGCCACGATCGGATCGTCCGTCGCTGAGCGGTCGTGGTCCAGCGGAACCGGTTGCTCGGCTTGGACGATCTCTCTCGCGACGGCCAGGGCCTGGTAGCTGCGGCGCCGGTACGCCTCGAGATCTTCCCCTGGTCGACGTGCTCCCAGGATCTGGTCGCGTAGGGCGGTCGTCTCGCTCTGGATCCGGTCGCTGTCTCCCACGGTGGTCGTGGAGAGCTGGGACTGGTTGCTGGTCATCGGAGGGTTCCTCCTCGGTCGGCAGGACGCCGTAGTCGTCGGGAGGGAGCGGGAGGTCGAACAGACTCAGCTGTTCATCGTGGCGCCCGCTCCGAGCGCTACCCATACCGTAGGCCCACCCACAACGCGCGGGGTGGTTCCTCGTGGGTCATGCGATCCCGCCGAGGTCGGGGGGTTCGGGCCGGGGGCCGTCGTGACCGGGGCAGGCGAATGCGACGACGTCGTGGGCGGTGCGTTGACGTGCCAGCGCGATGTCATCGCAGACCCACAGGCTGTTGTCGCCAGAATGAACCTGACGGTTCCAGCCGTCGTCCCGCAGCGCGGCCTCTGTTGCCGGCTCCAAGTCGCCACGGACCACCAGAACGCGGTGGCGTCTCGGGTCATAGACGACGTCGACCTGCTGGTCCTTCCACAGCCCGGCCGGCTCCGCCTCCCAGCCGACCGGGGCCAGTTGGCCTCGGTCGACCGGCCGCAGGAACGGCTTCACTTCGGTTCCGTCTCGTCTGAGCGAGGCCGCTGCGCCCGTTCGCGGAGGCGACGTTCCTTCCACCAGGGTCGGGTGCGGATGTGTGCGGGCGGGAGTGTCCCGTGCAGCAATAGCGCGTCTCCTGGGCACATCTGGCGCAGCGCATGAGGAGGGGCCAGCGCCACACGGGTGGTCGCGTACTGCTTGGACCCCTTGCCGACCCCGTCGGATGCGGAACGGCTATGGGTCTCGACTTCGGCCTCGCCGAGGACCTGGGCCACGTAGCGCAGTGACGCCGGGTCCGACAGGCCTGCGTAGAACACCTTCGAGAGGTGGTTGGTCAGGATGGTGTCGGCCTGGACCCGATATGCGGCCTCGATCTGGGCCAACGACTGCCAGATCGTGACCAGAAGGACACCAAGACCGGCAAGGGTGGAGGCGTACTCCGGCAGCGCCCGCAGCGGGGTGTTACCGGCCTCGTCGATCACGACCAACAGCGGCGGGTCGAGCGGACAGCCGGTCCGGGCGACCTGGCGGTAGATCTGGCCGATCAGATCGTTCAGCAACCCCCCGAATGCTGGCGCTAGACGACGCTGATCCTCGATCGGCGAGCAGAGGTACAGAGTGTTCGCGCCGCTCAACAGCCAGTCGAGCGACACCGAATCCTGCTGTTTCGACGAGGCAGCAACCAACGGGTTCGCCCACGGCCACACCACCGTCTGCGCCGTGGCGTAGACCGACGACTGCGTCCGTTCGTCCATCGACCAGACCGCCCGAAGTAGTCGTTCGACGTCCTTGCTCTCGGCCATCACGTCAAGGCGCTCGTCCATCAGGAGGTGATGCATTGCCCCGAGCACCTCACCCCGGCCCTTCTCGTCGGAGCGCTCCTGCTCGAGTACCCAGCGGCACACCGCTCCCATGTCCCGCTTCGAGTGGTGCGCCGCATAGAGCAGGCCTGACAGCAGGATCTCTGCCTGGGCCAACCAGAAGTCCATCCCCCCATCAACCCCACCCTTCGGTGCGGCGTCGCAAAGAGCCCGCGCCGCCCGCTGCGCCCCGATCAGGGTCCCGGCATCACGCAACGGTGACCATCGAGCCGACGAGGCCGCCACCGTGCCCGTCGGGTCATACACGGACACATCGCCTTCACCGGACCGCCATCCGACCGTCGAAGAAAGAAGATCGGCTTTGACCGACGACAGAATCGCCGGACCTTCCCACTCCAGGATCCCCGCCACTGCGGCGGTCGTCTTCCCCGAACGTGATGGTCCCACCAGCGCGACCGCGCCACGGTCACCGGTCCGCGCTGCTGCCCTCCAGCGGAGCCGTCGACGGCTCTCGCTCGCCGTCGGTGGTGCCGACTCGGTGGCCACCAGCCGACGACCAATCCGACCGAGGATGAATCGCCCAGGGACCGGGCCGTGGACCAGAAGCGGCCGAAGATCACGACTGTCTGCGAAATTCGGCCTCGCGTCGACGCCCATGGGAGTCCGGCGAGCAGTACCCAGGCGATGCCGCATGAGGCGGCGAACGAGCAGTGCTGCCGTCAACACGACCAGCATGGAAACAAGGCCCGTCGCCGACCAGTACGCCACCGGCCCGGGGATGTGATCGCGGTGCGACTGCGGCCAAGCAGCTGCCGGTGCGCTGAGATGGCTCGGGAGCTTGCCAACGGCCTGGCCAGCGCTCCCTATGGGGGGCGGCGTAGTGCCGCCCATCGCAAAGACGGCGGCGCTACAGCCCAGCCACGCCAGCCCGAGCACTGCGAGGATCGAGCCCCCGACAACCAGGACTAGGAACTCGATGCCACCAAGTCCGTCGCGGTCCACATCCCTAATGCCGTCTGGAGAGGCCGAATCTCTCCGGCGGAGCGGCTACCTCTTCCCAGCGAACGATCCAGATGCGACGCGGTTTGGACAATCGGTGCCCGGCCCGGCGCTCCTCGACCCCATCGCGAGATCTGAGGTTCAGAACTGGCGGAACAGAGTCCTTGCTGTTCTCTCATACCCGACGGCGAAGTACTTGAGGATCGGACGCGGGTCGTCGCCAGCGCTACGGCACCTTCTGACTGCTGGGGACCTCCACGATCCCCGGACGGTTGCCTTCGCCGTTGTCCGGCTCTGACTCGGACACAAGACACTGGACGAACAAGGCAATCAGTCCGCCGCCGATCATGTTGTCGGCGAGGCTGTCGAGCCAGGGGACGAAAGCGCGGATGCCTGAGCCCACGACGGCCATTGGACCTTCTTCGGCAGGGCTAACAAAGAACAGCCAGCTGATGCACCGCCACATGAGGCCAGAGAGTCCGATGACCACCAATGCCCGAGTCGGCTTTGGCAGCGCAGTCAGCCACTGCTCGACAGCAGCGACCAGGGGCTCCTGATCTCGGTGGCTACGCCACTGGTCGACCAGCCAGAGTCCAACGCGCAGCACCCCTCCCAAGCTCGCTGCCGCAAGTGCTGAGATCAGAACGCTCCCGGCGACTACCCCTACTGCGACCAGCAGACCGTTGAGGTGACCTGCCGAGACGAATCCGGAAGCCGTCACCGATGCTGTCGCAAGGAGTCCCGACATGAACACCAGGCGCGTCGTCCGCGGCTTCGGTGCTGCTAGCACGGCGAAAAGAGCGGCGGATGCGATCGCCATCGAGACGGATAGCCACGCGACCGAGAGGGCTGCACCTAAAGCCGTCGGCAGCACCCTCGCCCCGAACAGCACGGGCACCCCGACCAGGAGCGTTCCTAGAAAGGTCACCCCTAGCCGAGCTGGGCGCGGGTCGTCCCAGCAGTTTCCTGCCCACCTCCGCACAACAGAAACAAGCTCCCAGTGGAACGACATCAGGTGGTGCCGATGAAGTGGCGGAGGACTCTGCTCGCCCGAGATCAGGCGGGAACTCGGAGGATCTGACCGACCTTGATCTTGTCGGGGTCAGCGAGGCGGCTCGCCAGGGCGACGTCGCTCACGGTCGAGTCGTAGGTCTCGGCGATTGAGGTAAGAGTGTCGCCCGGTCGCACTTGGTACGGGATGTAGCCGGAGGTGCCACCAACCATGATGACTGGGACTTCGTTCAAGTCGACGGGCAAGCCATCGTCTGCGCCGGTGTCCCCTCCGAGTTGGAGAGTCGCCGGACCCGTGTAGTCCATATCAAGATTCACGGTGTGAGCAAAGCCGCCCATGATCGCCATGCTCCCGGCTTGGAATGCGCCCTCGGCGATGGTCCGGCCATCAGCTTGGAGCTTCCAGACGTAGGTGGCCTCGAAGGCGGTGCCGAGTCCCGCCATCGTCAGTTGGCTCCCGACGATGTCGTTAGGGGCGGGGTGCCGGAGTTGGATGCCGTAGTCGCTGTTCATTGGTTGACTGCTTTCTGGGTTTGATGGATGTCTTGGATGGCGGGTCGGCTGAGATCAGGCGAGGGTGTATCGGATGATGTCGGCGAGGGTCACATACTCGCCAGCGACTGGAATGGTGGTCGTCCACGAGGGCTCGACGTTGACCCAACTGGTCTTGTCGTTGTAGAGCAGTCCGAGAAGCACTTCGGCGACGATCCGGCCACCAACCGAACCGAGACGTTCGCCGCCAGTCTGCAGTTCGGCTTCTTTGAGGACGTAGTACCAGAGAGGGGTCGGATCGACAACGCCGCCCATGTCGACGCCGGAGAGAACGGGTGCGCCCATGAACTTGGCAACGTCCTGGCCGGATGGCAGGTCCATCGACTGGCCCCGCTGGAGGTTCCGCAGGGGCAGCGAGCTGCCATCGGGCAGGGTGAAGAGACCATTCGAGATGTGGCTGTCGATCAAGCGACCCGGTTGCACTGAGGTGCCGGTGGACAGGTCCACGAAGTGTGCCCAGTCGACGGTCCAGCCTGCTGGGAGAGGGCGATTGCCACGCAGGTCATCCTGGGGCCCCGCTGCGCCGGCGACGAAGATAGGTCGAGCGGTGACGGTGTCGTTGAGGTCGTATACGCCTCGGACTTGACTGTGGCCGAACCGATACGCCGCTGCGGAGAACTCGACAGGCATGTAGGCGTTCTTCTTTGCCCGGTAATACCGCAGGTTGAAGTCCGGTTCCCCGCTTGTGGGGTCAACGGAGAACAGGCTATCAAGCAGGCCGTCACCGACGAGGCGGCGCAGGAAGTCCTGGATGACGACCTGCTGGTAGGTCCAGCGCACTCTGCGCTGCGCCTCGGCGAACTTCTGGTCCGCGACGATGGTGGCGTCTGCTTCTATCTCCGCTGCGATCTTGTTATGGAACTTGAGGAACGTCAGCTGGAGCTGGCTGACGATGGTGTTCTCATCGTTGCGGGGATCACCAATGATGGCGATGCCGTGGCTGGTGCGGGGCAGGTCCTCCTCGCCGAGCAAGTTCGGTTCGACCAGCAATCTGGCCGGGTTCGTATTGGGAAGGTACTGGAAGGGCTCGTCGTCGGGTCCGGATCCGTAGAGGGAGTCGAGGTCGAACTTCGGAGTCCGGAAGTCGTGGAGTGCGTCGGGGTCGTTCTGCTGTTGGAGGCTGGAGTTCGGATCGAAGGTGATGTCGTGATCTATGAACTGGCCAAAGTAGGTGTAGGCCGCATCCAGGTTTGGGTTGTCCCCTCCTGCTTGGACCGTCGGTGAACTTGCCCACCCACCGCTGGGAGCGACAATGGTCTCGCGCATGGTCTCGGCGAGCGCATGAAGCTCCTCATCGGAGTAGTGCGGCGCCGGCGGGAGCCGACGAAGCATCCGGCCGAATCGGCCCTCGTTGATCGGTGACATGGAAACGTTGGCCTGCCCACGAATGGGCTTGGCACCGTGTGTCTTGCTCATTTGCTGTTTCTTTCCGCTCGTCCGGTCGAGCTAGGAGAATGTGGCGTCCGGCCGGCCACGATGTATCTAGATGGTGATCTGGGTTCCACCCCACACGAGCACCGACGCAGCAGGGCAGCACGACGGCTGGGGGCACCCCAGTGCGTGAATACTCAAGCTGCGTTGACAGTCCGGTTTGGCAGGCTGTTGTGTGGCTCGGAGATCGCTGCTTACGCCGCAGAGGTCCCTAGCCGGGCGACCGGGGACAGCTGAGGCGGGCAGTGACAATGGGTACGAGGGTTTCGCTTTTCGGGGCCGAGAATGGCGGCGAATGGAAATGCCCTGTACGTTCGTAGCTGCTACACAGCGAACGTTGAGCTTCCTACCGGATCCTCATCGGCGTTGTCTCGGGGTCGGCTCCTTTCTGGGGTCGGCCCCGTCTTTTGTTTCGGGACCTCGGAAGAGAGTCCAGCACAGACCGGCGTCTCGGTGCAAATTTTCCTGCGCATCTAGTGCGTCCAAACCGATGGATATCATGTGGATAAGAGGTCGATTCACTTAATTTCCAAGCAGGGTGCGTGACATGCGACAAGGCTGGACGTACACTCGCACCATGGCACATGACCTGTGGATATCGTCTGCGAAGTCCCTCTCCGCACTCGGGTCGCCCGCTCTGCATGGGTGAGTACGCCGCGTCTGACGAGGCAGTCAACGTCGCGCCGCTCGTCTCACCAGGGCGACTCGTCCTCGCTCGTGAGCTGAAGGGCTGGACCCAACGCGAGGTCGTCGAGCGACTCGACGAAGTACGGCCGCTATCGACAGCTGCGCTGAGTCAGATGGAGCGCGGCCATACACGACCGTCGCCGCCGACATTGGCTGCCCTCGCAGAGGTATACGGGTGTCCGCCGGAGTTCTTCGTCGATCGACCAGACGACAGAGATCCAGAGGGTTTCTTCCGGAGTCTGCGCTCCACTCCAGCCCGCGATCGAAAGCAGTACCTGGCGCGTGCACGGCTGCTACATGACTTCGTCAGGGTTGCCGAGGATCATCTACAGCTCCCCGAGGTGATCCTCCCAGATGTGAACATAGGGACTGGCTCTGAGGGCGCTGTCGAAGCGGCCGCCGCGGCGGTCCGGTCCCGCTGGCAGCTGAAACCCGGCCCCATCGACAACGTGGTCACGCAACTCGAGCACCACGGAATCGTGGTCGTGCGCTCTCAGCAATTCACCGAGGAGGTCGATGCCTTCTCCGTGTGCTTTGACGATCGGCCGATCGTCGTGCTTGGGGCTGCCAAGAACGTGACGGCAAGGTCAAGATTCGATGCAGCACACGAGCTGGGCCACCTAGTGATGCACGGCGACGACGATGCCGGCACAAAAGTCGCCGAGACCCAGGCCCATCAGTTCGCGGCAGCATTCCTCATGCCCGCCGAAGACATCGGTCCATACCTTCCTGACCGCATGGACCTCCGAGCCCTTCAGGAACTCAAAGTCACATGGAGGGTTTCGATACAGGCCCTTCTGAAGCGGGCCAAAACCCTGGGCGCCATGACCCCCGATCGCTACACCAGCGCAATGAAAATGATCTCCACCCGAGGATGGAGAACCCAGGAACCAGGGGACCACCTGCTGGGGCCCGTCGAGAACCCAAGACTCCTGGCATCGCTAGTCGATCGGCTAGCAGAAATCGGAACCTCTGTCGAGCACCTGTGCGCCGCTGGGTCTTTGCCCTCGGACGAGGTGCAGGCTCTAATTCTCCGCACGAGCGACTCGCGGCCCCGCCTCCGACTGTAGGAAAGAGACGCCAAATTCTGAGACCGCGTCTGACCTCCTCGCTTCTAGGGGCTGCCGAGGGGGCCCCGATGACCGACCCAGCCAGTGGTGCCGGGCTGACGTGGCCAAGGCTGACGTGGCCAAGGATGATGCGGTTCAACTGTGTCAAGGACTTCTGGATCAAACCTTGCCCCCTTCCGCTACAAGCAGGGACATCGGCTAGCAAGCCAACCCCACTGAGCGATGGTGAGTCGAAGTTTTCGAGAAACCCACCGTCGAGAGATGGCTCTCCACTGTGGACAGAACGCCCTCGTGTGAAGACCTACGACCGACTACGTCCTGGGGCTTTCCCGGGGCTATCGAGTAGTGGCTACTGAACTATTGGCTACAGGTCGCATCATGATCCTCTCAGCGGTCGCCGGCAAGCGGACGCTGTGATGTCCAGCAGAAACCTCCAGAAGGACCGACATTACGTCAGAGACATGTCAACGACGCTACGGCGAGCGCAGCACGAGTCCGAAATCAACCGGAGCCCGAGCATCCAAGCGCAGGCTTCAGGTCGCCGAGATACACGGTTGCGGTTCCAATCGTCCCCACCTCCTCGAAGCTTTCAGGAGTCGCCCGGTCCTCGACTGTATTCAGAACCTTGACCTCGAAACGCTCGCAGCCGGTGGCGGCGCGGCGAAGTCCCCATACGTATACCTGCGCCGGGGCGGCTTTGGCCGCGAATCCGGCCCGTTCAAGTTGGTTGGATACAAGCGACGCGTACAGCCCAGCACCCTGCTCGGTGGTGACGAGTACCGGGCCGTGCTGGCCGAGGTCACCCTCCAGAATGGCCATGGTGGGCTTCGCACCGGCCACGCTGGTACTGAACTCGACCGGTAAACGGGCCGCGTGAACGGCGAAGGCGCATGCGAACAGCGAGCTGGTAGCCACCACCCAGGGAAGCGCCGGCCGGCCCCGCCGAGCGGCCGGACGAAGCCGAGTGGCTTGAGCCGCTGTAAGGGCCAGGCCGAGCCAGGCCAAGAGGCCGATAGATGTCGCGGTGAGCGTCAGGTATCCATCGAGTGCCCCTTGGGCACGCCGCAAGGAGAAAACCAACGCTCCACCAGCGACCATCGCTCCACCAGTGAGCGCTGCGTTGAACCGGTCGCGTCGGCGCACGCTGTACACCGTGGCGGCCAGGAGGACACCAACAGTCACGGCCAGGGCAGCAGCGCGCCACGCCACAAGCGGCGAGCCAGAGGAGTGACGAACCTGATCAATCATGTCCGGTTGCGAGAGCGTGAACTGCGTCGAGGTAGGTCCCAAAATGTCCTTGACCGAGTGAGTCACGGGGGACCGGCGGGCAAAGCTGACGACTTCGCCAAGGTTGCCAGGACTATTGGTGAGTTGTTCGTGGACCGGCAGCGCCCACATTGCGGCACACGCCAGTCCGGCCACAATGACGGGCATGACCCAGAATGCTCGCTCCCGACGCATGGCCAATACCGCTCCCACCACAGCAACCGAGGCGAGGACACCGGCGACGGGCCCCGTACCAACGTGGGTCTGCGTTGCGAAACTCGCCGCCACACCAGCGGTCACGATCTGCCACCGTCGGCCATCGCACACCGCGGCTGCCGCGACTCCTACTACAGCAACAGGAACGATGACCATGATCGGGTTCCACGCATTGTCGATCCACCGCACACCTGAGACAACGAGAAATGCCACCACCACCCAAGCCGCCACAAGCCCGGCACCAACCCCGAGCGACCGCTGGACCGTACGCACAATGTGCCCGAGGCCGATCAGCACCATGGCCGTGGCCGCCAACCGGAACCCCGATGCCCGCTCCCCGGTCAGGGCATAAAAAGGAGCGAACCAGTAAAATATGGCCGGCCCCGGGTGGTTCCACCGAAACCTCGAGTACGGCCCAAGCTCAGCATGGAAATGAAATGCATCACGGGTAGCCATCTCCAGAACTGGCTGATCCCCCGCTAGATAAAGATCATGACCGGCCCTAGCAATCACAAAGCCGGCATACAAAACAACGGGTGCCAAACCCAACATCATCGGGATAGAGCCCCGCCACCGCCAGTCCTGGCATCCATGCCTACGAGCGTCCTGTCTAGCCATGCGGGAAGCCGCATTTGCTCCACCGGGGCAAAACGAGTACCGCCACCCGGCCAGGGCTATTCCCGACCGAATGAACGGCCACGGAGCGCTCGCATTCCGTACGCCCACCCCTAGTCAATGTTTGTCATATTCCAATAACGTAGAACAATAGCCCGAGAATGGCTAGTGCAACGCTCGGCCACCAGAGTTTCAGCAGGCCCCTTGACGCCATGGCAGGGGCGAGTTCAGGTACATCGGATCTCGTTGGGTCCCTCATAGCGGGACCGGCGATACGTGACAAAAGGAATCCTATGCCGGCTGCTGCGGCGAGAGCTGCCGCCATGACACCACAAAGTAGGCCAAGGCCATCGACTTGGAACACTACGATGGCCTTTCAGTGGTGTCGAGCGCAATTACGCTAATAATAGATTCGAATCCTGTGGCTAAACCAGGGAACAAATTGCTCAGTGGTTTGAGCAATGCCGGGTCACACCCTCCTTCTGCGAACAGCCACATCCCACCGCGGCCGGCGGCCAGCCCAATCCCGGCCATGGACGCAGTGAAGAGCGTCGCTCCAAAAGATCGGGTGCAATAGTCGTCGACCCCGCCGGCGCACGTGGCAGCTGTGTGCACGGTAGACGCGACCACACTGACGCCTGTTGCCACCCCCGCACATGCACCAAGAGGAACGGCAAGAGGCGCAGCAGCCACTGAAGCCGCCGACACAACAGCACCGACAGCACATACTCCTGCAACCCCGGCAGAGTAGTTGGACAAATCATCTGCGTACATCTCGGCACCCCGTTGGATTCCTTGGGCCGTGCCCCCTTCTGATTCCCGCAGAGTTTCGCATTCGGGATCATCGTCAACCCCGGGAAGGGCACCCAGGTCGACGCATTTTCCGTCCCACGGCCAGAGGCCGAGGGGGTCAGTTGCGTTGACGGGATTTCCGCGGGTGTAGCCGTATGGCTCCTGCGTCTGGGAGACGAACGGATCGACGGTTAGGAATTGACTGGTGGTTGGGTCGTAGTAGCGGGCACGGAGGTACTGGTAGCCGGTTTCCTGGTCGGTGTATTGGCCAGCGTAGCCAAGCAGCGGATCGACCGTCCCTGTGTTGACTACGGGGTTGCCGTAGGCATCCCAGGAGCGGGTACCGACGGTGTTACCACTGCTATCGGTCGCTAGCCGGATCGATCCAAGCTGGTCGCGGTGCAGCCAGGATGTTGTGGTGCCCCTGATCTGCTCGATGGGCTGGCCACCGGGACCGTAGATGATCCAGGTGTCAGTGCTACCGGTGTGTTCACCTAGTAGGAGTGGCATTCCTCCGCCTGCTGACCAAGTGAACTCCGTCGCGGGGCCCGATGGGCCTTGCTTCTTCGAGCGGATGCCATCGGAACCGTAGGAGTAGTTCCAGGTTCCGGTAGTAGGACCGGAGAAGTAGCCCGTTACGTCAAGGACCATATGCGTCGCGGAGGATGCCGCCATGGTGATCGTGCCATCAGAAGCGATTGGGACCATAATCATGATCCCGCCCGAGTCGCCGTTGTTGTAGTTCATGGTTGCCGAACCAGTAGTGCCAGTTCCCGAGCCGACTGGGTTGACTCTCAGGAACCCAGTCCCGGCGGGGTCGACCAACGTGATGAAGCCAACCACGGCCGTGGCGTCTGCGGCGATGCCGCCGTGGCCCCGGACTTCGTAGCGCACCTGCGACTGCGCCGCGAGCTTCCCGCACGACGGGAAGCAGGTTCCGCTGCTGTAGCGGGTATCGACGATCCGGGCTGGGGTCACAGTGGCCAAGGCGGTGCCGGGCGATCCTGCGGGCGGATCGGTGTACCAGCCGGCCACATCCACGATCACGTCCACGGCAGTGGTTGCCTTCAGAGTGAACCGACCATTTGCGTCGATCGGGGTAACCACCACCAGGTTGATCGTTTCAGAGCCCTGGTAGTTGATCGTTGCCGCGGCACCGGTTGTTCCTGGAGCGACCTTGAGGTAACCGGAGTTCGCCGGGTTCACCACCGTCACCGACAACACGGCCGCCCGGGTGCCGCTCGCGGGGATGCCTTCGCGGCCGGCCGCTTGGACCGACACGTTTGTCTGGGCTGGCAGGGTGTCACAAGTCGTCGTCGGGCATAGGCCCTTCTCCACCCCGGTGCGCGTGTCCACGAGGCGCGACGACGGCGCCTTCGCCGTGTAGGTCGAACCGGCTGATCCATTGGCAGTTGTGTAGTAACCGGTCACATCCACCACAACGTGGGCCTGGGCGTTGGTGCCGTAGAGCTGCACGACGATCTTGCCGTTGATCACCGGGGCTACAACGAACCTGTTTGCATCCTGACCTGTCTTGAAGTTGACCGTTGCCGCACCAGAGCTGCCAGTTGGGTTCACCCTTGCATAGCTGGTGATGTTCGGCGACAGAATCGACACGGTTGCCGCCACCGCCACCACATCAGAGGACGGAATGGAACCGCCCCCTACGGTGATCTGAAGCGGGGTCCCGGCCTGAGCCTTCGGGCAACCAGTCGGGATGCAGGTCCCAGTGCCATAACGGGTGTCAACGATCCGCTTGGCAGCAATTTCGTGATACTGGCCCTCCCCACCCTCGAGACCATCAGTGATGGTTGCATCGGTCAACCGGTTGGCCTGGTCATAGGCGAGTGTCTTCGACCCGTCGGCGGCAGGCCCGATCTCCGTGGTCCGGTTCCCCCGGGCGTCGTAGGCAAACGTGGTTGCGTCCGCGGACGGCGTGGAGCACGAACCCGTCGATGCCGTAGGTGATGTCCAACAGAGCCGCTGAGCAGGATCGAACACCTGGAGGGTGCCATCACCACGTTCGGTCAGGTTCGACGCGGGGTCATAGGTGAAGGTGTCCGTGTTGTCGTCGGTGAGCCGGGCCCGGTCGTCATAGTCATACGCGGTCGGGGCTGCACCAGCGGCCCCACTGCGGGTCACGGAGCCGACCAGGCCCTTGCTGGGCCGGGTGTAGGTCTCTGACCCGATGGTTGTGGAACCCTTCTTCCAGCTTGCCGAGGTCATCCGGTCCGCCGTGTCATAGCCGAAGACGTCGGTGTTGTTGGTGCCCGTGGGGAAGGTGGTGTCGGTCCAGTTCGAGTTGGCGTCGTAATCGAAGCTGGTGGTCTTACCCGCCCAGTCTGTGACCGACGTCAGCCTGCTGGCCTCGTCGAAGCCGCGCACGACAGCGGTGCTTTGGCCTGGGTATGTGATGGATGTGAGGTTCGACCCGTCGTCGTAGCCGTAGCTCGTTGCTCGGCCATTGGCGTCCGACGTGGCGGTCAGTCGGGACCGGGGGTCCCATGACCAGGTTTCCGTAGTCCCATTGGTCGCAGCCCCGGTGCGGCGGCCCAGGGCGTCATAGGTGATACCGGTGACGTCGGGCGTGCCGGGATCCGAGTAGTCGATGCCAATTGGTCGACCGGCATCGTCGTAGCTGTAGGTGACACAACCGGACTTGGTGCCGGTGCAAGTCGATCCCGCGCCGGGCTGGGTGATCGTGGCCATGCGACCGGCAGTGTCATAGCCATATGACGTGACCGATCCTGCCGGATCGGTCTCGGTCTCGAGGCGCCGAGCACCGTCATAGACGTAGTCCCAGTGGGCACCGTTCTCGTTGGTGAACCGTTTGCGCTGCCCATCGGGCCAGTACTCAAAGGTCTTCGCCCCGGTTCCGGGCGGATCGACGGTCTGGGGTTCGTCGGCATCGGTGTAGCTGTAGGTGGTCAGGTCCCCGGCTGGGGATCCGGAAGTGATGTCGGTTGCGACTGACGCCGTGTTGCCATTGGCGTCGAGCACAGTCCGGGTAACGTCACCTTCGGGGCCAGTCACGGTGGTCGTACGGGCACCAATGTCATAGACCCACGTCGTCTCGAAATCACCGCTGACGGGTGTTGCAGTTCCCTTCGGCGAGGTTGCCTTGGTCATCCAACCGACATTGTTGTATTCCCACCCCGTCTTGTTGCCCTCGGGGTCAGTCGCACTCAAGCGGTCCCCAGTGCCCGCATCGAAGGTGCTCAACCAAGACTTAGACCGCTGGTCGACGACCGTGGTGACGTCCTCAGGGTGGGAGGAGTCGCCATAGACAAGGTTCGTTTCGGCCTGCTTGGGAGTCCCGACTGCTTCGGTGGTCTTAGTCAGTCGGCCAAGCGAGTCGAGGGTTGAGGTGACGGTAACCACGGCTGAGGTCGAGGCCGGGAGCGGCGCAGAAGTTTCGCCGGTTGCCACGGAGGTGACCTGATCGAATCCGTTGTAGGTCCAGCGTGTCACCCGGCCGGTTGGGTCGGTCACTGACGTCTGGTTCCCCGCCGCGTCGAGAGTGAGGGTCGTGACCTTCCCGGCGTTGTCGGTGATCCTCTTCAGTGCCAGTGTCGCCGGGTCATAGGTGAAGCTGGTGGACAACTCATCTGGGGTCCCCACCCCGATCAGAGTCTCCTCGCGGCGGCCATCGACGAACCGGTCGATCTGCACTGACCCATCCGGGTTCGTGATCTTGGTCGACCCCGATGCAGGGGTGTCATAGGCCAGAGAGGTCCTTCTGTTGAGCTCGTCCTCCTGCCAGTCGACTCGACCGTCCCCGTCGTAATGATTCTCGATCACCTTCGCTGAACTGCTCTGACGGGGCTTGCGCATGGTCAACATCCGATGCGCTGTGTCATAGGTGTACACCCAGTGCCCGCCCGCCGGATCCTCGACATCTACAAGGTCCCCGGCCCCGGAATATGTGAAGGTCAGCGACCGCGGTCCGCCCGACCCCGACAGTTGATCGGTGACGGAAACGATCCGGCCACCAGCCCAACCAATCAGCAAACGGCGACCCGCAGAATCCTGCATGTAGTCGGCCTCAGTCGAACCTGTCGGGTAGTGCAGCGAGGTCGTGTTGTCGAATTGGTCCGACATCGACAACAACCGGCCATCGGACTCAGCAAACAAGAAGCTCGCGAAATGACGGCGGGTGAAGGTAATGGTTCCGTCACCGTTATTCTCCAGCACAGCGCTGAATCGGTCAGGCGTTGTCCACCCGCCCGATCCGTCTGGCGCGAACCGGATGGTTGCCCCTGTCTCCTGGGTCACAAGTGCTGACCCGTCGGGCCTCACCGCCAGCGACATGTCTAGGGTGTTCGCCCACCCGTAGCCCGCTCTGCCCTCGTCTGAAGCGGCCAACGAGTTGTACCCAAGCTGAAACGCCAAACCTGCCCCGCGACCCGCAACTGCAAGGGCCGGGCCCGGCATATGGAGATTGCCAGTACGGGTATCAACGGGGTCGCAGGCGCAAGCCTGTGCGGGGTACTGGTGTCGCATCGACGCGTTCGGCCCAAAGAACTCGGATGCGTCCAAGATGTCATCGAGAGCAGGGTCATAGGGCAGGTCAACCACACGGATCCGATGGTTGTCTCGATCAGCGATCCAGCCGGTTGAAGCATCCGGCGAGATGGCCAGACCACTTGGTGAGTCGAGCTTGCCAGGAATGCCATCCGCGAAACCTGTGGAGGACCCAGTTATGTAGTCCGGGCTCCCCGCTCCAAAGGAACCCTGCCGGACCAACGTCTCGGACCCTCCGGCGCAGCCGGAGCAAAGGAAGTACGCCGATGATGTCGCCGGGCTAAAGGCTGCCACCTTGCGCCCGTCGTATCCGCCACCCCCCACATCAGTGAAAGACTCGGGCCCGTTGTATCGCCATAAGCGGGCCTCGTAGCCGCTTCCACCCGAGCCAGTGCCGGGCCAGATCAGATAGAGGTTCCCATCGCTGCCGAACTCCATGTCGGCCATTGCTTCTCGAACGATCGCACCTGGGCCACCGACCGCAACTCCCGACGTCGCTCCCGCTGGCAACGAGGAAACCGAGATGCGATATAGCTGGCCGAACCGGTCGCCATTGAAGTCCTTGCTGAAGTTGTAGTAGAGGTTCTGGCCAGTGGGGTCGATCGCAAAAGCACCTCCGACAAAGGAGGTGCTGTTGTAATATCCGCAGCAGATACCCGACACCATCACTGTGGGCGTGCCGCCAGCAGCCGGATACCGGACGATCGCCTTCTCACTCGATGAGAGGCTCAGCGCAACCCATACCCGGCCCTGGCCATCAACCAAGATGTGCGTCGGCTTACCGGCGCCAGTCGATGAGTTCTCCGCTAACAAGCCACCCGTAGCAAAAGTCGTCACCGCCCCCGACGACGTCGAGACCTTGCGGATCTTGTTTGGTCGCCCCTGAGTCCCAACGTCCAATACGTACAAATAGTCGCCCGAAGCATCAGCTGCCACAGCCTGAAGCGAATCGAACGTCGCCGAACCAGCTGACCCATCCGCCTGACCAACTGACCCCGACCCAGCCAACGTGGCCAGCCCAACGCCCGTCGCCCCAGCCGGAACAGTACCCGTCAGCGGCAAACGCCCACCAGGCAACACCGTCAACACGCCTGCGAGGAGGACAAGCGCAAGCAACTCCATTGGTGCTCGACCCAACCTGAACTGTCGAAGAACGGCCGCAACAGAACCCATCAGACACGCCTCTCCGAGATCGCTCGGAGGCCGAAATGGTCTCTGAGGGCCGCCAGTGTTGCACACGCGATCAACGAGGTGCGGGACCCCGTAAGGCCAGCGCGGGATCAGGCCGACGTGATGGGGACTAGTGCAAGGCTCATGTACCCATCCTCACGTACCAGCGCTCACGATGGGCCGGGACCTGCTTCCAGATACCTGTGACTCGCTACAGGCGCGTCCCTAGTTCCCGGCTCGCTACTCCGAGTTGGTGGGCGGTCCCGTCGAGAGCCACACGGGCGACCCGCCCAACAAGTTCCGCCGTCCATTCGGCTGAACCGGTGAGGAGGCCGTTCAAGTCACTGGGCGCCGGTTCGAGCACCGCCGCCGGGCGCCGGAGGGAGTCGAGATGCCGGGCCAGCTGTACCGAGGCTTCCTGGCCAGCGGAGTCAGGGTCCATGGCGAGGACGAGAGGGCCGTCGAGTCTGGAGATTTGGAGGGCGACGTGGCGGTCGGGGTAGCCGGCGGATAACACGGCTGCGGCTCGGTAACCGGCGCTGGCGGCACTGAGGGCGTCGATTGCGCCTTCGGTGACGATGATCTCTGGGTGGCTGACGGTATCGGGTTCGATGATTGAGACCTTCGGGTTCGGCGCTAGGTCTACGCCTGGGTTGAGGTAGCGGGGGCGTCCGACCTTCGGGTGCATAACTCGGGACTGGAAGTAGATGGCATCACCGTTGACGTGGACCGGGAGGATGACGGCGCCACTGTGCCGGCATATGCCTTCGGGTCGTGGGAGGCCCGGGTTACCAAGGTCGGCTCCGATCCTGTTGGCCCGCAAGACGGCCTCGGGGAGTCCTCGTCGTTCGTTGAGCCATCGTCGGGCCGGGGTCCCGGCCGGTGTCCACAGCTCATTGGCGCAGGCGGCGACGTAGGCCTCGAGTGCCGCCAGATGTGCAGGGCCGGCCGAAGACTCCGTCCTGGCGTGCAACCGACGGTCGATGATCTCCTTGACGAATCGAGATGGCGGCCTCGCCAAGCCCGGCGAGTGATCGGACGGCTCGGGACGGATCCCGGTCCGGTTGGAGAGCTCGTCGAGGGCCTCGCGGGCGCCGAAACCGCGCGCCCGCATGAGGAGGTCGATGGCTGTGCCGCCGTCGCCGCAGCCGTGACAGTGCCAGCGTTCCTCGTCCCACCGGGAGGTGAAGACGGAAACTGGCGGGGTACGGCCGGTCTGGGCATGAGTGGGGCTGGGGCAGCTCCACATCGGGTGCTGATCCGAGCCGACGTGGGGCCCGAGTAGCTCGTCGGCCAGGGCACGGAGATCGGTGGCAGCGAGAAGGGCGTCCCGGTCGTACACGGTTCATGCCGCCTGCGTCGCACTCTCGCTGTGCGTCTCTTCAATCGACGCGGGGTCGACCGAAGCATTGTCGGTTCGGGCGGCCATCCGGTCGTCGGTGTCGACGAGGTCCATCTCTCGTCGGGCGAGAACGTGCTGAACGACGGCGGTTCTTCCGCCGACCTTCCAGAGGGCTCGGCCTCTGGTGAGTTGTCCGATGATCTCGGCTTCGGGGTCGGTGAGACCGAAGTGGCTGGTGGCGGCATCGAGCTGGTCGGGGGCCTGGCGCAGGATGATCTTGGTAGCGGAATCGGCGAGAAGTCCGGCGGCGATCTTGGCGGTGGCGGTGCCGTCGTCGGCCTGGGCGGTGAGGTCCGAGGCCCGGTGGGTGATGCACAGGTTCGCGACCCCGTAGGTGCGACCCAGTTTGAAGCAGCTCTGGAGGTAGTGGGCGGTGTGTCGGTTGGCGAGCAGTGCCCATGCTTCGTCGAGGATCTGAATGCGTTGGGGGCCGGGACAGGCCATGAGCTGTTGGAGCCATCCGGCGGCGGCGACCATGACGAGCGGGAGGGCGTCGGAGTCGAGGGGGATGGCCGATAGGTCGAGGACGATGCCCGGTCCGTCCCAGCGCAGCGGCACGGTGGATGGTCCGTCGAAGATCCCGCGAAGTGACCGAACCAAGAGCTTGTCGAGCGCGTAGACGGTCGGAGCGAGTTCGCCAGCCAGTTCGTCGCCGGTTCGGTGCAGGCGGTCGGTGAGCTCGACCGGTGGATCGGCCATGATGCGGGCCACGTCCACGAGAGTCGGTTCGTTGATCCGGGGTATGGCGGCGAGGTGTTCAACGGTGGCGAAGACGACGGCATCCTCGAGCTGGGTCAGTGGCCGGTCGAGGACGGTGGCAACGAGGGCACAGAGCAGGTCGGCTCGGCGGAGGGTCTGGCGTTCGGGTGGTTCGTGGCCGGCTGCGGGGCCGGGGGCCAAGGGGTTGATGCGGACGTCGCCGCCGGGCGCGAGTCGGAGGATGGTGAGTCCTAGGCGTTCGGCCAGGTGGGTGTACTCGCCCTTGGGGTCGACGATGGCGATCCAGCGGCCGGTCGGACCGTGGCCGTAGATCGCGGCCATGCGCCACAGGAGGGACTTCACGAGAGCGGACTTGCCGTTGCCAGGTTCGCCGAGCACCCAGCCGTTGGGGTTGGTGACCGCTCCGGTGGCGTAGGCCTCAAAGGGGTCCCAGCAGAACTCGGCTCCCCCGGCCAGCACGTCGAGGCCGACGTAGGGGCCGCGGTGGCCGAAAGAGGCCTGGACGGAGAACGGGTAGACGCTCGCGACATGTGCCGTGGTGGACCGGTGCGGGGCAAGACGAAGGTGGGACCTCATGTCGCCACCAGGGTTCGGGGCGCGAGTCCGAGCGGTAGCGCTGCGGCCCAGGCGAGGTCCTGTCGGCCGTCGAGCGAGCGAAGCTCCATGCCGGCTTCGCGGGCGAGCTGTTCAGTGATCTCGCAGTGCTCGTCGAGCTCATCGCCATTGCGGGCGGTGACAGTGACGAGCCCGACGTAGGCCATCTCCGCGTACCCGGCGACCAGTTCTTCTTCGCGGTCGAGCAGGGCCTGGGTGGCGCGTCGATGGCGGGCGTCGACCCGTCTGCCCTTCTCCTCCTTGGTGGCGGCGTCTGACTCGTGCTTGACGAGGTCGCGTTCGATTCGTCGACGGGACTGCCACGTCGAGACCGGCATCAGGCAGACGGTGGTGGTGCGGGTGATGCCCCCGCCGGATAGAAACGGTTCCATCCACGACGGGGGCACGGCGAGGCGGGGCCAGCAGGCCACCCAGTACGTGCGGTGCCAGGCTTGGTCGACCTGCATGCTCGACCACGACACCTCGCTAGCCAGCGGCCCAGATGATGCGCCGGTGACGAGCTGGAGCCGGTCGACGAGACGACCAACTCCTGGGTGGTTGTGGGCGATCGTCGGGTCCATCCGGGCCCGAAGGAGGCAGTGGAGAGCGGTGACGTCGAGGGGGTCGGACGCGGTGAGTGAGGCCCCACGCAAGCCTCGAAGCAGCGCGTCGACCGCTCCGGCGAGGGCCCGTTGCAGAAGATCCTCTGGGTTCGACTCGGCGGCCCGTCGGCGACCGAGCCGGTCGCGGGCAACGGTGACGGTGACCACCACGTCGTGGCTGGTCGCGGCTGCGGTGCCTTCGTCAATCAGTTCCCGGTAGGACTCGACGGCGTCCTCGGGTGCGTCGGATTCGGCTCGTTCGTCCAGCCAGGCCAGGTGCTCGTTCATTCCTGACGGTCGGGCCAAGTCCGACCAACCGAGGTGGGTCACGACGCCTCGTTCGGTGGCGAACTGGTTGAGCACGTCACCCCAACCGGCCAGAAGCCGCTCCTGCTCGGCTCGGGGCTCGACGACGAACTGTGGCCCGCTCACGCGAACTAGGGCGGTGAGGGTGTGGCGCACGGTGTCGCTCACGGCACCGGCGCTCAGGCTTCCCCGCCACGCGACCTCGACGATCTCGAGGCCGGTCAGGCATGGCGGCAAGGCGACGGGCGATCCGTCCGGTGCCGGTAGCAAAGGGAGCGGGGCGAGCCAGGTCCGGCCGCGGCGCAGACGGCCCCACATCCACGTCACACCGAGTGGTACCCATTCCCATGCCGGTTGGCCTCCGACCCGAGCGAAGGCGACCGCAACGGTGACGGCCACCGGAACCACAGCGACCGGGAGCGGCAGTCCGGCCGTGAGGCTGAGAACGGCGGCAACGATGCCGGAGCCGAGGAAGATGCACTGGACGACGCCGAGGCCGAGGAAGACGCCCGATGGGTCGAGCGG
>RCMY010001611.1_pt1 | contig 21302 bp, 16 predicted proteins | sample 2041341 | NCBI WGS metagenome assembly RCMY01 (sample SAMN09708234, study PRJNA481090) | Marine sediment metagenome, whole genome shotgun sequencing project.
TCGGCAAAATAGGCCAGACCGAGAAACTCGCTCATCAGCGAAATACCTGGACCTGACGTGGCGGTAAAGGCTCTGGCACCATTCCAGGCTGCACCTATGACGATACCTAACGCCGCCAGTTCATCTTCGGCCTGAATTATGGCTACTTTATGCCGTCCGGTGTCTTCTTCTGTGCGGAATTTGCCCGCGTATCGTTCAAAGGCCTCGATAACAGAGGTGGAAGGAGTTATCGGATACCAGCCGGTAACTGTGGCCCCTGCATAGACGGCCCCGAGACCAATGGCGGAATTGCCGTCCATTAGGATCTCGTCGACCAGTTTCTCGCTTCTCCGCACGGACAGTTTACAGGCGTCCTTGTGATGCTCTTTGGCGTATTCGTAGCCAAGTTCCAGGGCTTTGATGTTCGGTTCGGCCAGCTTGGGCTTTTTCTGGAACTGTTTCTTGATCGAATCAGTGAGAACAGAAAAATCCATATCCAGGAGAAAGGCCAGGGAACCGACATAAATGATATTTCGCAGCAGCTGGCGCAGTTTTGGGTTCTGGAATTCGTTGTGGCACAGTCTGGTGAATGGAATGCCTATGGGGGTGATATCGTCACGGTTAAACTCTTCCGACAGGTCCTTGGTGGAATCGTAGATGAAATAGCCGCCGGGCAGCACTTCCAGGTAATCGTTATAAAGGGTCTGACCGTTGACGGCAATCGACATGTCGACACCGCCCCGTCGTCCAAGATAACCATGCTCGTTGATCCGCACCTCATACCAGGTTGGCAGACCTTGGATATTTGACGGAAAGATGTTCTTTGGGCTGACCGGCACCCCCAGGCGAAAGATCACTTGGGCAAAAAGATTGTTGGCGCTGGCGGAGCCCGAGCCGTTGACATTGGCGAAACGGACGACAAAGTCGTTGATACTCTCTATCTTGTTCATTTTTGACCTGCCACTGCAGAATTATAGGTGAACTGAATCATTTCCCAGGACGAGGTCGGGCAACGTTCGGCGCAGAGCCCGCAATGCAGGCAGACATTCTCGTCCTTGACCATGACCCGGCCGGTCGGTAAGGGTGGAGAAACATACAGCGCCTGACTCAGCTCGTCGGCCGGTGCAAGAAGCCTGCTGCGTAGATCGTCTTCTTCGCCATTTTCGATAAAATTAATGCAGGATTCCGGGCAGATATCAACACAGGCATCGCATTCAATGCAGGTGGAATAGTCGAATACCGTCTGGACATCGCAGTTCAGACAGCGCATGGATTCCTCGTGACCGGTTTTTTTGCTGAAGCCGAGTTCCACCTCAACCAACCGGTTTTTAAGTGATTTAACCCGGTCGACCGTTGGGACGGCATAACGCTTGTCATTGGAGATTTGGCTATCGTACATCCAGTCCTGGATGCCCATTTTCTGGTTGACCAGATTGGTCCAGGGCGCCGGGCGGGCATAAAGATCCTTGCCCTGACAAAAAAGATCGATGGATATTGCCGCCTGGTGTCCATGTGCTACTGCGGTGATCACATTTTTCGGACCGAAAGCGGCATCGCCGCCAAAGAAGATATTCGGTAGGGAGGATTGATACGTTATTTCGTCAAGTTTAGGGAGGCCCCATTTATTGGTGATAATGCCGAGGTCCGGCTTGATAAACGGCAATGCGTTCTCCTGCCCGACAGCAAGAATTACCTGATCGCAGGCCATGAACAGCGGTGGTTCGTCGGTGGGTAACAAGGTACGCTTGCCGTTTTCGTCATAATCGGCGGTCATTGTCTGGAAGTGCATGCCTATTAATTGTCCATTTTCAATGACAAAATCGACAGGTGAATGGTTGTCGATGATGGGAATTCCTTCGTCTTCGGCATCTTCAATTTCCCAGGGTGACGCCTTCATGTCGGCACGGGGACTGCGGACGATAACCCGGACATCTTCTCCACCGAGCCTTCTCGCCATACGGCAGCAGTCCATGGCCGTGTTGCCGCCGCCCAGCACCAGAATTTTTTCGGGGGTTGAGGTCACATGACGGTATAAAACCGATGCCAGCCATTCGATACCGATAAAAATAGAAGCGTCCCCTTCCGTCCTGCCGGGAAGATCAGGAAGATCACGGCCCCGTGGAGCACCGGTGCCGACGAAAATGGCATCATAGTCTTTTTCGACAATGGTCCCCAGGTCATCAATATAATGGTTGAAATGGGTTGTAACTCCCATATTCAGGATACGGTCAACCTCCTGATTGAGCACTTTTTCCGGTAAACGAAAAGAGGGCACCTGGGTGCGGATAAACCCTCCGGCTCTTGACTGGTCGTCGTAGAGATCTATCTCATAACCGAGGGGCAACAGGTCACGGGCAACGGTGAGCGAGGCGGGGCCACCGCCGATGAGAGCAATTTTCTTGCCATTTTTTTCTTCTGGGACCTCCGGCATGAAATCTGTGCTGTCGCTTTTATAGTCGGAAGCAACTCTTTTCAACCGGCAGATAGCAACGGGTGTCTCTTCCACACGGGTTCGCCGACAGGCGGGTTCGCAGGGCCTATCGCAAATACGACCGAGGATGCCGGGAAAAACATTGGAAATCCAGTTGACCTTAAACGCCTGGTCGTATTTACCTTGACTGATCAGGCGAAGATATTCCGGGACTGGAGTGTGCGATGGACAAGCGTATTGACAATCGATGACCTTGTGAAAATATTCAGGATCTTTGATATTAGTCGGTTTCAAGAAAGACTCCTTTATGGTCGAGGGCGGTGGACATAAGATTAGTTTTTTGCTGTACTTTCGGGCAGAATCCGGACTGCACCTTTATCGGCGGAGGCTGCAAAAAGCGCGTATGCTTTCAGTGCCGTACTGATGCTTCTGTTTCTGTCAATCGGGGTGAAAGCGGCGGTTCCTTTGGCCTGCTCTTTTTGTCTTCGGATGTCGAGCTCCGCATCGCTGAGAGCTACATTAATCCTTCTCGCCGGGATGTCGATATCAATTGTATCTCCGTCCGCAAGCAGGGCAATGGCTCCCCCCGCAGCGGCCTCCGGGGAGACGTGGCCGATTGAAAGCCCCGATGTGCCGCCGGAGAACCGTCCGTCGGTCACCAGCGCACACTCAGCGCCAAGATGGATTGACTTCAGGTAAGAGGTGGGGTAGAGCATTTCCTGCATGCCGGGCCCACCTTTAGGACCTTCATAACGAATGACGATCACATCGCCGGCCTTTATTTTGCCGCCTAAAATGGCATCGCAGGCACTATCCTGAGAGGAGAACACCCGGACGGTTCCGGAAAACGTAAAAATCGATGGATCGACCCCAGCGGTTTTAACGATGCAGCCGTTTTCGGCGATATTGCCAAAGAGGACGGCCAAGCCGCCATCCTTGCTGTAGCAATGGTCCATTTCTCTAATACAGCCGCTTTTACGGTCGAGATCAGCTTCTTTATACATGGTGCTCTGCGAACCCATGACAAGATTCAGCCCGGCAGAAGCGGGGGCGCTCAGATACAGGGTCTCCGCCTCTTTGCTATGGCTGTCGCGGGAAATGTCCCAGGTGTTAAGAGTCGCCTGCAGGCTCGGGCTGTCAACCCGGTGCACTGTTGTATCGATCAGTCCCGCCCGGTCGAGTTCGCCAAGAATTGCCATGATGCCGCCGGCTCGATTGACATCCTCAACATGGTACGTGGAAGACGGCGAAACCTTGCACAGATTCGGCACCATGCGGGACAGTTTGTCAATGTCGGCCATGGTAAAATCGACACCGGCCTCGTGGGCAATTGCCAACAGATGTAGCACAGTGTTGGTCGATCCACCCATGGCGATATCGAGGGTCATGGAGTTCATGAAGGCATTTTTGGTGGCAATAGAGCGGGGCAGAACTGAGCTGTCTTCGTTGTCGTACCAGGCGGAGGCCATGGTGACGATCCGTTCGGCGGCCCGTTCAAAGAGCAGTTTGCGATTGGCATGGGTGGCGACCACCGTGCCGTTGCCGGGAAGGGCCAGACCAAGGGCCTCATTGAGGCAGTTCATGGAATTGGCGGTGAACATCCCCGAGCAGCAGCCGCAGGTCGGGCAGGCGCAGCGTTCCACTCTGTTTATTTCGTCGTCGCTCACCTCACTGTCTGCGGCCATAACCATGGCATTGACCAGATCATAACGCTTGTCGCCGTCGACTCCAGCTTCCATGGGGCCACCAGAAACGAAGATGGCTGGGATGTTCAGGCGCATGGCGGCCATCAACATACCGGGGGTGATTTTATCGCAATTGCTGATGCAGATCATCGCATCGACGGTATGGGCGTTGCACATATACTCGACGCTGTCGGCGATCAAATCGCGGGACGGCAGGGAGTAGAGCATCCCGGCATGGCCCATGGCAATGCCGTCATCGATGGCGATGGTGTTGAACTCGGCGGCAAAACATCCCGCCTTGGCGATGATTTTTTTCAGATGCTGACCGATTTCATGGAGGTGGACGTGACCGGGGACGAACTGGGTGAAAGAATTGACGATGGCGATAATCGGTTTACCGAACTGCTCATCCTTGACCCCGTTGGCCCGCCAGAGACTCCTGGCACCGGCCATTTTCCGTCCTTCTGTTGTTGTTGCACTGCGTAATGGAATTGCCATGATAGAACTCCAGTATATCTTGAATCCATAATGGAAAGAAAAATGGTAACTATTCAGCAGCACCCCATCTGTGCACGATCAGTCCGCCCAGCATACAAGTGTATAGCTGATCGACCTGCTTGTACACACCTGGAACACTGCTGAACAGTTAGAGTCCGTGGTATTATCAGGTTTTCAGTACCTACCTGAATAGTTACGAAAAATGTTGTAATAAGAAAAAAAGCTTGCAACCCTCTGTGGATTAGAGACAATATATATGAAAACAGGTGGTAGTGCACAATTTTTCAAGGAAATATAATGAAAAAGACGGAAATAGATTACTGGATAGCCGCAATGTTGGAGTCGCACAGTAACGTCTCCGACCTCAACCTCACCGTGGGTAAATCTTTGCAGGTTGAGTCTGCCGGGATACTGGTTCCGGTTGATGTCGTGCCGCCGGTAACTGAACTCACCCCTTTTCAAACGGAAGCCTTCGCCCTGAATCTGATTGGCAACAACCGGAGGCTGCTCAGGGATCTTGTCGAAAAAGGCTCGTGCGATCTGTCTTATACTCTTTCCGATAAGGCAAGATTCAGGGTAAATATCTTTACCCAGAAAGGATACTTTACCTCTGTTTTGAGAAAGCTCGAGACGGAAGTTCCTTCCATAGAAGGCATGCAGTTCCCGGATGCATTCGGCAAGATGGCTGCCGACTTGAATGGTCTTATTCTTTTCACCGGGGCCACCGGCACGGGAAAGACGACATCGCTCGCTGCGTTATTGGACCGGATCAATCACGAACGACCAGTGCATGTGGTGACCTTGGAAGATCCTATCGAATATATCCATGAACAACGCAAGGCAACCTTTAACCAGCGAGAATTAGGAAACGATTTCAGTAGCTTCGCAGTGGGAATGCGGGCGGCTTTGCGGCAGGCCCCAAAAGTTATCCTGGTCGGTGAGATGCGCGATCGCGAGACTATGGAAATTGGTCTTACTGCTGCCGAAACCGGGCATCTGGTGTTGTCGACTTTGCATACAATCGATGCCGGTCAGACAATCAACCGTATCCTGGGCATGTTCGAGCAGGATGAACAGCCGCAGATCCGTAATCGACTCGTTGATACGATTCGCTGGATAGTCAGCCAGCGTCTGCTGCCTCGCGTTGGTGGTGGTCGGGTTGCAGCGATGGAAATCCTGTGCACCAGTTTGCGGGTCAAGGATCTCATTTTAAACGGAGAAACGGAAGATAAAACATTTTACAATATCATTAGTGAAGGTTCTGCCCTGCAAATGCGTACCTTTGACCAGCATCTTCTTGAGCTGTTCAGTCGGGGCATAATAACGGAAAAGAGCGCCATCACCTACTGCTCGCATCGGGCTGAAATGAATCGCGGGCTTGATCGCATTAAAGCGGAACGGGGTGAGGCGACAACCAGTCTGACGGATCTGGGTATGGAAGAAGAAAAACAAGAAGGCTATGGCTACTACGGTCGATGATTGTGAGGGAATTATGATAGTACGTTGTCCGAATTGTGATAGCCAGTTGAAACTCAGCGATAAGATACGGCAAAGCGTTCAACAGCTGGGGCCTGGCAAGAAGATCAAAGTTAAATGTGTCCATTGTGATGTCCCTTTTGGCCTGGATGTGAGCAGTTTGCAGCGAGCCCCTTCCAGTCAGCATCAGGTTCGCCCCGAAAGGAACAAAACACCCTTAGGGCAAAAAGTCACGCCGCCGGCTCCCCCGGATACCGAGTGGTTGGCGGATGGCTCTTTAAACGAAAAAGAAGTGGTCGAGGATATACCCAGCGCGCTGGTGCTCATGCCGGATTCGGCAAACCGTGAGTCGGTGTTGCACGCCGCTAAGGCTTTTGGTTATCGTGTCGAGCAGGCTTTTACGGCTGAGGAAGCTATAGAAAGGATGCGATTTGTTAACTATTCCGCGGTTTTTCTCCATGAACAATTCGAGCCCGGAGGTGTCAACTCGGGGAAATTTCACCAGTTTATGCGGGCGATGAGTATGTCTCGCCGTCGATATATTTTTTATGTTTTGCTTGGCCAACAGTTCCGAACGCTTTATGACCTGCAGGCCTTGGCCAATTCTGCCAATCTTGTGGTGAGCGACGCCGAAATCCCGTTTATTGGGACGGTGCTGAAAAAAGCGATTCCCGAATTCGAAACATTGTTCGGACCATTGATGGAGGAGTTGCAGGCTGTCGGTAAATAGAGTACAATAAGGCCCATTGAGCTGTGATTAGTCCCCGTCCGAACGTGATTCCTGCTTATTTTTCGTTCGTTTGCACCACTCTTCTTGCTGGTCGTTTTTTGTCGCGACCTGTCATTATCACCTGTTACACCGTTCAGGATTGATCTTGTCAATCTGTACAGGACAGGTCCGGCACGGTTTTTTTAGCCAAGCGTGTCGGAGCCACTTTTAGGTTATACTCTGAGTATATAATGAAAAACACAATCCTTGCCGTTGGAAAAAAAATCAGGAGCTTTGCCCAGGCTGGTAAACGCCGGTGCGGCAGAATCGGCAGATTATTCAATCATTCAGGCCCTGTGCTGGACAACGATCAACCGATAGTAACCGAAAATTCAACAATACCTGCTCCTGAAGCGAGAGCAGAAAAGAAAACGGTCTCTGACAAAGAATTTGTGCCAGCTCCGAAAAAGGGGAAATATCGAACCCCGGAAAAACCCAAACAGAAACCGGCCTGGAGTCTGGATGATTTTTCGGTTATCCCGGCAGAAGGAAAAAGCCGGTTTCACGATTATCCTATTCCTTTACCTGTGATGCGGGCTATAGCCGATCAAAAATTCGAGTACTGCACTCCCATTCAGGAAAAGTCATTGGAGTGCGTTCTAGCCGGAAAAGATCTTGTTGGTAAGGCTAATACCGGCACTGGCAAGACGGCTGTTTTCCTGATAGCCCTTTTATCCAGATTGCTCGCTGGGAAGAAATCCGGCAAAGGTAATGTCCGGGCACTGGTGCTGGCACCGACCCGTGAACTGGTGAATCAGATAGCAAAAGAAGGGCTTGTTTTTGCCAAACACTGCAACCTGTCTGTCCGGGCGGTCTATGGCGGTGTCGATTACCAGAAGCAGATGGATTATCTGCAGAACAAGCAGTGTGATCTGCTGGTTGCCACTCCTGGTCGGCTCATTGATTTTATGAATAAAAGGGTCGTTGACCTGAGCAGCTGCCAGATTTTAGTACTCGATGAGGCGGATCGAATGCTGGACATGGGCTTTATTCCTGATGTTCGCCGAATTGTCGGCCGTCTACCGGCCAAAAAAGATCGACAGACTATGCTCTTTTCTGCCACTGTTTCAGACGACGTGCAACGCCTTGCTTCACAGTGGAGCGTGCAGCCGAAGGTGGTCGAGGCAGAGCCGGAGCAGGTGGCTGTCGATACAGTGGAACAGGTGGTCTATCTGGTTACGGCGGAAGAAAAATACGCCGTTCTCTATAATCTCATTCAGCAGAATCCGGACGACCGTATCATTGTTTTCGCCAATATGAAAAATGAAACGAAGCGATTAGCCAACCGTCTGCAGCGAAACAATATCGATTGTGTTCTTTTGTCCGGTGATGTTGATCAGAATAAACGTATGACCAGACTCGAAAATTTCAGGTCCGGTAAGGTGAAAGTACTCGTCGCAACCGACGTCGCCGGGCGTGGCATCCATATCGAAGGGATTACCTTCGTTGTTAACTATACTTTGCCCTATGAGCCGGAAGATTACGTCCATCGTATCGGCCGGACGGGAAGGGCCGGGGCCAACGGTAAGGCGGTAAGTTTTGCCTGCGAGGAAGGATCATTTTATCTGCCGGCCGTTGAGGAGTTCATTGGTAAGAAATTTGACTGTGTCCTGCCGGATGAGGCCTTGCTCATACCTCCGCCTAAAGGCCAAGATAAGAAAATAGAGCAAGACGGTCGTCCACCGCGTCCAAAGAGCAAGAGGCCGGGAAGGCAAAACTACAATCGAAGCAGAAGAGGAAGTGAAAAAAAAACGGTGTAGATTTATTTTAAAATTGTAAAACTGAACAGAAAAATTATCTCTTTTTGCAAGAAGTTGTTGTCCTATCGTTGAAAAATTGCTATAAAGTGTGGTTCGTATATATGAAGGTTGCTCCCCGAAGCGGGGGTAGCCTTATTTTCTTTTTACCTCAACATGCTCATTGTATGGGGGTAAAATAACCTTTACCATTTGGCCTCTGGTCTACAGGAAGAGTAAAATCCATGACAGAACAACTTAATCAATCAACCCAGGACAGCAGTGAAGAGATGAGCTTTGCCGATCTCTTTGAGATGGAAGAAAACAACAAGGTAGTCGCGGTGGGAGATGTTGCCATGGGCACCATCATCGGCACTGTTGACGATTATCTCCTTGTTGATGTTGGCGATAAAGCAGAAAGTTATATTGCCAAATCGGAATTCCGCCTGGAAGATGGTGAGGAAATCAAAATTGGTGACGTATTCGAGGTATTCGTAGAGCGCCGTAAGGAAGAAGGCGGACTCCTCCTGTCGCGAGAAAAGGCTATTGCCATAAAAGTATGGGAAAGAATTGCTGAGATTCAGGAAGCCGACGAAACAATTGAAGGTAAGATCGAAAGCCGTGTTAAAGGCGGCATGTCTGTTGATATAGGTGTTCCAGCATTCCTGCCATATTCTCAGATTGATCTTCGTCCTGTGAAGGATCTTGATGCCCTGATCGGCGAGATGATGGACTTTAAGATCTTGAAGTTCAATAAAAAGAGAAACAACGTCGTTATCTCCCGTCGAGCCATACTTGAAGAGGAACGCAACAAGCTCCGCGAGGAGATGCGCTCCAAATTGGAAGAAGGACAGATTATCAAAGGCGCCATTACCAATATTACCGACTACGGTCTCTTTATCGATATGGGTGGCATGGACGGTCTCTGTCATATCACCGATCTTTCTTGGGGACGTGTCTCACATCCGGCTAAACTCTACAAAGTGGGCGAAGAGCTGGAAGTTAAAGTCCTCAAGTACGATAGAGAGCATGATCGAGTATCCCTTGGTGTAAAGCAGCTGCGTGACGATCCATGGGCGACTGTTACCGAAAGATATCCGGTGAACCAGACGACCAAAGGAAAAGTTGTCTCTATTACTGATTATGGTGTGTTTGTCGAACTGGAAGAAGGGGTCGAAGGCCTGATCCACGTATCTGAAATGACCTGGTCGAAAAAACCCCGTCATCCATCCAAGATGGTTTCCGTAGGCGATGAAGTTGAAATTATGGTGTTGAATATCGAGACGGAAACTAAACGCATCTCGCTTGGTATGAAACAGCTTCAGCCGAATCCTTGGGATCTGGTCACCGAGAACTATCCGGTTGGCTCGGTCATTGAAGGGAAAATTAAAAATATCACCGATTTCGGTGTGTTCATAGGGATCGAAGAGGGCATAGACGGGCTGATCCATGTCTCTGATCTTTCCTGGACCGAGCGGATTAAGCATCCGTCAGAGAAATATGCCAAAGGGGAGACAATCCAGGCAGTCGTTCTGAAGATCGATAAAGAAAATGAGCGATTCTCTCTCGGTATCAAGCAACTCGTGCCCGATCCATGGCAGGCAGCCTACAATAATTACCCATCAGGGACCGTTGTTGAAGGCGAGATCACCAATGTCACCGACTTCGGTGTTTTTGTTAAACTTGAAGAAGGGATCGAAGGCCTTGTGCATGTCTCCGAACTCAGCAAAGACAAGGTGAAAACTCCGGTGGGCATGTATCAGGTCGGCGATACCTTGAAGGCAATTGTTATTAATGTTTCCGCCAAAGATCGCAAGATTGGCCTTTCCGTCAAGACCCTTGAGGGTGATGATGAAGAGGTAGCGGTAGAAAAATTTAAAAAAGCTGAAAAGGTTGCTGCTGAATCAGCACCCTCCACTTTTGGCGATCTGTTGAAAGCGGCTGCCGAAGGCACCGATTCTAACGATAACGACTAGGAACGAGCCTGCAAAAGGGCTTGGAATGCAGCTGAAAGGTTGTCTTGCTGGAGATCCGGCAGGACAACCTTTTTTTATACTTTCATAGGGACTGACTTTTTTGGTCGTCCTTGGTAAAAAATTGATTATACGTTATTAGGTATGTTGAAAAAAGATTTAGTAGACAAGGTCAGCGGCGAACTTTCGATGCAGAAACAGGATGTCAGCCTGGCTGTAGATATCATGCTGGAAACAATGGCCACGGCTCTGGTGGAAGAGAGGCGTATAGAATTGCGTGGGTTTGGCAGCTTTTCGGTAAGAGCGAGAAGACCGCGTTCAACCAAAAACCCCCGTACCGGTAAAATCATGGAAATTCCGGATCGTAAGACCCTGCATTTCACCATGAGCAAATCACTGAAAGAGGCACTCATTAGCGAAAAGGAGTAACGTCTCCTTTGCCCACACGGAGAATCTCGGGGATGTCGCTGGTTAGATCGATAACGGACGAGGGGTCGGGGAAAATTGGGCCGCCATCGACGATGAGTTCAATTCTATTGCCGAGATACTCCTCAATTGCAAATGGTTCGGCAAGCATTGTCTCGTCGTCTTCAAGTTGAACACTGGTATTGACGATGGGATTGCCCAGGGTCTCAAGCAGAAGTTTACTGATTGGATGGCTCGATACCCTGATGCCGACAGTCTTTTGTTTGGAGGCCATGATCTTCGGAACCAATTTTGTCCCCGGCAGGACAATGGTATATGGGCCGGGCAGGTTTTTTTTCATGAGCCGGTAGGCAGTATTTGACACGTGGGCATATTGGCTAATATCGGTTAAATCATAGCACATAAAGGAAAAAGGCTTGTCTTTAGGCCTTTTTTTTAATTGCACCAGCTGCTTGATGGCTTTTTGGTTAAAAAGGTCGCAGCCGATGCCGTAGCCGGTATCGGTGGGATAACAGATTATCGCCCCGCTTTTGAGTGCTTTGACAACCTGTTCAATCAGCCGGAGTTGGGGGTTTATCGGGTTAATTTCAAGCAGCATTTTTCGATCTTTCCTTTGTCCTCAAAGTCGGACCATTCGTATTGTATTGCTGGCAGACCTTCATTATACAGCCAGCCAGCATAAATAATGAGATTTTTTTCTAACCCGGATGAACGTGAAGAAAGCCGGGACTCTTTTCAGTGCTCGCTTGACGGGTGCTCTTTTTAGTACTCGCTTGACGGGTGCTCTTTTCAGTCCCCCTTGAGGGGGATAAGGACCTTGAAATAAATTATTGTTTCGCAAAAAAAAAGAAATAATTTGTAAGCTACTAAAGATGCTTTACTGTGCTAACTTAAAAAATTAAAGCATAATGTGAATTTTGAAAGGTGGCTAAGGTCTCCTTTTAAAACTCACTCCCTGACAAGGAGGGGACATGTTACCAGATCATATCGAAACCGCACTCACATTTGATGACTTATTGCTTGTACCTGCCGCCTCTGAAGTTTTACCCAATGAAGTAAACCTCGAGACGCGACTCACAGATACTATCTCTCTTAAGATCCCTCTGGCCAGCTCAGCCATGGATACCGTTACCGAGCATCGAACGGCCATAGCCATGGCCCGTGACGGTGGCATAGGTATAATTCATAAAAACATGACCATTGAGCAACAGGCGATTGAAGTCGAACGGGTGAAAAAGTCGGAATCAGGGATGATTATCGATCCGATTACCGTAACCCAGGACCAATCGGTTGGCGAAGTTCAAGAAATTATGAGTACCTATAAAATATCCGGTCTGCCGGTTCTCAACGAAGGAAAACTGGTCGGGATTGTCACCAACCGAGACCTGCGCTTTGTGTCCGATGATGATCTTCGGGTATCGGATGTCATGACCTCGAAAAACCTGGTGACAGCTAAAGTGGGTATTGATCTGGAACATTCCAAAGCCCTTTTGCACGAATACCGGATCGAAAAACTGCTGGTGGTGGACGATCTGGGGGCTTTGAAGGGGCTCATTACCATAAAAGACTTAGAAAAAATTAAAAAATATCCTCAGGCCGCCAAAGATAAATTTGGGCGTCTTTTGGTAGGTGCAGCTCTCGGCGTTGGCGAAAATATCGAAAGTCAGGCGGAAATGCTTTTAAAAGCCGGAGTTGACGTAGTGGTTGTCGATTCTGCCCATGGCCATTCGAGAGGCGTGCTGCGGGCCGTTGCCCGTGTGAAAGCTGCCTTTCCCCATCTTTCCGTTATCGCCGGCAATGTCGCCACGGGAGAGGGAACGGAAGATCTGATCAAGGCTGGGGCCAATGGCGTCAAGGTCGGTATCGGTCCCGGATCGATTTGCACCACCCGTGTCGTTGCCGGGGTCGGGGTGCCACAAATGACGGCTTTAAAAAATTGTGTAAAGGTAGCCAACAAATACAACATCCCGATAATTGCCGACGGAGGGATTAAATTTTCCGGCGATCTGGCCAAGGCTATCGGGGCAGGTGCCAGTACCGTCATGCTTGGCAGCCTTTTTGCCGGTACCGACGAAACCCCAGGGGACACTTTTCTTTATCAGGGGCGGACTTACAAAGGGTACCGGGGCATGGGATCGCTGGGGGCAATGAGTCAGAATCAGGGTTCTGCCGATCGCTACTTTCAATCGGAAGTATCCGCCACGTCAAAACTGGTTCCTGAGGGAATAGAAGGGAAGGTCCCTTATCGCGGGCCACTGTCAACGGTTATCTACCAGATGATAGGTGGACTGCGATCCGGCATGGGGTATGTCGGCGCTGCAACTATTGCTGAACTGCAGCAGAAGGCCCAGTTTGTCCGAATCTCTGCAGCGGGCCTTAGAGAATCCCATGTGCATGATGTCATAATTACCAAGGAAGCGCCAAACTATCGGACTGCCTAATTGTGATCCCGGAGTAAGGAAAAAAGCTGGGACTCTGTACGGTACTAAAAACATATTGAGGAGAGGACGGGAGCATACATGGATATTCATAGCGAAAAAATTATCATCCTTGATTTTGGGTCGCAGACCACCCAACTCATTGCCAGAAGAATCAGGGAGCAGAAAGTGTACAGTGAAATTCATCCTTTCTCTATCTCCCTGGATAAGCTCAAAGAGTTACGGCCATCTGGTATTGTCCTGTCTGGTGGGCCCTGTTCCGTCTATGACGAAGATGCTCCCCATTCCGACGCCGGGCTCTTTGATCTCGGTGTTCCTGTTCTCGGCATCTGTTACGGAGCTCAGTTGATGCTGCAGCAACTGGGCGGCAAGGTGGAAACAGCGGATAAACGTGAGTTTGGCAAGGCAGAACTGAGTATCAAAGATACAACGGGGCTTTTTGCCGGACTTGAAACCAATGGTATGCGGCACCAGGTTTGGATGAGTCATGGCGATCGTGTTGAGATCATTCCTGAGGGTTTTATAGCGACCGCAACAAGCGATAATTCACCTTTTGCGGCTCTGCGACATAAGACCCTGCCATTTTTTGGTGTCCAGTTTCATCCCGAGGTGGCGCATACAATTATTGGTACAGATGTGTTGCGAAATTTCATCTTCGGTATCTGCAACTGCAAGCCTGAATGGACGATGCATTCGTTTATAGAGCAGAATGTGCAGATTATTCGAGAGAAAATAGGTAAAGACAACGTTATCTGTGCTCTCTCTGGTGGTGTCGACAGCTCAGTGGTGGCGGCTATTATTCACCGGGCTGTCGGGGACCAACTCACCTGTATATATGTGAATAACGGCTTGATGCGCACCGGCGAAACCGGGTCGATCCTGCGTTTTTTTAAGGAAAAGAGTAAACTGAAGGTCATAGATATTGATGCAACGGATTATTTTCTTAACGAACTTAAGGGAATAGAGGATCCAGAAACTAAACGCAAGCGAATCGGCCTGGGTTTCATCAAAATCTTTGAGGAAGAGGCAAAAAAAATTGGCAAGGTGAAATATCTTGCCCAGGGAACGCTGTATCCTGATGTCATTGAATCGGTCAGTTTTCGTGGTGAAGCACCGATTAAATCCCATCACAATGTGGGCGGCTTGCCGGACATTATGCAGCTCGATCTTATCGAACCTCTGCGAGAACTGTTCAAGGATGAGGTACGCGAACTCGGCCTGGAGCTTGGTTTGCCGGAAGAGGCGATCTATAGGCAGCCTTTCCCGGGACCGGGGCTTGGCATAAGAATAATGGGTGAAGTGACTGCTGAGCGGTTGCGAATTCTGCGTCAGGCCGATGTCATTGTGCTCGAAGAGATGCGTAAAGCCGGCTGGTACAGAAAGGTTTGGCAATCCTTTGCCGTTCTTCTGCCTATCAAGACCGTAGGTGTTATGGGTGATGGCCGGACCTATGAACATGTCATCGCTATCCGCGCGGTTGATTCACGCGATGCCATGACTGCCGACTGGAGCAGGTTGCCCTATGAGATACTGAGCGAAATTTCCAGTCGTATTATCAACGAGGTGCGCGGCGTCAACAGAGTTGTTTATGATATCTCTTCAAAGCCACCGGCCACTATTGAGTGGGAATAATATGAAGCTTTTTACTTAACCATCTCAAATTCGAGGTTTTTATGAACTCGTAACGAGTTCATAATGATAGGCAGGTTGGTATACGTGACGATATGTTGAAAAGCGGAATCTATGTAGACGCGGAAAATATCCGGATGTGCGGTGGGTACGGCATGCGCTATGATGTGCTGGCAGAGCTTGGCAGCGTTGGCAATTCAACGCTGCTGCGGGCCAACTCCTACCTCGCCGAAGATCGGGAACGGACCAAGGACGATCCGGAGTATCGACAAAAGCTCTATCGTTATCATAGCGTTATCCGTCAGTGTGGTTTCAAGGTTATCAAAAAGTATGTCAAACACTTTGTCGATGATGAGGGGATCCTCACTACTAAGGCCAATGCCGATATGGATCTGGCTATCGATGCCCTGCTCCAGGCAAGAAACCTTGATCGGATCATTTTACTTACCGGCGATGGCGATTTTATTCGTCTGGTTCTTGCCTTGCAAAATATGGGCTGCCGCGTGGAAGTGATTGGTTTTAATCATGTCAGTAATGAATTAAAAGAAGCAGCAGACAACTTTCTGTCAGGTTTTCTGATCCCGGGACTTTTGCCGATTAACGGAGAGAACAAACATCGCGGTATTCCGATAAATTACAATGCGGACAGGGGCTTTGGCTTTATGCGCTACTATCGGTTGAGTCAGGAGGGTCTCCTCTCTCAATCCGTTTTTTTTCATTGTTCTAAAGCACAGGATATACACGACTCGCTGTTTCTTGATTCTGCCAACATTTTTGAGTTCACCATTGTCAAAAATCCAGATAACAGCGGCCGGACCGAGGCTTGGGATATTCAATCTATTGATGCATAAGGCGGATAAGATCATCTCGTTGCGGCTTATGCTGTCTGGATTCCTTCTTTGATCACCAAGAGAGCTACTCTCGCGAGAATCTCGTTTTCCGGTACACACGCTTGTTACAATACTCAGGAGCAAAAATGGAATGGAATATTGATATGGCAATGTTGAAGAGCATGCAGCCCTTGCTCATCTCATACGGTTCTAAGATAATTGCCGCACTGTTAATCTTTATTATCGGAAAGTGGATTGCCAGAAAGATTACCAACGTGTTGGCAAGGGTACTGGAAAGCAGAAAAGTTGAAGCCACTCTTATCGGTTTTCTTGAAGGGATCGTCTATTATGCCCTGTTAGCCACTGTTCTTATTGCAGCAGCGGGACAGCTGGGAATAAAAACTACTTCTTTTTTGGCAATACTCGGTGCGGCAGGACTGGCTATAGGTCTTGCCTTGAAGGATTCTCTGGCTAATTTCTCCTCCGGGATTATGTTGATTCTTTTCAGTCCGTTTAAGGTAGGCGATGTGGTGACGATTGCCGGCGAGACAGGAACAGTTAAGCAGATTCACGTTTTTAACACCATTATTGATACCGGTGATAATCAGCGAAAAATTATTCCCAACGGGATTATATCCAATGCCACAATCACCAATATCACCGCCAATCCAACGCGGCGCATTGATCTTGTTGTCGGCATTGGCTACGACGACGATATTCGAATGGCAAAAAAGACTCTGCAAGAAATCATGGCTGCCGACAGCAGGATACTGGCAGAACCCGCCCCATTTGTTGCGGTTTCGGAGCTGGGTGACTCTTCGGTGAACCTTGTTGTGCGGCCGTGGGTCACCAAGGAAAATTATTGGGCTGTTTTTTTTGCACTCAACGAAAAAATTAAAATTACTTTCGACGAACGCGGTATCTCTTTCCCCTATCCCCAGCAGGATGTCCATTTATTCAAGCCGGCTGAGTAGTTTTTTAATATGGCCTATGATTTTCTTCCCCATGACGTACTTGCCGCATTTTGCCAGGAACCAGCCAAATGCACTGTAACAGTTCTTGGTTGCGGTAATATTAACGATACCTACCTGGTGCAGTCCACTTTCCGTTCTTTTGTTCTGCAGAAAATCAATAGCGACGTTTTTAAAGATCCGCTTCGGGTCATCAATAATTTTCAAAACGTCAGCAACCACCTGAGCCAACAAAACAACAGCAGCAAACGACAATTGCAGGTAGCTCGACCGGTGCTGACTAGAGATAACCACTTATATTATCGTGGTGATTCCGGCTCCTTCTGGCGAGCCCAGACGTATATTGAACATAAAAGTTATCGAGTGCTGACTCATCCCGACCAGGCGCGTCAGGTCGGCCAGGTACTGGCCCTCTTTCATAGGCTTACCAGCGATCGTAACATCCAGGGGCTTCTTGACCCTCTGCCGGGTTTTCATTACCTGACCGGTTATCTTAATGAGTATGACTTGGAGATGCACAACCTGCAAGTTGATACCGCTCTGCACAAGGAATTTCGCTCATGCCTGGCAGCTGTCGAACGTTACCGACAGCGGGCAACAACTCTGGAAAGAGCCAAAGATGCCGGTATCCTTACTGTCCAGCCAATCCATGGCGATCCTAAAGCGGATAACTTCATCTTTAACGACCAAGGGGCAGCTGTTGGTCTCGTTGATCTTGATACTGTGGCTATGGGTCTGGTGCATCACGATCTGGGTGATTGCCTGCGTTCCTGCTGCAATCGATCTGGAGAAACGGGTAAAGAAGCTGTGCCGGTTACCTTTGACATGACCTTCTGCCGGGCATTGCTTGACGGCTATTTTTCGGGTTCTGCTCCACTGCTGGCGCAAGTACAGCGCAGCTATATCTTTGATGGGGTATTGCTTATTTGTTTTGAGCTGGGACTTCGTTTTTTTACCGACCATCTTCGTGGTAACACGTATTTTAAGGTGCAGCAGGATGGTGACAACCTTTTCAGAGCTGTCAAACAATTTCAGCTGGCAGATGCTATTGCTGAACGGGAAGAGGAGATCCGGGATATGGTGTTACATTGTCGGTTTGCATAAACAACCTTTTTTTGTACCTTGGACAAGTCCCCAAATGGCATTATAAAGAATTGCGCTTGACGGGTACTCTTTTCAGTCCCCGTGCTGTGCGGGGATAAGTTCCTTCATGCTTTCAATCGAATAAAGATACTGGCCGATGGTATCGGTCAAATGCGGCTGGAGATTGACAAATTCAATGCCAATTCGAGTCTCGCCAGGGTCAATCTGCATATTTCTAACCCTGCCGTGTATCTGCTGTTCTTCTTTTATTCCAGGCAGCAGACAACGGAGTAGAATCGAAGTATTCATGTCGATCTGAGGTAGAGGGATACCATTCTTATGTTTGATCTGACAGAGTCCTCCGCTCGTGCTCAAGTCGATAAGAGTCCCATAAAGTTCTGGTTGTTGATCGACATGGAAGGTGCTGGGTATAAAAATTGAGCTCCGCTTGGTTTTTCGTAGTTCGTGATAGTGAATAGCTCCGGGATATTCGAAAAAGAGGAGCTGGGAAGGTGAATCAACCGCCTTGAGGAGTTGCGACTTGAACATCCATGCCCGTCCTTTATGGACGTATTTAATGGCGACCCTCTGTTCTCCACCTACCAGATCCTCCATATCGGAGGAGGGCTGGGGGTTGGTGACAATCAGATAGTTCTCCTGGAGCATGCCAACCATCACACTTTCAAACAGGGCATCGAGGTGAGGAAATTCGAGTTGGACCCTGGAACCGATTTCCAGGGGAATGCGTCTGCCAAGGGTTGAAAGATGCTGCAACGGCAGTTGCAGCTTGTTCGGTGGGGATGTTTTGCAGTGCAACGTGCCACTTTCGCCGCCTAGACGAAAGGCTTCCATGATGATCGAAATCAGTGGCTTATTGATCTGTCGCTTCCTTTGGCCGTTGAAGAATCGTATTCTGATGACAATCTCCTGCCATGACAGAATACAGTGCGCTGCTTTTTCACCATTGAAGTGCTTGGTCTCTGCACCGATTAGCGCCCCACCTTTTACATAGAGGAGGCCGGTGTCATGTTGTCGGTTTACCTGGAGAGTACATGTTTTTTCCTCTGTCTCGAGGATTTGTAGCAGACGATGGATGGGGATGCCCTTGACTGTCCCACTGGTTGCTGAATCGAGTAATTCTTCGGCATGCATCAGCAGATTCGAGGTGTCAACCGGTTTTTCGAGACAGTGACTGGCCCCGCGTCGCACGGCCTCTTCCTGGATAATTACATCACCCTTGGATAAGGCGATACAGGGAATATAGGGAAAGGTATGGGTAAGCAGAGAAAAATCATCCAGGGAGCCGTTTTTCGGCAGGGAGAGATCGCAGACTATTAGGTCAACCTGCTGCTGTGACATGATAGTAATAGCTGCTCGTTCTTCTCTTGCGGTTAGTACGTTGATTTCTTCTTGCCAATGTTCAAAAAGGCCGACCAGCGCCTCGAGCTCGACAGCCTCATTTTCTATGATGACGACGGTTTTCATGATAATGATGTTTCTGGGTTGAAGTCGTATGGAAGGGGCGTTATTGTTTTGACGGCCTCTCTTAGTATGCAGAAAAATATACATAAAAGCAAAGATCTTGGTAACTATTCAGATATATGCAAAAAATTTACAGAACCACGGATCCTTGCAAATTCTTGCTATGGATGATATTACCTCTTCCAGATAGCACAACTCGTGAAAACATAAAAAAACTCATTATATAATGGACAATACATCACCATTCACCCTCCATAACAACTCTTCAGAATGTGCTGCGAGAAGAGGCGAAGTGCGCACCAGGCAGGGTGTTTTTCAGACCCCGGTATTTATGCCGGTAGGAACCCAGGGAACTGTCAAGGCGGTGACGCCGGAAAACCTTCTGGAAATGAATGCGCAGATTATTCTCGGCAATACCTACCATCTTTTTATCCGGCCAGGCCATGAACTAATAGAGAGTTTTGGGGGCTTGCATAATTTCATGAACTGGAAGGGCTCCATTTTGACCGACAGTGGCGGTTTTCAGATCTTTAGCTTAAAAGAACTGGCCACCATCACTGAAGAAGGTGCCGCATTTAGGTCCCACCTCGACGGCTCAAAATTATTTTTGAGCCCGGAGGATGCCATACATGTGCAGCAGTCGCTTGGTTCAGATATCATGATGTGTCTTGATACCTGTATTCCTTTTCCGGCTTCGCGAGATGAAGCCATTAAGGCTACTGATTTGACCAGTCGCTGGGCCAGGCGATGCCGGGAGGCCCACAGCAAAAAAGAGCAGCTTCTTTTTGGTATTGTGCAGGGAGGGATGTATCCGGACTTACGTAAGGATCATGCCGCCGCCCTAATCGATATCGGTTTTGACGGCTATGCCATTGGTGGGCTCAGTGTCGGCGAAGAAAAAAATCTCATGCACGAGATGACGGAAGCTACAGTGCCCAGCCTGCCGAAAGAGTATCCGGTGTATCTGATGGGAGTCGGTACCCCGGCTGATCTGGTCGAGGGCGTCTGGCGCGGCATTGATATGTTCGACTGCGTCATGCCGACCAGAAACGCACGGAACGGCACTCTCTTTACTTCAAAAGGCAAACTTTCCATCAAGAATTCCCGGTTTCGCGATGACCATAAACCGCTTGATGAAGAGTGCAGCTGTTATACCTGCAGGAACTACAGCAGGGCGTACCTGCGGCATCTTTTTCAGGCCCGGGAAATTCTCAGCTACCATTTGAACACCATTCATAATTTGCATTTCTATCTGCATTTAATGGCCGATATTCGTCAGGCGATCGAGACAGACAGTTTTGCTCGGTTTCGTAAAGATTTTTATAGCAAGCTCGAGCCCGAATGATTACCATGCACGAAGTTTTATGATTATATATGTAAGGCTTGTTCCTTCGAGCAAACTTTTACATATCCACGTTACTATTTTGGAGGATTTATTATGACAGGAATTGCTTATGCGGCTGGCCCTGCTGCCGGAGGCAGTTTTGGTGCCGGTGGATTTGCCTCATTTATCCCACTAATTCTGATCTTTGTGGTCTTTTACTTCTTGCTGATCAGACCGCAGCAGAAGCAGGCTAAACTGCATCAGGCCTTCCTCAGTGATTTGAAAAAAGGCCAGAAGATTGTCACCAAAGGCGGCCTGCACGGCGTTATTCTCGCAGTGGCGGATACGGTTATTACCCTGGAAATCGCTAAAGATATTTCCGTGAAGGTTTCCCGAGATGCGATCGGATCCTCGTTAAATAAGGATGGCGGTACTGCCCCGGCCAAGAAAGACCTGAAGAGCTCAGGCGGCTGAGGGATCAAGGGCTGCTGATATCCTCACAGGTTGTGGAGAAAGGTTAAAAAGCCGGTTTGCCCTGGAGGGTGATCCGGCTTCTTCTATTTATTGGGTCC
>RCMY010001612.1_pt1 | contig 21301 bp, 21 predicted proteins | sample 2041341 | NCBI WGS metagenome assembly RCMY01 (sample SAMN09708234, study PRJNA481090) | Marine sediment metagenome, whole genome shotgun sequencing project.
CCTTAAGAGGATAGCGGAAGAAGTAAGATTTTAAGAATCCAGTATGCCGGTGGGTTAAGATATCTAAAACTGTTCCATTAGAACTATCCATAAAGATAAATGACATTTTACCTTTAACCTCGTTAACTGAACGAAACTCATCAAAGGAAAGGTGTTTTGGTAAGTGTTTAAAGCTTGGGACATAGCTATCATTAATGCTATGAATCCAGGTGTTGATCGTTGTATGTGAAACGTCATTACGTTTAGCGATGTCTAAGACGGACTGTTTTGTTTTGATATCAAGAATGACTTGGCGATAAACAGACGTTGTGATTGAACAATTTGGCTTTACGATCGAACATTGATCAATAAAGGTGCGCTTGCAGTTCTTACAGTAGAAACGACACTTCTTGAGTTTAAGATAGGTAGTTATTCCAGAGCACCTATTGAGTCTTAGGGTAACAGTTTTAGAACCATTCTTAATAATCGAATACTGTGTATTGATGCAACCACAATGCATACAATGTTTAGGATTGCTTGGAGATAATGAAGCAGTGACCACATTGCATTCAATACCTTTAACGATTTCCTTTCTTACTGAATTATCTGAGAAAATGATGTTTGGGTCTTTAATGTTAAGTAGAAAACGTGTATTATTTTGATTAGACATAGATATATTCTCCTTATTTGGTTGTGGTGACTTAAGTATAGCGAGTTTATGTATCTATGTCCTTTTTTTTGCGAATTAATATAAAAAGGTGTCAGTGAGATTTATATCTCACCAACACCAGATTTTAAAGAACCCCAATTAGTGGAATGCGCTTTTTATATGGAAAAATTAACATGAGAAAATAGAATTGATATTTGTAGACGAAGGAAAGTCGGAGAAAAGGTATCGTTTTTAGCTATTGAGTATAATATAAGAAGCAGCCGTGTAAAATATTTGATAAGGTTAGTCGATCTTCATTGAGAAGAGATTTTAAGGAAGGATAAGAACACTTATTATTCAAAAGAATCAAAACAGGAAATAGTAAATAAGGTACTGATTGAGGGTTGTAGCACAATCTCTACAGCCATTGAATATGGGTTACCCAGTGATGGTGTGTTATTCAATTGGATAAAAACCAATAAAGAGAATAATTATGTTATAGTAGAAAAAACAAGAGAAAAAAATCATATACTATGATAAAAATTAAGACGAAGAGTCTCCTATCGATTATGAATCTATGAGTGATGAAGAAAAGATTAAGTATCTTGAGAAGAAGAACTCTCAACTTGAAAAAAGCAACATATATTTAGAAGCCGAATCTGAATACCTAAAAAAATTACATGCCGTAGTTCAAAAGAGAAACCAACAACAAAAGAAAAAGTAAGTATAATAATGAACAGCGGCCAAAGTACACTATAAAACTACTTTTTACAATATCTGGAGTAGCAAGTTCAACATACAAATATAACAATAAAAAAATAGATAAAGACAATAAGAACATAGATATTATAGATAGAATAAATCGCTGTTTTGAAAGTCATAAAGGTCGTTATGGATACAGAAGGATTACACTAACGTTTAAAGCAGAAGGTTTAGTGGTGAATCATAAGAAAGTAAAAAGATTAAAAAAATCATGAATCTCTTAGGATACGTCCCTAAAACTAATAATAAGTCTTATAAAGGTAATATGAAAGGAACAGTTAAGAACCTTTTACTAAAGAAGCACGTTGACGAAAAAACGAGGATATTGACAGTAGCTGAACATGATACATTTGGAAAAATATTTATGTAGAAGTGAAGTAGCAGAATGATAGAAACCAATGTTCACTGGAATGATTAACACAGGGTTAAGAGTAGGTGAAGTAACAGGTTTGGCTTGGAATGATAGTAACTTTGGAAATATAACAATCAGTGTTAACCAACGTTGTTTTACTATAAACACGGGGAAAGAAAGACCAGGTTTTCTGTAAATACACCTAAAACAAAGTCGGGATATAGAACTGTCCCCAAGATGGAAGTTGTAAGTGCAGTATTTCTTGAAAGAAAAGAATTACAGAAAATGTTAGACATTCCCCAAGTAATAAATGTTGATGGGTATACTAACTGTGTCTATTACAAAAAATTGGTGGTATTCAAAACCAAAGCATGCTAAATTTAGCGTTGAGAAGAATCATTAGTTTCTGTAATGGTTAATTCTTAAATAACGCAAAAGAAGATTAAGAAGTATTGTTGTCATCAAGAATGAACTGTCATATCTTAAGACATACATTCGCAACAAGACAAGATGAAGTGGGTGTCAACCTTAAAGCAATTCAAAAACGCTTGGTCACTCGGATATTGAAGCAACGTTGAACATTTATTCTGATGCTACGGACGGAAGAACTAAAGAGGAATAAGTTTGATAAGTTACAAGGGTATCAGAAAGACCAGAATAAGTAATGACGTAAACAAATAGTATATATATAGAATTTCCAATCTCACAGTGAACTATTTCTTCAACATGATATAATGATATGTAAATATGATAGAAAGGGGATTAAGGTGATGAAGGTTGTTTATTATAAATCAAGAGCTACATGTTTTACATGTGTTGACGTGGAACACAGTAAAAATGAATCAGGAGACGTTGCTAATGTTAGGGGATTCAATACAAAAACGAAAGATAATCAAAAAGTATTTAGCAGAAATAATGAGGAATTACTAAGTGACAACGGAGATAACATATCTGAAGAAAAGTTCAAAAGTATGATTAAGTCTGAGATTAAGAGGTACTTTAACCCATTCGATAATATAGTTGTATTAGCGGGTGCTGGAGCATCTATCGTGAATGATAATAAAGGAAAACCAGACAGAAATTATGGTCATACTGTACAAATGTTAGCGGTAGTAATAGATGAATTATTAGAAAACGAAAAAAACCTGTACTCGGTAAAAGAGATGAGTAATATTTGCCATTATGCAGTTCCCATTTCAAATGTAATTAATGGCCAAGGTGAACAAAAGAAGAAATATAATGATGAATTTGTTCTCGAAGATTTCTTATCAAAGGTAATTACTTATGAAGAGTTTTTTGAAGGTGATAATGATAAATTGAAATATATTAATACCAAAAACAAGATATTAGAAATCATAAAAGAAAAAACATCCTTTTCATTTGATGTGGAAAAACATAAGCATTCATCTCTAATTAAGACTATGTCAAGTACAATTAAGTCGCCTAATCGTCTAACCATTATTACGACTAATTATGATACTTTATTTGAACAAGCAGCAAGTTATTTGAATTTTACAGTTTTTGATGGATTTTCATTTGATGCATACCCTAAGTTTGATATTGATTTATTTGATTGGTCACTCGTAAAACCAATTTCAAATGTAAAGTCTGATAAAGTTGAGTATAAAAAATCAACTTTAAACCTGCTTAAAATTCATGGATCTCTGACATGGAAAAAAGAAGGTGATGACATTGTGAGGGTTAATAAGGAAATTAACAATGAACCTATAATGATATTCCCTAGTTCAAATAAATATTCACATAGTTACGAGAAACCTTACTTTGAACTTTTTTCGAAGTTTCAAGAAATTTTGAAAAGACCAAATACTTTGTTTATAACAACGGGGTTTAGCTTCTCGGATAGTCATATTGCAAAGATGATAACTCAAGCAATAAAGAGCACACCAAGCCTATCTGTTTTGGTCACTGATCTGAAATTAGATTCGAATGAAAAGAGTAGTAATTGGCATAATTTAGAAAAACTAATGGCTGATGGATACAGAATTGCATTTTTAAAAGCCACACTTGCTAGTGATTTAATTGATTACTTTGGCGAGGTGTCAAATGATAATTGATGATTTTTATACTAATCTTGATAAAAACAATTATTATCTTGGAATGGTTTCTCAGGTATACAAGAATGGTTGTGTAATTCAAACAGAAAATTTAACTTGGTTAAATAACAGAAGAATTATGGAAGAATTACTTGTGCCAAATACAATTAATTATTATGTTGTAGTTGATTCTTTAAAGGGATTATTTATTGGAGAAGTATACCAATCAAAAATAGCGAGTTCTGAAAATGCTCATTCAGCCATTAAGAATGATACTTCTGAAAGAATTCTTCCTGAGTTAAGCATTGATATTCTGGGAGTGATGTTACATCATACTTCCAGATTTAATACAACAGGATTTTATTCCGTTGGACTTACTGATAGAGTATATATTGCAAATAATGAAGTAAATAGAAAATTTCTAGAATCTATTGAAATTTCTCGGTTAAATGAGAACTATTTGAAGGATAAACTTAGCCCATTTGCAAAAGTGGTAAATTTGGGTGATCAAGATTTAATTCTTCATCCAGAGACTATTTTTGATAGACATATAATGGCTATTGGTACAACAAATAGTGGGAAATCAACATCAGCATTATCCATTCTTGATAAACTAATAATTGATAATAAGAAAGTTTTAATAATTGATCCTTCTGGAGAATACTCAGATGCTTTTAGTGAAAATTCAATTCAGAAACTAACGTTAGGAAGAGGGACTTCACTTGATCCTGGTAAAGTTTCATACAGTCAATGGGCGACGCTATTTGAAACTAATGATTCAACTCAGCCTGCCGTCTTATCAGAAGCTATCAGAAGTTTAAGATATCAGAAAAAGATGGGGAGAGATGAAGTATATACGAAAGAAGGAAGAATGATTGTGGACGTACTGAGTGAGTTGGACACTCTAAGAACTGATGATTTGTCTTTTAACCTTGCACTCTTACCAGATCAAATTACAAAAGAAGCTATAGAAGCAGACAAATACATGAGAGCATATCAGTCTGGGAGTTTTCAATTCAACAATAAACAATGGCTTGTACAAAAGGTAAATTATAAGTTAAGTAATATAAACCTACTACAGTTTTTTAGTGAAAAGAAAGTTCTAGAAGGTCAAGACAAAGTTCTTGATCTTATTGAAGAACTTGAAAAGTTTATGAGTAGTAAAGAAGGTGGTTTGTATATTGATGCATCTGCAATTGGAATTGGTGAAGGAATAGGTTCAATGATTATTGATTTGCTAAGCAACTATATTATTAATTATAAAAAAAAGGATGATATAGGTTTTATTATGTTTATTGATGAAGTTCACAGATATTCGAAAGATGTTCATTCGGGTGGTTTTCAAACAGGTCTAACGGCGATTGCAAGAGAAGGTAGAAAAAAAGGTGTTTTTCTCTTCTTAACTACTCAAAATCCTAATGATGTTCCCAATGAACTGTTAGGGCAAATAGGAACATTACTTATTCATAGATTAACTCACCGAAATGAGTTAGACTCAATACGAAACTATTTAACTGATAACTCATTTAAACAAGTTCCAAAGCTAAACCAAGGAGAAGCGATTCTGACGAGTATCAATTTACTTAAGGAACTTCATTTGAAGGTTGAGAAGTGTACTAGAACTCATAAAAATGATACAACCAAATTATAAAAATGTGCTTAAATAAGTATTGAGAATCTGCATAAGGACTAAAATGATTTGAAAGAAAAATTATAGTTTAGAAATAATATTACTAAAAAAATTAGTAATGGCACTTATTGAGAATTCGTTTTTATTAAATAATATAGACTGACAATAATATTTATAGAAAAGAGGAACGAAAATGGCATACGAAACACCACTAAAAATCGCGGAAGTAGTACAAGATATAGCAAACAATCAATACGTCTTACCTTCTATACAAAGGGAGTATGTATGGAATACTACACAAATTGAAACTCTATTTGATAGTATTATGCAAGACTATCCAATAGGGGCATTTCTTTTTTGGGAAATCTCCGGGAGTAAAATAAATGATTTTGACTTCTATGAATTTTTAAAGAATTATCATCAACGAGACAATTATCATAATCAAAAAATAAATTTAAAAGGTAGTAATAAGGTGACTGCTGTATTAGATGGTCAGCAAAGATTAACATCGCTTTATGTTGGCTTAAAAGGAACATATGCTGAAAAGCTACCGTATAAAAAGAAAAGTAATGATGAAGCGTTTCCAGCCAAAAAACTATTTTTGAATCTATTAAATGAGTCTAAAGAAGATGGGAACAAATATGATTTTAAGTTTCTAACATACTCTGAAATTGAGAACTCATCGGAGTGTTATTGGTTTGAAGTTGGTAAAATTTTGGCAATGGAAGAATTGGGTTTTGTTATGCAATACGTAACAGAAAATATATCGTATTCTGAGGATTTTGAATATTCAAAAGTTCAAGCACAATGTGCTATGAATACATTATCGAAGCTTTATAATGTAATACATACTTCAAGTTCAATCAGTTATTATAAAGAAAAATCTGAAGAACTAGATAAGGTTTTAAATATATTTATTCGAGTAAATAGCGGCGGTACAATTCTAAGTTATTCAGATCTACTATTGTCAATTGCATCTGCTCAATGGGACAAGTATGACGCAAGACAAGAGATTACAGATTTTGTCGATACAATAAACTCTATAGGTGCTGGATTTAATGTTAATAAAGATTTTGTACTAAAGAGTGCATTAGTATTAAGTGATCTGAGAAATATTGCGTTTAAAGTTGATAATTTTAACAAAACAAATATGCAATTAATTGAGTCAAAGTGGCAAATAATTAAGAAGTCAATACACATGGCTGTTAGGCTTGTTTCTTCTTTCGGATATTCAAGAGATAATTTATCTTCTAACAATGCACTAATACCGATTGCGTATTATTTGATGTCAATTAATCTTCCAGAAAGTTATGTTGAATCAAGTAAGAATGTTGAGGATAAAATACTTATTAAAAAATGGTTAATATCTTCATTACTAAAAAGAGCATTTAGTGGCCAACCAGATAATGTGCTCCGACCTATTAGAGATATTATTAGAGAAAATAGATCAGATAACTTTCCTCTTGATAAAATTATTGAAAAATTCAAAGGGACAAATAAATCAATTTCATTCTCGATTGATGACATTGATGAACATTTGTTAAAGCTCCAATATGGCAAGAGTGAAACACTTTCAACACTGATGTTATTATATCCCTCACTAGACTATAGTAATAAGTTCCATGTAGATCATATGTATCCTAAGAGTAAAATGAACAAGAAAAATTTGATAGACAGGGGTTTCTCAAGTGAAAAAATTGATAAATATATCAAACTAGTGAATGATATTAGTAATTTACAATTGTTATCTGCTATACCGAACATTGAAAAGCAAGACACAGATTACAATGAATGGTTCATGAACTCTTATAAGACTGATGAAGAAAAAAATCAATACAGGAGAACACATTATGCCCCAGTTATGGAATATTCCTTTGATAGTTTTGTTGAATTTACAGACAAAAGAAGAAAATTACTTAGAGATGAGTTAATAGAGAAACTCTTAAAATAGAGAGATGTTCAAATGTAATAAAGTTATTTATGTAGATTTTACAGCATGGTTGTTTAAAGTGATGTTATATACGTTGGGATTAATACCTTAAGTATACAGTAGATTCAATCTATATGATTTTAAACACAATTAATTACTGAAGGCAAGATGAGAAAATGATAAAGTATGGTGTTAATGATAATAATAAGAAATACTCTTCGATTTACGTGCACGCTTATAGTGCGCAAAGTTTATGTCTGTTAGAAGGTAATTCATAAAGAGCTATGAAGACTTATGAAATTAGACAAACCCAAAAGTAAACTTGGTCTTTTTTACACGTCCTATTTTTGGTTTGCTACTTCGGATTTCACGCCTCTTTTTACTTTTTATATAGGTTGAAAATAGCTTATTACTAATTTACTAAATGTCGATTTCGAGTTAATGGCTTGATAATTTGCCAGACTATGATTAGAAAGGTAGAACTACAAGTGTGATAATATGTATGATAAATGGAGTATAATAATTAAAGAATTGAAATCTAATCCTAGAGATTTACATACTTTACCTACAAATAATTCGCAAGCACGCTGGTTCTTTGCATACACAGATGGAGATAGAATATTCATAGAGCAAGCGAAGAGTAACTATCCATCATCAAAGATTTCAACAAGACGGATATTAGACTATAATGGATTTAAGAAAATCCACCCAATATATGTAAGAAGAAAGAGAGGAGAAAATGTTAGCTCTGAGGCAAGTGCGATTACTATGAATCAGTCATATTGGTATCCTGTAATCAAAGAATGCTTGAAGACTAAGTAAATCTATTAAGTATTTATTACCGATGAAGGTAATTTTCCCATGGTTTGAAACTCTATTATCGACATTGGTAGTAGAGTTTTTATTTGAATTTGATTAATATATAACAATTGGCAATAAATTATTACGTAATGTGTGTTCGAATATTGTAAGTGTGTAATCGTTTAATTGAACTTAACTCTAAAAATTGTAGAGCAACACCAAATTATCGCCTATGTGTGTAATATTATCTACAATGTGTGTAGATGTTGTGGTCGAGCTGGTTGGAATGCTGTTTTGAATCACTCTAAGTCTAATATATACTAAGGCTGTAAAGAGGTGAAAATATGGATATAGAAACAGTGGCAATGACAATAATTGCATATTCAGGTGATGCTCGTGGTCAGGCTTTTCAAGCTCTAGGCTATGCAAAAAGTAGAGATTTCAAAAAAGCTTATGAAATAATTGAAGTAGCAAAAGAAGAATCGGTTAAGGCTCATCAAGCGCAAACAGAGCTTCTATTTTCAGAAGCAAATGGAAATAAAATAGAAATGAACATACTTCTTGTACATGCACAAGACCATCTTATGTCGAGTATGTTAGCGATTGAATTGATAATAGAAATGATTCGTTTATATGAATCATGCAATAGCTAAGAAGGAGAAATTAGTATGAAAATTTTACTTGTATGTGCGGGTGGTTTATCCACAAGTATCTTAATGAACAAAGTTAAAAAATGGTCTGAGGAAAATGACTATCCTGTCCATATTGAAGCTGTAGCGAAAAGCGCCTATGAAAGAAAAGCTGCTGAATTCGATGTGGTATTATTGGGTCCTCAAATTTCATATAGTTTAGAAGAAGTTAGAAGTACTTCACCAATCCCAGTTGCAGTTATAGAACCTTTGGATTATGCAATGGGAAATGCAAAAAATGTAGTCGAACTTGCTAAGAAAACAGCAAATAAGGAGGGGTAAGAAATGAGTAAATTAGATAACATAGCTGAATCTAAGCTTATGAAAAAACTGCAGTCGTATAGTGTTAAGTTATCACAGAGTCCTGCTTTTAGTACAATAAGCTCAGGGATGGGCGGCACAATGGGTTTAATTATGATTGGGGCAATTGTACAAATACTAGTTATTGTTGGATCATACCTATTTAATTGGGCGCCAGATAGCACAATCTATACAACGTTATATATGCCTTATAAACTGACGATGGGTCTATTAGGTTTCTTTATGACATTTTCATTATCATTCAATTATGCAAAAAAATTAAAAGTTCCCGAACTACAAGCTGGATTTACAGCTTTAGTACTTTATATCTTGGTTACTGCACCGGTTGTTACGGCAACTGCAGGAAATCAAACATTTGATGCTTTAAACCTTAATAACATGGGTTCTGGTGGAATTTTCGTTGCTATAATTGTAGGGATGAGTTCAGTAAGAATTACACGCTTTGTAATGGACAAGAACTGGGTAATAAAAATGCCAGATGTTGTGCCAGAAGGAATATTGAATAGCTTTAACTCGATTATCCCTTCAGCAATAAATATCATTATCTGGTATGGCTTAGGAATACTGATCTCATATTACACTAAGGGAGCGATGACACTTGCTTCTGTAATCACAACATTAATTGCTATACCACTACAATATCTAGTATCGCCACTAGGGATGCTGGTGATAATTGCACTAAACCAAATATCATGGTTCTTTGGTATTCATGGTGGAAGTGTGGTATTTACAGCGATTATGGTTCCATACTTTACAGCATTTGCAACAAATAGTGAATTAGCATCCGCAGGATTACCGTTAATTGCTAACCCAGTGTTCTTATATACTGCATCAGCAATGATGGGTGGAACCGGAAATACCCTGGCACTATGCTTAATGGGGCTAAAGTCAGAGTCAAAACAGATTTCTGCAATTTCAAAAGCATCACTAATTCCTGGAATATTCAATATTAATGAGCCTGTGATTTTTGGGTTCCCAATGTTATACAATCCGATTTTATTAATTCCGTTTATCATGGTACCAGTAGTATCTGCAGGCTTAATGTATTTAGGATTTGCGTTTAATCTATTAACACCACCAAGCGTACTAATTATGACTGCTCTACCTGTAGGTCTGCAATCATTTATGGCATCACTTGACTGGCGTGCATTTATTTATGCGGCATTAATCTTTGTTATTAGTTATCTAATTTATTATCCATTCTTCAAAGTTTATGAGAAGCAATGTCTTGCTAAAGAGAGTGTTCAAGAGGAGATAGCTTAATGAATAATAAAACTAAGTTTCCTGAGAACTTCTATTGGGGTGGAGCAATATCTGCTAACCAGTCTGAAGGAGCTTGGAACATTGGCGGTAAAGGCCCTACAGTTTCCGACTATCAAACTGCTGGATCAGTTAAGAGTCCTCGAAGTATAACATATAGAGATAAAGATGGAAAACCAGGGAAAGCTAGGATGTTATCCATGCTGCCTAAGGGTGCAAAGTTGGCAGTTCTAGATGATGAATATTATCCTAGTCATGATGGTATTGATTTCTATAATCGATATAAAGAAGATATCGCGATGTTTGCAGAAATGGGTTTTAAAATGCTTAGATTATCGATTACATGGAGTAGGATTTTCCCAAAAGGAATTGAAAAAGAACCAAACCAAGAAGGGCTAGATTTCTATAAGGATGTTTTTCTAGAACTTAAAAAGCATAATATTGAACCACTAGTTACAATGTTTCATTATGACCCGCCAGCTTATCTAGTTGAGGAACTAGGAGGATGGAGTAATCGTGAATTAATAGATTTATTCGATCGATACAGTAAAACAATCCTAGAAGAGTACAAGGGTATTGTAAAATATTGGATTACATTTAATGAGTTGAACACAGTTACAATGCTTCACAAATTCATTCCAAATTATCCAATTGAAGTTCTGCGAAATGATTACCAGTCTTTACATCATCAACTTGTGGCAAGTGCTCGTGCAGTCATTAATGCAAAAAGAATTGATGAAAATTATGTTGTTGGATGCATGATGGGATCAACAGCAAGTTATCCACTAACACCTAATCCTAAAGATGTACTAGAGAACCAAAGAGTAGGATATGAAGATTTATACTATGCGACAGACACTATGGTTCGAGGTGAGTATCCATATTTTTCACAGAAAATATGGGATCGCTACGGAGTTAATTTAGAAATTTTAGATCAAGATTTATCCGACCTCAAAAAAGGGACTGTCGATATGATGACTTACTCATATTATGCTTCAGGTTGTGCTACTGTAAATGAAACTGCAGAAAAGGCGGTTGGGAACTTTACCATGGGTTCAAAGAATCCGTATTTGGAATACAGTGAGTGGGGATGGTCTTTAGATCCAGATGGACTTCGAATTGTGCTTAATGATGTTTACGGGCGCTATCAAATCCCGGTGATGATTGTTGAGAATGGATTAGGGGCACACGACAAGCTTGAAGATAACAATGTTATTAATGATCCTTATCGAATTGAATACCTTAAGCGTCATATTGAAGCAATGAAAGATGCAATATCTGATGGTGTTGATCTAATTGCTTACACATCATGGGGATGTATTGATCTAGTCAGTGCATCAACCGGTGAGATGAAAAAAAGGTATGGTTATATTTACGTTGACAAAGAAGATGATGGTTCAGGGACCATGAATCGTTATAAAAAACAATCATTTCATTGGTACAAAAAAGTTATTGAAAGTAACGGAGAAGTAATTTAAGAAATCAGACAAGCTTAGTACTTGTCTTTTTTTGCTATAATGAAAATAAAGGAGCGAGTTATGAAAACAAATAAAGAACGGATATACGATTATATTATTTCAAACTATAAAGATGAAATCGACTTTACGACAAATGAAATATCTTTAGGTGTTAACATCACTCGATCTAACACAAGTCGTCATCTTAACGAATTAGTGGAAGAGAAAAAACTTTGCAAAAACAAGACTCGGCCAGTAACATTTCGATTACGTAGTGATGCAAATGAGGATTCATTTAGTAAGCTCATAGGGTCAGAAGGCTCGCTAAGAAATCAAGTTCAACTTGCGAAAGCAGCAATTCTATATCCCGAAAGGACTCTGGCTACATTAATTAAAGGTCCCATAGGCAGTGGAAAGGATGTCTTTGCTGAAGCGATGACAAAATTTATGAAGGCTAATAATATTGTCAATGAAGACGCAAATCTAATAAAAATCAATGTAAACAGTTATTTAGACCAAAAAGAACTAGAAGATGACTTGTATAATTTTGAAACTGGTGTCATTTCCACTGTTACGGATAAAAAATCAGTGGTCTTACTAATCAAAAATATTGATAGTTTAAGCGTTCGTGTTCGAGAACGTATCTTTTCATCAATAGAATCTGGTCTTATTATTATCTCAACAATTGATAGTGATGCTCCCAGTTCATTGAAAAAAACAATAGAATCAAGGTATTCAGCTACTGTAAAATTACCTGGTCTTGAAGAACGTCCCATTGATGAGCGATTTGAATATGTAAAGAAGTTTTTAAATATTGAAGCAAGGCAGATGCAAAAAAACTTAGATTTAAACGCTGAATTACTTCGTTGCTTGTTGTTGTATAAACCTGAGCAGAATATACAACAATTGAAAAATGATATTAAATTAGGATGCGCCAACGCGTACGTAAGAAATGTTGCTGGCAATCAAAATCTAAAAATAATACTAAGCGATTTCCCTCTCTACATTAGGAAAGGATTTTTATACTATAAAGATAGAAGAAATGAAGTAGAGTCAATAATTCCTGATAATTATTCCTATACATTCTCTAGTGAAAGTATGGAGCTCGCAAAGGAAGAAGCTTTGCTGACTGATAATTCAATATATAAAGTTCTGGATAATAAAGTAGATGATCTAAAGAAACAAGGATTAAACAATGCCGAAATAGAGCTGGTAATCAATGAAACGCTGGATGAAGAGTTTTTAAGGTTAAACAAGAGAGTGACGCACGAATTGTTTGACAGAGCCAGTCTAGCAAAAATTGTCGATTATGAAATAGTAGAGAGTGTTGAAAAATTCTTAGCTGATGCTTCAACAAGTCTCAATAGAATATTTCCAAAGTCGGTATTTTATGGTTTAAGTCTTCACCTTAAGGCGGCTCTATCAAACGATAGCCGTAAAGTTCCAAATCTTAATGAAAATATTGCTGAGACAATTGAACGTTATCCTAAAGAATATAATTTGAGCAGAGACTTTGTTTTTGACTTAAATAAGAAATTCGGTGTAGATTTGCCAATCCAAGAAACAGTGTTTATTTGTATGTTTATATCAAAAACACATGAACTTGATCAAGAAAACAAGCCTATAGTAATCGTTGCAATGCATGGAAACAATGTTGCTGGATCTGTAGTTGATGTCGTTAAAACGTTAGTTGGTGTAGATAATATCTACGCTTATGACCTGAAACTTGACGAGGCTGTAAGTGATGCTTATGACGAACTAAAGTTCCTAATACTTGAGAAACATCAGAATAATGGAGTACTAATAATCTATGATATGGGTTCTATTAAGACAATGGCGGACACAATCCAGGAAGAAACGGGAATACACATAATGACTCTTGCTATTCCATTAACGCTGATAGCGCTAGATGCCAGTAGAAAAGCATCAACCTTTAGCCTTGATGACCTATATAGTAACATTTCAGAATCATATCAAGATAATGTCTCAAGCTTGAGGGAAGAGTATAATACTCCAAAGCAAAAAAAGACTATCGTTACTCTTTGTATGACTGGAGAGGGAAGTTCTTTACAGATGAAAAATTATCTCTATGAAAATCTAAACATAGACAATATAAACATTGTCTCTCTTGCGATTTCTGATAAGCCTAGACTGATTAATGAAATTAATGCATTAAATAAGAATAGTGAAGTTATATCTATTGTGGGAACATATAATCCTAATCTTTTCAATATCCCTTTTGTCCCAATTAGTAAAATATTTGAAACTCCAGTAGATAAACTGGATTTACTTTTAACACTAAATGAAACTACAAGAACAGCTGATGTAGATTATGAAGTGATATATAGTTACCTATCTGAGCAATTGATTGATTTCGATGTTAAGACATTAAAGGAAGTTTTGCCAAAAACAATGCGTAGAATAAAGCGAGTGTCAAAAGGTTTAACTTTGGATCAAGAGTTGGGTTTGTTTATGCATATTTCAACAAATATCTATAGATTGCAACATGATGAAGCTTCACAAATAAATATTAAAAAGAATTCAATATTAAGTAATAATAAGAAACTGTATTATGAGTTGACTGAAATATTAAAGCCTATTGAGTCAGAGTTTATGATTAAGTTTACGGATAATGACTTCTCCAATATTATAGGAATTATTAAGCAAGTTGTTTGATGCGAATCCGTATAACATAAAAAACAACAAAACAGTTTATTGATTACTTCTTTAGCTGGCTACTTAGCAGCAAACGGTTGTTCAATTGTTTACAATTAAACAGTATGTTATAGTAGTTAAAAATAAGGAGAAGATAATATGGAAAAAGAAATATTCGACTTCAAAGGGGCAGATAAAGAAATGCTAATGTATATTGGTGCTTCGTTAGTGGCATTGTTGTTGCCGATATATAAAGTTAGTTTTTTGGGGTTATCAGAATCAATTATAGGGTTTGATTTAGTTTTCTCAAGCGTCTACTTTATCTACATAGTAGTATTATTGGTTGCATTCGCGGTTCAAGTTGTTCCACAAGTTAGAGATCACGAGCTTGTAAGACAAAATAGTAAGGTGATTGACATAGTGATTCCTGCAGTTCTTGCAGTCATTACAATCTTGATGACACGTAGTGTAAACCAAGCAGCTTTAGGAATGGGAAGAAGAACAATTTTCGCATATCTATTAATTGTTGCTCATGTTGTATTTGCACTATATAAAAGCGGTCAATTGAATACTATCATTGATAAAATTAAGAACAAATAAAACGTAAGTTGATAATTTATACAAATTATCAACTTTTTCTTTGTGAATTGCATAATATTTAATGGTATGATTAACATAACAATTGAAAGGGTTTACTATGAGAAAAATAATATTGGTTTGTGCTGGTGGCATGTCTACTAGTATTCTAATGAAACGAATGGAAGATACCGCAAAAGAACAAGATTACGAAATTGATGTATCAGCTCACCCTGTAAGCCATGCTTATAAAGTAGGAATAGATGCAGATATTATCTTGATTGGACCTCAGGTTCGATTCCAACATCAAAAAGTTCAAGACTTATTTCCAGAAAAACCTGTCTTAGTTATGGATATGAGAACGTATGGAATGATGGACTCTGTTGCGATTATCAAAACTGTAAAAGAAACATTGGGTGACTAAGCTTCTAGGAGGGGACTATGCAATATCTTGTATTTGATATTGGTGGAACATTCATTAAATATGCGTTGATGAATGAAGAGTTAAATATTCTTGAAAAGGACAGTGTGCCAACACCGCTTGATACACAAGAAAACTTCGTTGCATCGCTAAAAAATATCTATGAAGAGTATAAAGACCGAATCAATGGCATCGCAGTATCAATGCCAGGTCGTATTGATCCATATAAAGGATATGCTTTTACAACTGGATCATTACTTCACTCTATGGAAACAGATCTTGTTAAGCTATTCCGACAATTTACTGATTTACCAGTATCCTTTGAGAATGATGCAAAATGTGCTGTTCTTGCAGAATTGGATAAAGGGGCACTCCGAGGTGTTCAAGATGGTGTCGTCTTGGTGTTTGGTTCAGGAGTTGGTGGAGGAATTGTAAAAGATGGGAAGCTTCATCGTGGACATAACTTTGCAGCAGGAGAATTTAGTTTTATTCTAGGTTTGAATGAGCAAGGGAAATTAGGACACTTTGCCATGTCCTCCAATACAATGTCTTTAGTACGTAAAGTCGCAAAACGAAAGAATGTACCAAGTTCAACTTTAGATGGTAAAGCTGTCTTTGATCTTGTTGAGGAAGGTGATGAGGATGCGTATGCAGCACTTGTCGAATTCTGTGACACGATTGTTATCCAACTCTATAATATTCAATATATTAATGACCCAGAAGTTATGGCTATTGGTGGAGGTATCAGTGCTCGACAAGTTTTCATTGACACTTTAAATGATAGAATTGATGTGTTGGAAACGAAACTACCTTTCGAGATGACAAAACCACGTGTAACGGTCTGTAAATACCGAAATGATGCAAACCTAATTGGTGCTTTGCTTCATTTTAAAGAGTATGCAATTCAATAATAAACAAAAACGCGAGATTATCGCGTTTTCTTCACATTATTAACTTTAATCCCAAGGTATGTTGTGCTAGAATACTAGAAAGGAGAAAACATGATGGAGTATTCAGTATTAGTTGTAGCTGCTGGTAAAAAAGCGGGAGAAGGCGAAAGCTATGAAAAAGTTCATGCTTTGTTTAATGGTTCAAAGCGTGTGCTAGATCAAACTGTTTCAATTTTTTTAGAGGACGAAAAATGTAAACAGATTGTAGTGGTAACCAGCCCTGCTGATATGCAAACATTTGTAAAAACTTCTGGCAGTGGAAAAATATTATTTGTAAAAGGCGGTAAGACCCGACAAGAAAGTGTTCTTATTGGACTCACGGCAGTGTCTGAGGATATCGTATTAATTCATGATGGAACGCGTCCTTGGTTAACTCATGATCTTATCGATAAATTGGTGCGTCGAATGAAGGAAGAAGAAGCATGTATCTTAGCTGTTCCTACAGCGACTGCAGTACATCGCGTTGAGAATGGATATGTAGTAGAAACATACCCTTCTGAAGAAACAATGCTTTCACAAACACCACAAGCATTCCAAACATCCTTTATTATAAATTGCTATCAAAAAGCAATCCAACAAGGACTTTCACTTCTTGATGATTCAGCAGTTGTAGCTGCGGTTTCTGATAGTAAAATTGCGATTGAAGAAGGAGACATTCGTAATACACGATTTATATTAAAAGATATTAATAATTAATAGGAAGAAACCAATTATGTGCATATATTATAGTGATGGAATATGTTTACATAGTAGGTTTCTTTTGCTATAATAGTCTAACGGATAAAGAAAATTATCCTTGCTCTAAAGAGCCATAGACCAAAAGGAGGTGTACAAATGCGTAAATATGAACTAATGTACATCGTAAAACCTTCACTAGACGAGGAAGCTCGTACAGCTGTTGTCGAAAAAGCACATGCTATCTTAACAGATAACGGAGCAACAATCGATAAAGTTGATGAATGGGGTTTACGTGAACTAGCATACGAAATCGAAGACTTTAAAAAAGGTTACTATGTAGTTACTACATTTACATCTAACGACGAAGCTGTTAACGAATTCAATCGTTTGACACGTATTAACAAAGATGTATTACGTCATATGATTGTTCGTTTAGACGAAAAAATCTAAGGAGTGATTAACTATGATTAACCGTGTTGTATTAGTGGGTCGTTTGACTCGAGACCCAGAACTTCGTAAAACACAAACAGGAAAATCGGTACTTTCATTTGCTGTTGCAGTTAACAGAAGATTTTCAAAAGAAGATCAAGCTGATTTCATTAACTGTGTAGCATGGAATCAAACTGCTGATTTTATTGCGAACTACCTTACAAAAGGTGCGCTCGTTAGTGTCGAAGGTTCAATTCAATCGAGATCGTATGAAGATGCTACTGGTAAACGTGTTTATGTTCAAGAAGTGGTTGCAGAATCTGTAAACTCACTTGAATCAAGAACACAACGTCAAGAGCGTGAACAACAAACACAACCGTATCAATCATCTGGAAACACAGGATATCAACCTGATCCAGAACCATCATTTTCAATGGATGATGAGCCGGTTCTTGACATTACAAGTGATGATCTTCCGTTCTAATTTAGAGAGGAGCTAGACTATGTCATTTAGAAAATTCCGTGGTCCACGTCGTAAAGTTTGCTATTTTACAAAAAATAACATCCAAACAATCGATTACAAAGATGTGGAACTATTAAAAAGATTTATCTCAGCAAATGGTAAAATTATTCCTAGACGTGTAACTGGTACAAAAGCTAAGTATCAACGTCCATTGGCAACTGCAATCAAACGTGCTCGCCAAATGGCTTTATTACCATACGTTTCAGATAACTAAGAAACAATCAATCCTCTCCATGTGAGAGGATTTTTCATAATTTTAGGAGGGGTAGAATGAAGCAAACAAAAAGCTTAACAGTTGGCGCGATGACAATCGCCTTAACAATGATGATTATGATGCTTGATAGAATAACGACAGGCTTCTTTATGACGTTTTTGGGCATACCTCTAGTTGTGTATGGCTCATATTATGATCTTAAGAACAGTGTTATCGTCTATGTTGCTTGTATTGTTATGACATTCATTCTAACTGCTTATTTACCAACAATTCTACTCATGATAGGTTATGGTGGAATGGGATTAGCTACGGTCTATACTTACAAAAAGAACATGAAAAAATGGCAATCTTATTTTTTCACTTACTTACTAAGTCTTCCGTTCTATTTTGTAATGATATATTACTTTGGTCAATTCTTTGGAGTTGATATTCAAGCGTCCATTGACCTTGTCGCCAACATTATTCCGGTAGAATCAAATGAACTTGTAGCTAACTTATTTGTATGGCTTAATATTATGATATTGCCAGCATTAGAAGTATGGCTCATTAGAATTTCTGCATACCTTGTTACAAATCTATTAAAACAACGATATCCTAATCTTCTACAATAGTCACAAAGGTCTTTTTGTGGTAGTATTTAGAAGTACCGACAAGGGGGAACAGTATGTCCAAACGATTGGAAAATTTACGTAGTAAACTCTATATTCTTGTCTTAATTCAATTAGTAGTAATTGTTATTTTTCAAGTGTTCATCACTGATTATTTAAGTATTGTACAATATATTGCTTTATTAATAGATGTCTTGCTAATTTTTGTAGTTCTTTTTAACGCTGTAAAAAGTGGAAGAGAACGTGTAGTTGAAGTTGCTGAGCTTTTAGGAGAAGAAGCACAATCAGCTTTTGAGTATGGAAAGATTTCCGTAATAACTCTTGATCAAGCTAATATCATTACTTGGATTAGCGAAAACTTTGATGAAGCTGTAATTGGAAGTCGTATTGATGAGGTGTTTCCTGATCTAATTCCATTAGTCTCTGGAAAAGAAGAGAAAGTTCGATTAATTATGAAAAATCATAATTATGAGGCAACAATGGCTGAAAGTGATCAACTTATCTTTCTTAAAGATGTTACGGTTCTTACAGAACTAGAACGCGTTAACCGAAACAATGCTATTGTTCTTGGTTTAGCTCACCTTGATAACTATGAAGAAATTACACAATACGAGGAAGAACAAACAATTGCATTAATTGATGCAAACATTCGTCAAGAGGTTGTACGTTGGGCTGATACTCATAATATGTATGTCCGTCGTATACGACAAGACCGTTATTTATTAGTATTAAATGAACAAATTTTTGAAACTATCTCTGAGGATCGCTTTTCAATACTTAATGATATTCGAAAAGCATCCGCTAATATTCATGCAAGCATTACCTTATCCCTTGCGTTTGCACGTAAAAGTGAGAACTTAAAGGAACTAGAAGATATGTCGAATTCTGCTCTTGAACTTGCTCAGGCACGTGGAGGAGACCAAGTTGCTATAAACCATAAAGAATCAGGGATGTCTTATTTCGGTGGTGCTAGTGAAGCCGTTGAGAAAAGATCGAAGGTTCGAGTTCGGGTTATGGCAGAGAACTTGGGAGACATTATTAGTAAATCCAAGGATGTAATTATCTTAGGACATAAAATGATGGACTTTGACTGCTTTGGTAGTGCTCTTGGGGTGGGTGCTATTGCAGAAGCATATGGTAAGAAAACATACATTGTTATGGATGAGAAAGATACGGAGATTAATCTTCTGGATGCTTTCTTTGATAAACGTGAAGTATTTGAAGAACACCATAACTTTATCTCAAAAGAAGATGCATTTAAACTGATAAGTGATAAAAGCCTTCTCATTATGGTTGACCATCACAGTCTTGAACAAACTCAATCTGTTGAGCTTGTAGGTGTTGCTAAGAGAATTGCAGTGATAGACCATCACCGTAGAACGGGTGACTTTAAGTTTAAACCAATCCTAACGTATATTGAATCATCAGCATCATCAGCAAGTGAGTTAATTGTTGAACTGTATCCTTACCATAGGAATAAAGTTCTCATTAGTAAAGATGTCGCAACCTTTATGTATACTGGTATGCTTATTGATACCAATCGATTCCGACATAGAAGTGGAAGCAGAACCTTCGAAGCAGCTGCTGAACTAAGAAAGTTTGGAGCTGATATTTCGGAAGTTGAGAACATGCTTCGAGATGACTATGTTGATTTTGAGATTAAAAATAAAATATTGGCAACAAGCAAACTTTATGACAATTATTATGTCATAGCTGCATATAAACATGAACCACTATCTCGTACGATGCTTTCACAAGCAGCAGATGAAATTTTATCAGTTCGAGAAGTAGAAGCTTCATTCGTTGTTGCATATATTAATGATGATACAGTCGCTATATCTTCCCGTTCAAAGGGAGAACTCAACGTGCAAATCGTTATGGAACGACTTGGAGGTGGTGGTCACTTTACAGGTGCAGCCACAGTTATCCATGATCAATCCATTCAAGAAATTGTAGAACGTTTAGTTAAAGTAGTCGATGATGTAAGAAAGGAAACAGAAGTATGAAAGTAATATTATTAAAAGATGTAAAGAAACTAGGAAAAAAAGACGATATTGTCAATGTAGCAGATGGCTACGCTCGTAACTTTTTACTCCCTAATAAATTAGCGGTTATCGCAAGTGGAACCAGTCGTGATGTTTTATCCGATCAAAAGCAAGAGCGTGCCAAAGAACATGATAAGAAAGTTCAAGAAGCACAAGAACTTGCTAAAGAATTAGAAAAGATTGTTCTTGAGTATACTGTTAAGGTTGGAAAAGATGGTCGTCCTTTTGGAACAATCTCAACCAAACAAATTGAAGAGACATTAAAGAAAGAACACGGTATTACTGTTGATAAACGTAAGTTTAAACCAAGCGGACCTT
>RCMY010001613.1_pt1 | contig 21300 bp, 17 predicted proteins | sample 2041341 | NCBI WGS metagenome assembly RCMY01 (sample SAMN09708234, study PRJNA481090) | Marine sediment metagenome, whole genome shotgun sequencing project.
TCGAGGCCATGTCGATCGGTTGGATCGATTTTGAACGTCTCGAGGGCACCTTCGAGCTTGTGTCCGCCGCGTCCCACGTATTTGGCCGGAGGTCCGCTCACCACGATCGCTTCGGCCGCGGACACCTGTCGAGTCGCCTTGAGCGCGGGTGCGCCGCCCACCGTGACCCGGCGGCTGCTGATCAGGTCGGTGGCATGTTGCCGTGAGGTCGCCAAACCACGTGCGACCAGTTCGGCATCGAGTCGGCGGCGGCTGATCGGAACGACCCTCCCAGAAGAGACGAAGGAGCGATACCCTCGTGAAGTGACGCGCGGCGGTTCGCGCGGCAGAATTGACTCTAGAACGTCCGAGAGCGGAGAGCCCCCACGTGAGTACAACCAATGCCGTAGAAGACCTCGAGCTCGAGGTCCGTACCTACGCCGACCGCTTTCAACAGCTCGTGAACAACGTGGAGCGGGTCATTCACGGCAAAACCCGTGAGATCCGCCTCGCATTTTTGTGCATGTTGGCCCAGGGCCATCTGCTGATCGAAGACGTTCCCGGTACTGGGAAAACCTCCCTTGCACGGGCGCTCGCCGAGTCGGTCGACGGCACGCTCACCCGTATCCAGTTCACGCCGGACCTCCTGCCGAGCGATGTGACCGGTGTACAGATCTTCAACCAGTCCAACAGCGAGTTCGAGTTTCATCCTGGCGCGGTCTTCGCGAATGTCGTGCTCGCCGACGAGATCAACCGCGCGTCACCAAAGACACAGTCGTCGTTGCTCGAAGTGATGGAGGAATACCAGGTCACCGTCGATGGTGTTCCCCGACCCGTGCCGAACCCGTTCCTCGTGGTCGCCACGATGAACCCGATCGAACATGACGGCACGTATGCGCTGCCCGAGGCACAAATCGATCGTTTCATGATGCGACTCTCGCTCGGTTATCCATCTGCGGTTGCCGAGATCGACATCATCGACAGCGCTCCTGCCGGGCGTACCCGGGTCGATGTCGAGCCGGTGCTCTCCACCGAAGAAGTTCGCCAGATGGCACGCGTGGCCGACACGATCTACATCTCGCCAGCCGTCCGCCAGTACATCGTGTCGATCGTGCGGGCCACAAGAGAACTTCCTGAGCTTCGCATCGGTGTCAGCCCCCGTGGATCGATTGCACTCGGTCGAACGGCGCGTGCGCTCGCAGCGGCGAACGGACGTCCTTTCGTGACTGCCGACGACGTGAAGGACCTCACCGAATCGGTGTTGGCGCACCGCATGTTGCTCAAGCCTGAGGCCGAGTTCGAGGGAATCGACAGCTTGGAACTCCTGCGAGCGGTCCTCCAAGAGATTCCAACGCCGAAAGAGCGCGTCGAGCGCTGATCTCGGGCGCCGTACTCGTGCTGACCAACGCAGGAAAGACGTTCCTCGTCATTGGGGTCCTCGCGCTGATCTCTGGGCTGTCGCTCGGGTATCAGACGCTCGCCGCGCTCGGCGTGGCGTTCCTGCTCGCGGTGCTGGTCGGTCGACTCTGGATTGTTCGCCGGCCGCGTGTCGAAGCCCATCGTGTCGTCGTGCCCGAACGTGTTCGGGTGGGGCGCCCCGCGGAGTCTCACCTGACGATCACCAATACCGGACGTCGACGGACGTCGGGCGGCCTCGCACTCGAACAATTCGGGGACGAACAGCTTCCGATCGAACTTCCCAGCCTCGAACCCAACGAATCGGCCGTGATCACGACGCAGCTGCCCACCGAATCCCGCGGCGTTTTCCGGGTGGGTCCCCTCGACGTGACCAGAGCAGATCCGTTCGGTCTCGTTCGCTCGGGTGAACCAGACGAAGGAATCACCAACCTGTGGGTGCATCCACAGATTCACCGCCTGGAGCCCTTTCCTCGAGGCGTCGCCCGAGACCTCGAGGGGCCGGAGTCTGGTGAGGCACTCGAGGGCGGAGTGACCTTTCACACCCTTCGCGACTACGTCCGAGGCGACGACCTTCGTCAGATTCACTGGCGATCCTCGGCACGAACCGGCAAATTGATGGTTCGCCACAATGTCGACACCAACCAGCCGAGATCACTGATCCTGCTCGACACCCGAGCATCGTTGTACTCCGCTGAGTCCTTCGAGGATGCCGTTCGAGCGGCTGCTTCGATCATGATGGCCTCGATGACCCGCGGTTTCGAGTTTCGGCTCCTGACGACCGACGGCATCGAGCTGAACCATCGGATGCCCCCGCCGACGATCATGGACCGCATGGCCGAAATTGGCTTGTCGTTCCGAGGTAGCGTGACCGAAACTCTCGAAGAGGTCAGATCCGACCTCGGCGGAGTGTCGATGGCGTTGATCACCGGTGGAATCTCGTCGGAAGATCTGGCCATGGTCAGCCGATTCCGCGAACGTTTCGAGGTCATGACGGTGGCGCAGTTCACCGTGGGTGCCAATGACTGGAACCACGGCATTGCCGACGCCACCGTTCTGACTGCCTCATCGAGCGAAGAGTTCGCTCGTGCATGGAACCAAGTCACGAGACGCTGATGAGACAACAGGTGTTTCTCGGGCAGGTTTCTGCCGCAGGTCTTTTGCTGACGATCTCGGCGCTGTTCTATGGCCGCGTCTTCGACGGCCCCGGATGGGTTGGTCCAGCCATTGGTTCGGTCTTGTTGTCCGGCGCTCTGTCGGTCGCCCTTGCCCGCACCGGTATGGGTCGCTGGTTTCGCATTCTCGCACTCGGCGTGGTCGGCGTGCTCTTCGTCGTTCTTGCCGTCATTCTCCCGGCGACGAGTTTCGGTGGACCAGGCGACATTGGCTCCGCCCTGTATGGTGCGACGATCGACGGCTGGCGCAATGCCCTCGAGAACACACTTCCGATCGACACGAGTGTGGCTGAACCGCTCGGTTTCGTCACCGTTCTCGGCTGGCTGACCGGTTCACTCACCGGCAGTTTGGTCACCAGATCCGAGCGGAGCGCACTGCCGGTCGTTCCGCCAATCGTGTACGCAGCAATTTCGTTGCCGCTCGCTGCGCCGAACGGGGTCGCTGCATATCTACTGATCGTGGCGCTCGTGGGTTCCGCGTTGTTGCTGTCACTCGTGCGGGCGGTTCCCCAGGCCACGCTCACCGGTCCCGCCAGAGAGCGCGTCACCGAGTTCGTCGGCGAGAAGATGTTGAGCGAACGGCTCATTGCCGGCGCACCAGTTCTGCTCGCACTCGCGTTCTTGGCACCGCTGATCGTATTGGTGTTGCCATCGGCTGACGATCCGTTCGATCCACGCCGACTCCGCAATGAGGAAGTTCAGTCGGCATCGGCGGTCAACCCACTGGCTCAACTGAAATCCCAGCGTGAAGCATCGAATCGTGCGTTCTTGCTCGAACTCCCCGCGCCGCCATCGGCGCAGTTCTTCAACCGAATGGCATTGGTATCGCTCGAGAACTACGACGGCGCGAATTGGACGACCAATTCCACGTACAGCGCCACCTCGGCCGACATCACCCCGAACTTCGACGTCGCCGTCGAGACCATCCAGGTGCAACAGGTCGTCGAGATTCTGGACAACACCTCCCCCTGGATTCCCGCTGCCCAACCGGTCAGCCGAATCGAAGCAGACGATGTCTGGTACGACCAGGTGTCGGGCAGTCTTTTGGATCGTAGCGACGACGAAAGTCGAACGTACACCGTCATTTCGCGTGTGCCTGGGGCGACCAACGAGCAGCTGATGACCGCGGTCGTCGACCGCACAGATCAGCGATACACATTGTTGCCACCGACGATCGGCCCCGATTCACCACTGAACGCGTTGGTGGCCGAGATCGAGGGAACCTCGGACTACGAACGTCTTCGTTCGCTCGAGGCGCTCCTTCGCGACAACTTCACTCTCGTCGTCGAGGAGCCCTCCGGCACGGCGCTCGGTCGCGTCGAAGAGTTTCTCGAGGAGGGCGAGGGGTATCGCGATCAGTTCGTCGCCGCATTCGCCATCGCTGCACGTCTCCAAGCACTTCCGACGCGGATCACCGTGGGGTATCGGATTGCCGAGCAGAACGAGGATTCGACGCTGGTCTTCTTGGACACGGTGACCTCGGAGGACTACGACGCCTGGCCAGAGGTTCTCTTCGACGGCATTGGGTGGGTTGCCTTCGACCCCGTGCCAACCGTCAGCGGCGAAGCGGGCGCCAACATCGACGATGCAACCAGGATTCCCGAGGGCACGGCAACAGCCTCAGGGCCACAGCCCCGTGAGAACGACCCCGGAGAAGACAGCGAGCTCGACGAGGAGGATCTCGGCGCAGGCACGACCGTTCGGGTATTGGTGGCCGGCGGGCTCTTCCTCGTTGTCTTCCCCGTGATGTTGCTGCTCATGGTGGCGATTGCGAAGTTGTTGCGCCGCCGCTACCGCCAGAACCTCGAAGACCCGACCGATCGGGTTCTCGCCGGCTGGCAAGAGTCCAAAGACCGCCTCCTCGAGGCTGGAATTGCAATCAGACCAGATATGACCATCAAAGAAATCGTGGCGTTGAGCCGTCGAGAACTTGGCGTGCATGCATCCTCGTCGTTGTCTGCGCTCGCGCCGTATGTCACGACCACGATCTACTCGCCACAGGCACCTGCGTCCTCGGCTGCTGACGCCGTGTGGAACGAGGTCGACCTGTTCGACCGTCAGCTCAACGAGACCCGGTCTCGCACACAGAACCTCAAGGCAAAGGTCGATCCGCGCCCCTTGCTCGAAAAGGTTTGAGCTACTCTTTTCCGAGGGCCGTCTTGTACGCGGCGAGGGTTCGTTCACGAGCTTCCGCGTGGTCGACGAGGGGCGTCGGGTAGGTGTCACCGAGGATCACGCCGGCGGAGGCGAGGTCGAACGGTGCGACTTCCCATGGCGCATGGATCTGCTTCGACGTCAATGACGCGAGCTCGGGTACCCACGTCTTGATGTATTCGCCGTGAGGATCGAAACGACGACTCTGCGTGATCGGGTTAAATATTCGAAAGTACGGAGCAGCGTCGGGTCCGGTCCCGGCGACCCATTGCCAGTTGCCGGCATTCTGGGACGGGTCGCCGTCGACCAAGAGATGGCGGAACCATCTTTCACCTTCGCGCCAATCGATGAGGAGATCCTTGACGAGAAACGATCCGGTGATCATCCGTACACGATTGTGCATCCACCCAGTGGCCTCGAGTTGTCGCATCCCCGCATCGACGATCGGGTAGCCGGTGAGGCCAGACTTCCAGGCCTCGAGCGCCTCTGGATCGTGTCGCCAGCGAATGGCGTCATACTCGGGACGAACTGCAGACGTCATCATCGCAGGCATCTCGAGGAGCATGTGGGCGTACCAATCGCGCCAGGCGAGCTGACGAATGAATGCAGCGCGCCCGGGGGTTGCGGTCCCGACGACATCGAGCACGGTTCTTGGTGAAATGGTGCCGAAGCGGAGATGGCTCGACAGTTCCGAGGTGCCGGGCAGCGCAGGGATGTTCCTCGTCGACTCGTACTCGTCGACATCGTCGAGCCATCGCACCAGTGTGGCGTGGGCGCCGCTAGCCCCGGGTTCGTGTGGCGGTGGGCCCACGTCGGGAAGCGGGTCACTCCGGCCCTCGGACACGACGGCTGCGCCCCCACCGTCGGGCAGGTCGGGCAGCGCGGTTGTCGACCAGGTCTTCGCAAAGGCCGAAAACACCCGCGAAAGCGTGCCTTTGCCGGTGAGAACGGTTCCGGGTACCGCCACTAACGTCCCCCACGAACGGACAGCTCGCAACCCGCTGAGTGCGATGACGTCGTCATCGCGACGTCGACCCCACCGGCTTGTTGCCTCGTTGAAGTACAACGCGTCGGCATCGGGCCCAAGACGTGGGATGAGTTCTCGTGGGTCACCGGCGAGGACGGTCAATTCTCCGTCATAGTCTGCGACCTCGTTGGCGAGTGCAGCCACGTTGGCCACCCACTGAGATCGTCGATACGGGCCGACCCGGTCGAGCAATTCGGTGTCCACCACCACCACGGGAAGGACCTCGTCATGTTCGCTGGTCGCTGCGCTCCACGCCGGATTTGTTTCGAGCCGGAGGTCGTTTCGGAACCAGACGATCGCTCGTGAACACATCGCAGCGACACTATCGCCGCCCGAGACGCCGTGGCTGACCAAGCGGCGATACGATCAGGGCCGTGTCGTACGAGGTCGAAACCCAGGTCTTCAACGGACCCTTTGACCTTCTGCTGCATCTGATCCTTGCTGAAGAGGTCGAGCTCTATGAGATTTCGCTCGCCACCATTGTCGACGCATATCTGTCCGAGCTCGAAAAGATGGAGCATCTCGATCTGAACGTGGCGACCGAATTCTTGTTGATCGCCGCAACCCTGGTGGAATTGAAGGCGCGACGCCTTCTCCCCGACGACGACCCATTCGATCTCGATGACGAGCTGGCGCTGTTCGAAGAGCGAGATCTTTTGTTGTCGCGACTCGTCGAATGCAAGACATTCAAGGACGCCGCTGCCATTCTCCGACGGCTCCACGACGCGGGGGGTCGCACATATCCACGGGTGGCTGGCGTCGAGGAACAGTTTCTCGGGCTCGCGCCGGACCTCCTCGAAGGCATCGACGTCGACGACCTCCATGCTGCCTGCATCCGCGCCCTGACGCCCAAACCCGAACCGCTGCTCGACCTGTACCACGTGAGCGCAGTGACCGCGTCGGTGTCCGACGCAGTCCGTGAACTCGTCGACGAGCTCCCGCAATCGGGCCGTATCTTCTTTCGGGAGCTGACTTCGGGCCTCGTGGACCGGATCGAAGTCGTCGTTCGATTCCTCGCCGTCCTCGAACTCTTCAAACAAGGCATGGTCGACATCGTGCAGGCTCGGGCCTTCGGTGACATCGACCTCGAATGGATCGGCGGAGATCCTGCACACGCATTGACCACCCTCGCAATCGACAGGTACGACGGATGACCGACCTTCAACCACCAACGACCGCTGCAACGTCCCCCCAGCCCACCGAACCTGCGGAGGCATCGTCAGGATCGATGTTGCCCGCAGAGCTGACCGCGGCGATCGAGGCTGTCTTGATGGTGGCTGAACGTCCGATCGAGCCTCGGTTGCTCGCCCAACTCGTGGAAGCGAGCGTCGAAGCCGTCGAGGCAACGTGCGCCGAACTCGACCAAACGTATCGAGAGCAGGGGAGAGGTTTCGTGCTCGCCCGGGTTGCCGGTGGGTACCGGTACCAGAGTCATCCCGAACAAGCTGCCTACGTCGAGCGGTTCGTTCTCGAAGGTCAATCCAGCCGTCTTTCGGCCGCTGCACTTGAGACGATGGCGATCGTCGCGTACAAACAGCCGATATCGCGCGCGCAGGTGGCATCGATTCGTGGCGTGTCGGTTGACGCGGTGATGCGAACCCTGACACAACGTGGATACATCGCTGAGGTCTCACGCGACAGCGGGCCTGGTCAGGCCGTGATGTACGGCACGACGGCGCTCTTTCTCGAGCGGCTCAACATCGATTCGATCGTCGATCTCCCCGAACTCGGAGATTTTGTTCCGAGCCCAGATGTGGTCGAAGCGCTCGAACATGGTCTTCGGTTCGATCCCGCCGAACATGATGTGGCGGTGGCGACGAACGACGAGTCCGAGGCGACGGACCGCAAAGAGGCAATCGATGACGTCGACGTGAACGGCGATGTTGTGCAAGAGCAGTCCGACGGTCTCCGCGAGCGCAGCGCCGACGAGGTGGTGATCGATCTTCGAGATTCGGTGACCGGCTACCGGGGTTCGGCGCCTGCATCCGACGACGAGGAATGAGCACGCCGCCGCAACAACACCCTCCTGGAGAGAGTGCCGGGTCTGGTGAACGGGCGGCCGTGGACAGCCCGCGACACCCGCCCGGAGAGAGCGCCGGGTCTGGTGAAAAGAGCGCCGGGTCTGGTGAAAACAGACAGCGTGTGCAAAAGGCACTCGCTGCTGCGGGGGTGGCCTCGCGGCGCGTGTCGGAAGACATGATCGCCGACGGCCGGATTCTGGTGAACGGCGTCATCGCGACGCTGGGTGACAAGGTTGACCCCGAGGTCGATGAGCTGCGTGTCGATGGCGCAGTCGTGTCGATCGATGCCACCCGACGGACCATCCTGTTGAACAAACCTGTTGGAGTGATCTCGACCGCCGAGGACACCCACGGACGTCCGACCGTCGTCGAGCTCGTCGGCGCCGACGAACGGCTGTACCCCGTCGGACGCCTCGACGCCGACAGCGAAGGGCTGATTCTTTTGACCAATGATGGCGGCCTCACCCAGCGACTGACACATCCGTCGTTCGGTGTCGAAAAGGAATACCTCGTCAGCGTCGAGGGCGAACTTCGACCTGGATCGCTTCGTACGTTGCGCCAGGGCGTCGATCTCGACGATGGTGTGACGTCGCCGGCGAAGGTGTCGCAGATTTCTCCAGGTCTCTTGCGAATCGTCATTCACGAAGGCCGGAATCGGCAGATTCGGCGCATGTGCGACGCGGTCGGTCACCCGGTCACACGTTTGGTCCGAACGAGGATCGGTCCGCTCACCGACACGACGTTGGCCCCCGGCGAATGGCGGGAACTCGAGCGCTCGGAAGTACGCGATATCGAAGCGGCCGTCGCAGAATCGTCGGGATAGGCTCGGCCGCTATGTCCAACGCACCATCGGGGTCGAGAGGAACGGCGGGGGTCATCGGCCTGGGCCTGATCGGCGGAAGCATCGCACTCGCCCTTGGTGACCTGGGATACGTCGTGGGCGGTGTTGACGCCGACCTCGACAACGCCGAGCGAGCGCTGGACGAAGGGATCATCGACGTGGTCGGATTGCCACCGGACGCAACGCTCACCGTGGTGGCGACACCAGTCGATTCGATTCCCGGCGGTGTTCGCCTCGCGCTCGAGGAGACGAGTGGTTGGGTGACCGACACGGGCAGTGTCAAGGGATCGATTGCCTCCGCGGTATCACACGAACGGTTCGTGCCCTCTCACCCCATGGCCGGTTCAGAACAGACGGGGCTCAATGGGGCACGGGCAGAGCTATTCCGAGGCGCTGCATGGGTGATCACTCCAACCGATCAGACCTCCGACGGCACCTTTGCCTCGATGCACGATCTTGTTGTCTCCTTGGGGGCCGATCCCGTCACGCTCACGCCACTGGCACACGATCGTATGGTGGCGACGGTCTCGCATGTCCCGCACCTCGCCGCTGCCGCTCTGATGAACGTGGCGAACAGGCGGTCGGACGAACATCTGGCGATGCTTCGTCTCGCAGCTGGCGGATTCCGCGACATGACGCGTATCGCCGCTGGATCACCCGACATCTGGCCGCCCATCTGCCTGCAGAACAGCGAGGCGATCTCCGACGTGCTGGAGGAGGTCATTGCCTCGCTGACCACGTTGAGGACAGCGGTTGTGGAAAGCGATTCCGGCACGATCCGTGACTCGTTGACGAGCGCGCGTTCTGCCCGGGTCAATCTTCCTGGTGCAGTGCCATTGCCGCCAAATCTTGCCGAGGCGCGGGTGCGGATCAAGGATCAGAAAGGCGAACTTGCAGCGATCACCGGGCTTGCTGCAGAGCTCGACGTCAACATCGTCGACCTCGAGATCGCGCACAGCGCCGAGGGTCCAACGGGTGTCATCGTTCTGCTGATCGATGCCGAAGCCATAGACATTTTTCGCGGTGGTTTGCTCGCTCGCGGCTACCGGCCCTCATTTCGGACACTGTCGTGACCGAGCTGCCCCACGAGCTTCGCGTGGTGCCGATCGAGGGGTCGCTCGATGCGGACGTGCGCGTGCCGGGCTCGAAAAGTCTCACGAATCGGGCGTTGATCATCGCCGCGCTGTGTGACGGTACTTCGATTTTGCGAGGAGTCGGATTGTCCGACGACACCGAGGCCATGATCGCCGCTCTTCGCGACATGGGGATCCCCGTGGTTGTCGAGGGAACGACCGTGACCATCGACGGAAAAGGTGGGGCACTCGACATCCCGTCGTCGCCTCTCGATGCGCGAATGTCGGGAACCAGCTCGAGGTTTCTGATCCCGTTGTTGGCCGTTGCAGGCGGCGGATCGATCGATGGTCATCAACAGTTGCGTAGGCGGCCGATGCTCGAACTGAACAACGCATTGCGTTCGCTGGGTCTCGATATCTCGAATGATCGGTTGCCGCTCACGTTGTCGGGCTCGATCACCGGGTTCTCCACGTCGATCGAGGCCGGTGTGTCGAGCCAGTTCGTCTCGGCACTTCTGCTGAGCGCACCGTTGTTTCCCAACGGGCTCGAACTCGAATTGGTCGGTGAACGCGTCTCGCAGCCCTACATCGACATGACCATCGGGATCATGCGACAGTTCGGCGCGACGGTGAAGATGCATGATCAGGTGATCGTCGTCTCGCCTGGCGGGTACACCGCGCAAGACCAGTTGATTGAACCCGATGCTTCGACGGCGACCTATCCGCTCGCAGCAGCTGCAATCGTCGGTGGTCGGGTGTCCATCCCCGGCCTCGGAAGCACGTCGCTGCAAGGCGATGTCGAGTTTGCCGAACGAGTCCTCGCGCCCATGGGTGCGTCGGTGCATATCGACCCTGATCGCATCGAGGTGAGAGGCAGCGGCGTGCTCGACCCGATCGATGTCGACCTTTCAGACATGAGCGACACCGCTCCGACGTTTGCTGTGCTCGCAGCAAGAGCCACGGGTACCAGCACCGTGTCGGGAATCGGCTTCATACGGGAGGGTAAGGAGTCGGACCGCGTAGGCAATCCGGTGACCGAACTGTGTCGTCTCGGTCTCACCGCCTCGGTCGACGACGACGGGTTCACGGTGGTCGGTGGGCCTCACACACACGCGATCGTCGAAACCTATGAGGATCATCGAATGGCCATGAGCCTTGCGCTTCTCGGCCTCGTCGACGAACCGGTCACGGTGCGCGACCCGGCGTGTTCGGCCAAAACCTTCCCTGGGTATTGGGACATGCTCGAGGATCTTCGATCGACTGCGCGTCGAACACCTCTGGTGTTGGCGATCGATGGTCCCGCAGGAAGCGGTAAATCAACCGTTGCGAAGCTCGTCTCGGAGCGGCTTCGGTTGCCACACCTCGATACCGGCGCGATGTATCGATCGGTGACCCTCGCGGTCCTGCGGGCAGGGGTCTCCCTCGACGATCACGAATCGGTGGCGACAGCAGCGCGGGATGCAAAGATCATCGTTGGCCCGTCGAGTGTTCTGATCGACGGCATCGATGTAACCACGGCGATTCGTGAGCCCGAAGTGACCGCCGCTGTGTCGGCCATCGCCGCCAATCCCGGTGTGCGCGTCGTCCTGGCCGAAGCACAACGGCAATGGGCACGTTCTCGGGGCGGAGCGGTGTTGGAGGGACGCGACATCGGTACGGCGGTCTTTCCCGACGCAACCCTCAAGATCTATCTCAACGCGTCCGTCGACGAACGAGCTCGGCGACGTGCCGCCGAAACTGGAGAGACCGACCTTGCAGAGATGCAACGCGCGATCGCCGATCGAGATCACCTCGACATGACCCGCGAGACCGATCCGCTCGCCGTGGCCGACGATGCACTCGTAGTCGATTCGACAGCCCTTCGCATCGATGATGTGGTGGACGAGATCGTCAAACAATGGGAGCAGGCACAGTGAACGACGGCGGGTACGGAGACGACCTTTCTCGTTTGCAGCGTGCGACCTGGATCGTCGGGAGAACACTCGTCTTGGTGTTCGCCAAACTCTGGTTTCGAGTCGAGGTTCACGGACGAGAGAACCTTCCGACGAGCGGTGCGTTCATCGTGAGTCCCGTTCATCGTTCGAATCTCGACACCCCGTTGTTGCCGGTGATTCGACAGGCCCCCATTCGTTTCATGGGGAAGGACTCGTTGTGGGAGGCCAGTCGATTCGCCGACTGGTTTCTGACGACGCTCGGTGGGTTTCCCGTCGATCGGGATGGGGCCGATCGTGGTGCGCTGCGACTCGCCGAGGAGATTCTCGAACGAGGCGAGACACTCGTGATGTTCCCCGAAGGAACCAGACGGTCGGGGCCGATCGTGCTCGAGGAAAACATGTTCGACGGGCCGAGTTTTCTTTCTGGTCGACAGCAGGTTCCCATCGTGCCGATTGGCATCGGTGGCAGCGAGCGGGCAATGCCAATCGGCGCCAAGTTCGTTCGTCCTCGAAAGATCATTTTTTTGATCGGCGAACCACTCGCTCCGCCGACACCCAATGACAACGGTCGTGTGTCTCGGCGGGCCGTCCAGCAACACACCGACGTCCTGCGTGCCCAGCTCCAGGAGCTGTTCGACCAAGCCTCGGCAATGGTTGCCTGATACCAATTCAGCCGAGCAACCGGAGCACCTCGCTCGCGCCGAGCTGACGGTCCTCGGTCGAGGGCGTCGCGCGCCGTTGTGCCCCGAGAGTGAACGCCGCTGCGGCGTCGATGGCAGCGAGCAGGTCTCGGAGCTTGCGTGGGGGAGGGAAGTACTCGTCTTCCTCGGTGATTCGTACTTCTGAAACGCCATTGATCGGGGCGAGTCGATCGATCACCGATTCGACGAGTTCTTCGCTGGCGGATGCGCCTGCCGTCACCCCGACGACGCCCGAAAGGTCGTGAGGCAGCTCGTCGGCCGTGTTCACCCGGATCACACGGTCGCAACCCGACTCTGCGGCGAGACGCGCAAGCGCCATCGTGTTCGACGAGTTCGAGGAGCCAATGACGACCATTGCGTCACATCGCGGCGCGATCTCCGTCAGCGCTCCCTGACGGTTCGTCGTGGCAAAACACAGGTCGCTGCGTCCCGGAGTCCACATGTCGGGCCAACGAGACAACGCCGCATCCTGCACGTTCTCCCAATCTCGATGGCTGAGTGTCGTCTGTGCCAGCAGGGCGGTCGGACCATCGATTTCGGGGAGCGCGTCGACCTCTTCCACCGATTCGACGCGGTGAATCGCTTCGGGGGCAACCGCCATCGTTCCGATGGCCTCCTCGTGACCCTCGTGGCCCACGTACACGATCTGGTAACCCTTGCCGGCTCGGACCTTGACCTCGTGATGCACCTTGGTGACGAGGGGACAGACCGAGTCGACGATGTACCCGCCAGTATTCGTGGCATCCTCGACGACCTCGGGCGCAGATCCGTGCGCGGACAACATGATCGGCGCTCCTTCGGGCACCTCGGAAATGTCGTCGACGAAGACGACGCCCATGTCCTCGAATCGTTGGACCACGAGGCGGTTGTGAACGATTTCGTGGTAGCAGTACACCGGCGGTTCGAAGGCCCGCACCATCGCTGCGAGTGCCTTGATAGCCATCTCGACCCCGGCGCAGAAACCACGAGGTGCAGCGAGAAGAACCTGGTCGACAGCCATGATGTGAGTGTATGGCCGATGACACCCCGGAACGGGCGCATCGGCCCCCGTTCCGTCGGCGGTCGCCCTAACCTTGACATGATGTCTGCGCCTCGAGTGATCACGGTTGAACCCGAATCCCCAGCTGCGCGCGCAGGTTTGCTGGTCGGCGACGAATTGTTGAGCATCGAGGGTGAGCAGCCGCGCGACATCCTCGAGTACCGAACCCTCGTTGATGGGTCAGACATCGCCTTCGTGATCGAACGCAACGGCATGACGCTCGATGTCGATGTTGCGAAGGACGCAACCGAGACACTTGGCATCGAGGTGCATTCTGCGCTCTTCGACGAGGTGCGCACGTGTGACAACCATTGCGAATTCTGCTTCATCTACCAGCTCCCCCCGAATCTTCGCAAGAGCCTCTACTTGAAGGACGACGACTACCGGCTGTCGTTTCTCTACGGGAATTACACGACGCTCACCCGCTTCACCGAGGCAGACCTCGAACGAGTGATCACCGAAAAACTTTCACCCTTGAACGTCAGCATCCATGCGAGTGATGCCGCCATCAGGGAAGAGATGCTGCGAAATCGACGGGGTGCGTCGTCGTTGCGTTGGCTGTCCGCCTTGCTCGATGCGGGGATCGAGGTGCACGGACAGGTCGTTGTCTGCCCAGGGATCAACGATGGCGACGTGCTCGATCAGACCCTCGCCGACATTGCCGACAAGTACCGCGGTCTCGCAACCGTGTGTGTGGTGCCACTCGGGGTGTCGAAGTATTCGACCGAAGAACGTATGCGTGCCCACACCATCGAAGAAGCACAGTCGGTCATCGAGATCGTCGAGCGATGGCAGGACGTGTTCGATGCCGCCGTCGGGGCTCGCACGGTTCATGCCTCCGACGAGTACTACATCGCTGCCGAACGCCCGTTTCCACCACGGGAGAATTATGGCGACACCCCGATGTACGAAGATGGCATTGGAATGGCTCGCGCATTCGAAGCGGAGTTTTCTGGACTGGTCGACACCGGCATCGGTACGGAAGCCGGGTTCTTTGCCTGGGTCGATGCAGCACCCGCTGAGGGGTATCGAGCACCGAGGACCTGCGTCGACGGCGACGGGACTGCTGTGGGACAGCAGGTCGCGCTTCGCCCACGCAAGACCGCCCCCGTGGGTGTGCTGACCGGATCGCTGGGTGCGGCGGTCATCGAACCACTCGTGGCGTCGATCGACCGCACCGATGTCCGGGTGGTGACGGTCGACAATCAGTTCTTTGGAGGGAACGTCGGCGTTGCGGGGCTGATGGTCGGCGAAGACCTACAGCGAGTGCTCGCGACCGAACCCGAGGGCCACCGGTACCTTCTTCCGGATGTGTGCCTGAATCGTGGCGTGTTCCTCGATGGACTGACGCCCGACGACCTTCCACGGCCCGTCGAAGTGATCGCGACCGACGGTATTGCCCTTCGACGAGCCTTGGAGCCACGATGATCACCCTTCCCACCGTCGCAATCGTCGGTCGTCCCAACGTTGGGAAGTCAACGCTCGTCAACCGAATTCTCGGTCGCCGCGAGGCAATTGTCGAACAACGCCCCGGGGTCACCCGAGACCGCAAGGAAGTCGTTGCCGAATGGTGTGGGCGCGAGTTCACGCTGATCGACACTGGTGGATGGATGGCCGACATCGACGGCGACGATCTGGACGCCAAGGTCTCACGCCAGAGCGAAAAGGCGATCGCTGAAGCCGATGTCGTGCTCATGGTCACCGATGCGTCGGTTGGACCTACTGCCGATGATCAGCTCGTTGCGGATCTGGTGCGCCGAGTGGACGCGCCGACGTTCCTCGTGGCAAACAAGGTCGACTCCGAGCAACAACAGCCCATGATCTGGGATCTGATCACGCTCGGTGTCGGCGATCCGATACCGGTGAGCGCACTACATGGTGTGGGTACCGCCGACCTGCTCGACACGATCGTGGCTGTGCTCCCCGAGGTCGAGGAAGAAGAAGAGATCGAAGACGAGAACCGCATCTTCGGAGTCTCGATCGTCGGCCGTCCCAACGTCGGCAAATCGACGTTGTTCAATCGACTCATCGGCGAAGATCGAGCAGTTGTGCACGACATGCCCGGCACGACCCGCGACTCGATCGATACGGTCGTCGAGACCGCCAACGGGCCGATCCGGTTCATCGACACGGCCGGTATGCGGCGCAAGTCGAAGGTCGACGAGGAGACCGAGTACTACTCGCTCGTCCGTGCTCTTCGTGCGGTCGACAAATCCGACGTCGCCTTCCTCGTGATCGACGCAACGATCGGCGTCACCGCGCAAGACCAACGGCTCGCAGAGCGCGTCGATGCGTCGGGTTGCCCAATCGTGGTGCTGTTGAACAAATGGGAACTTCTCGATGCCGAGGGTCGCAACAACACGATGCGCGGCGTCGAACGAAAGTTGCACTTCCTCGGCGAGTCGCCGATTCTTCGAATCTCTGCGTTGACGGGAAAGAGCGTGCAGAAGTTGTGGCCGGCACTCGAGGAAGCCCTGGCCGCCTATTCAACTCGAATTCCCACCCGCAAGGTCAACGTCGTGCTCCGGGCCGCACAAGCGGCCCAATCCGCACCCGACGGAGCGCGGGTGTTGTACGCGACGCAGGGTGCAACCGACCCGCCGACCTTCACCTTGTTCACGAACAAAGAGCTGCCGCGCACATACCTGCGGTACCTCGAGCGCAGCCTTCGTGAAGCATTCGACATGGGGAACACGCCCATCAAGATGCGAGTTCGCCGCAGATAATGCGATGCTCGGCTACCGTTTGTTCCATGAAGGCTGACGTCGCATGAAGGCTGCCGTACTCATCGGTCTCGGTCTGATCTGCGTCGTTGCCGCGATCGGATGGGCCCGGTCGGCCCGATATCGACGCCGTTTTCTCGCCAATGTCGAGCACGATCCCGAGAATGCCCAGCAAGATTCGGCATGGCAGTTGGCGCAATCAGCCTTCCGAAAAGAAGTGCACTCCGCGCTGCTGTACTCGATTCTTGCCATTGCTTCGTTCGCAACGGCGGCGAGCAGCGACGATCGGGTCGCCATGGTTTTTGCGCTTGCCGCAATCCCCGCCGTCGTCTCCGTGGCGTGGTCGAGGGGAGCGGTCCGCGAAGCCCGCCTGTCTCGGCAACGTTTTTTTCTCGAGCGTCGAGCCGAAGAAGCTCTCCAACAGGAGGACTTCGCGCCCAAGGCGTGGGCTGCTCGCCTGGCCCCCGATTCACTTCCCGATGTCACCGGATTCGAGGTCGGCCGGGTGTACGAGGCTGGTTCGGGGCTGATGGCGGGTGATTTCTTCGACGTTTATCGGGTTGGTGACAAACGGCTGGCAGCGGTGATCGGCGATGTGGCCGGACACGGTATCGAGAGCTCGATCACCGCATTTCAGGCCAAGTATCTTTTGCGAGTGTTTCTCCGACAGTTCCGCGATCCGGCGCAGGCGCTCGAAGAGTTGAACCGTCAGATGGCCGAGATGGACCGGGGCGAAGAGTTCATATCGATGATCGTCGTCGTGTTCGACACCGAAGCCGGAACGATTCGATACGCGTCGGCCGGTCATCCAGCAGGCTGGCTCTGGCACGCCCGAGAGGTACAACCGCTTCGCGCAACCGGACCCCTCCTGATGCTCGATCCGGGCGCCTCGTATTTCAGCAAGGAAATTCCTCTGGCCCCCGATGACTTCGTGCTTCTCTACACCGACGGCTTGGCAGAGGCTCGTAATGGCGACGAGTTGTTCGGCGAGGAGCGAGTGGCGATGGCAATTCGTAGGGATCCCGGGGTGGCTCCAGAAGTGTTGACCAAAGGGCTTCTCGAGGAGGCTCGGGACTTCGCCAACGGGATGATCGAGGACGATGTTGCCATCCTCGCCGTCCGTCGTTCCTGACCGATGCCGTGGTGCGACTCGTGCTCGGCGTACCACGCGCCCACAGCACTCGACGACGGTGCCTGTCCTCGCTGTGGTGGCCCGATTTCAGATGCACCGCACGCTGAACAGGAGCAGTCGGTGGGGGTATCGGCCCCATGGCACTTCTGGGTCGTGGTGGTGCTCTTGGCGCTCTACCTGCTCTGGCGTGTGATCGGTCTCGTGATCTGGATCTTCAACTAGGTACCACGGTCGTCTCAGGTGAACATCTTCGCGACCTCGGCAGCATCAGACTCGGCCTGATCGAGCAGGGCCACCGTGCGGTCCGGTTTCATGCTGTACTCGTCGTGTGCCCGGCTGACGACGGCGTCGCGAATGTCGATGTCGACAAATTCGCGAAACGGTGCCGACAAGACCACGGCTGGGGGAGCGTTGTGAGAGCCCATGCCGTGGTGCCCGCCGATCGCTTCGCGAATCGGTGCTGGAAGATCCCACTCCTCGCACATTCGTAGGGCGATCTGGTCGTGGCTCCAACCGAAATGGTTGTGCTCGAGGTCGTGCAGGTCGTCTCCGCCTCCATGCCACTCGTTCAGAAGCGGGCGGTAGTCGGTTCGTTCCACGGCGAGCAGGGGGATCGCCATGTCGAGCAAGAGACCAGAGGTGAAACTGACTCCGGCTGTCGCAGGATGCAGCTCGTCGGCAAATGCTCTTGCGACGGCGCCCCGATAGGCAGCAGCGCGCCAGAACCTCTTCTGATCGAGGCCCTCGACGTCGACGTTGGGAAGGGCGACGTTGACACCGATCGCGAGCAGCATTGACTCCACGGTTCCAAGACCGGCCATCGCGACCGCTTGCGAGACGCTCGTGACCGGCTTCGAGGGCGCAAACGATGCCGAGTTGACGAGTCGCAAAAGTTTGATCGTCGCACCGGGGTCGGGTTGTAGCGCCTCGGCAACCGCCGCTGCAGAGACGTCGGGTTCACGAATTTTCTGCAGGGCATCCAGGATCACCCCGGGAAAACTCGGAAGTTCGAGATCTCCGAGCGCATCACGCAACGGATCGGGTGGTGACTGTTCGCGGTGTTTCTTGAACGGTGTTCTCATGGTTCAACCTGACCTTCGGGCGATTTTGTCGGAAAGAATGCTCATCATTCCGCCCAGGCTGAAATAGCCGAGGATGACTTCTGAGACTGCGAGTATCTGCGCGGCGATCGATCCGGGAAGGACGTCGCCGTAACCGAGTGTCGTGAAGGTCACGACGCTGTAGTACACGGGCGAGAACGATGTTTCCGCGTCGCCCCAATCGATGTCGACCTGTGTGTAGAGCACGGCATAGAACAAGGCGATGACCATCGTCCACGCGGTCCACCGGAACAACGAACGGCCACAATCCGAGGTCGCCCACCACAACTTGTACAGCCATTCGTGCCGGTCCGATTGGTTTCGGAACTCATGCAGGTAGTTCTCGTCGAGCGCATGCCTTCGAAGGAGCCATGCCCCGGTGAAATCGACGTTTCGAAGATCGGCACCAATCCAATCGGCGGTTTGATATCCATGAACCGAGCGAAGTTTGGTGTCGGTGAGATCGGTGTCTCGAAACGATGCGCCGTCGACCGGGCTGCCACTGAGGTCTGCGCCGCTCATCTTGGCGCCATCGAACGATGTCGATCGAAGTGTCGTTTCTTTCATACGCGTACCTTCGAGATTCGCCGCCCGGAAGTCGGCATTCGTCAGATCAGCGCCAGTGAAGGTTGCGTTGGTCGCATTGACGTTGAAGAACTGTGCGTCGATGGCCGTCGCTTTGCCGAATCCAGCATTCTGTATGTCGGCATCGGTCAGATTTGCCCCGTCGAGGGTGGCACCGAGTAGCTCAGCTCCGGTGAGGTCGGTGCCAAAAAGCGTGGCTTCACGCAGGTTGGCGCCAACGAGGCGAGTTCCTCGCATGTCTGCGCTGCTGAGATCACAGGTGGAGAGGTCGGCCCCGCTGAGGTCGAGGCCAGCGAGATCTGCGCGAATCAGTGAGAGCGAGGCGAAGTCGATTTTGCCTGCAGGACGAGGGAGCGGTGCTCGTTCGCCTTTCTCGGGACGACGCGAGCGCGCTTCTTCGAGCGCCTGCAGCGCTTCGCTTCGTTCAAATTTGTGTAGGTCGACACCACTGGTGCCGCCGGTTCCGCCCCGCCGGGTCATAGGCAATCATCGGTTCGTGCGGTCAAGTTGTGAGCGATTTTCACGCCGGTCTCGACAGAGATCTAGCTCGGAGGGGGGAACGAGGTCGACAACAGGACCCGATTTCGTCCAGCGTCTTTTGCCTCGTACAGCGCTTCATCGGCAGCCTTGACGAGCTGGGCAGCGTCGCCGTCCGTCTCTGGAGCTTCCAGCGTCGCGACACCAAATGACACGGTGATGTTGAGGAGTTCTCCTGAGGGGATCTCGATGTCGACGAGCTCAATCGTCTTGCGGATCCGCTCTCCGGCAAGCATCAACTCCTCAGCGGTGGTCGACGGAGCCAACAAGATGAACTCCTCGCCGCCGTAGCGAGCAATCGTCTCTTCCGAACGAGTGGTCATCGTGAGAATTTCGGCGAGCTTCACCAGCACCGCATCTCCAGCATCGTGGCCATGTGTGTCGTTCACCAACTTGAACTTGTCGATGTCCATCATGATGACGCCCATGCTCTTCGGAACGGAATGTGGGTTGCGGATACGAAGTTTCAGCTGCTGCATCAACTGTTCGTTGAACGCTCGACGGTTGTGGAGACTGGTGAGGGGATCCTGACGAGCCTGTGCTTCGAGCTCGACGTTCGTGCGTTCGAGCTCGACTCGACGCTCAGATTCTGCACGCCATGCAGCGTCGGTCTGAAGCGACAGTTCGACCAATTCGCCTCGCGCCGTGTTGACGATCTCTGCATAACGTTCGACGTCGGCATCGACACCGAACTGTTTTGCGAGTTCCTCGATGTGCTCGAACACGATGTCGAGCAGTTGGTCGATTCGTGCCGGGGCGATGCCATATTCGAGTGCATGTGCCGTGAGCTCACGAAGCATGGCTCCGTCACCCTGGTCGACGTAGAACTCGGTGATCGCCATGGCTAGACGCACACTGCGGGCGATGTCCTCGGAGTTGCTACTGCCCGCGCCGCTCGAAGGAACGGTCTCGATCTGGTCTGCGGCATCTGCGAACAGTTTGGGCATCTGCCATTGACGTAGTAGGGCTGCGGTTGTTGTTGCCGAACTGAAGTCGAAAACTGCGGTTTCTTGGTTGAAGGTCGGCCAGCCGTCGTGCTCGGTGGCCAGCGGTTCATACTGCTCGGGGACGACCAGGGCCATGACCACCCGGCCGAGGCCCGCGATCAGGCCGACGAAAAAGGACTCCTCGGCAAGGTCGCCGGAGATCTCGTTCGAGACGAGACGGGCAGTGGCAGCCGTGACGATTGAACGGGTCCAGAAGGTCGTCATCGGAATACCTGCGACCACACCGGTTGCCGGCATCGTGCTGGCGACCGAGAACGCAAGTGCGATCGTGGTCACGCTCCGAAATCCGATCAGACTGACCGCTCGGTCGACGGTCGTGACCGGGTCACCTCGCCGATACGCCGGACTGTTTGCGGTCGTCATGATCTTCACTGCGAGGCCAGGGTCCTGTTGCACGACTGCAACAAGATCTGACATCGACGCGTCCGGGTCGTTCTTGATCTCCAGCACACGAAGCGCTGCGGTCGGTGGAGTTGGAACTTCACGCGCATCGAGAAGGGTGCTGAGATCGATTGATTCCGCCATGGGTTCGCCTTGTTGTCCTTCACGGACTCACACTGGTTGTGGCCGTGGTCACTGAGGAGGATCGGCATTGGGTGCCAGCAATTGATCGGTATGACAATATTGGGGGGTTCGCGCGAAAGACCCCGAGCCGTCATTGGCCCGGGGTCTCCCACGTTCGGTGTTGCTGATCGCCCGGAGGCGACGGATCATCCGATCAATTGCAGGATCGTTTGTGGGACGGCGTTGGCCTGGGCCAACATTGCGGTGCCGGCCTGGACCATGATCTGGTTCCTGGTGAAGTTCGACATCTCGAGGGCCATGTCGGTGTCTCGAATACGTGATTCGGACGCTG
>RCMY010001614.1_pt1 | contig 21288 bp, 21 predicted proteins | sample 2041341 | NCBI WGS metagenome assembly RCMY01 (sample SAMN09708234, study PRJNA481090) | Marine sediment metagenome, whole genome shotgun sequencing project.
GAGGTGGGGGCCGACTGACGACCGGTGGATGCCTCGAGCACCTTCCACAGGGCGTGCTGCGCCTGCGGATTGTCGAGATGGCTCATCTCGATCTGATGGAGCGGGCCGGTCATCTTCTTGGGCTTCGAGGCGAAGAAGCGGCCAGTCGTTCCGGGTCCGTAGGAAGCAGCCTCGAGGTAGCGGGCGGCTCCGTCGGACACCGGGTGGGCCATACCGGGAATCCGCTTCATGATCGGCATCATGACGTTCCGCACGATCGCCGGCATCTTGGCCGCGATATTGGTGCCGTGGGTGTTGCCCGGTGACACGGCGTTGACCGTCGTCCCCTCGGGCACCATCGTTGCCAGCTCGGCGGCCCACCACGCAGCGAACATCTTGACCGTCGAGTACTGATCGTTCGCCTTGAACTTCACCGGTGATTCCATTCGTATGACCGCGCCGACGGCGGCTTCGGTGTTGCCACCGAAGCCCTCCGTTGCGAGCCGGTCGATGTCGATCGGGTTCATCGTGGGCACGTCGCCTCGGGCCGCTTCGGAACCGGCGATGACGATGCGCGCATTCGGCGCCAGAAGACCGGCGTCGAGGAGCCGCATCGTGAGCAGGTGATGACCGGTCAGGGTGCCGGCGGCGATCTTCTCGATGCCATCACCGGTGAGCGAGCCGTCGCTCCCCGAGATGCCGGCGTTCAAAACCAGCAGGTCGAACGACCGGCCGTCGGCGATGAGATGCTCGGCGGCAGTCGACACCGATGCGAGGTCGTCGAGATCGACCGCCAGGGGCTCGAAGAGATTGAACCCGGTTCGGGCAGTCAGCTCCGAAACCGTCGTGTCCGCCTTCGGGATGCTGCGGGCGGTGACGACGATTCGGCCCGCTCCAGCTGCAGCGAGCTGGGCTGCCGTTTCGAAGCCGAGGCCGGAGCTTGCTCCGGTGACGAGTGCATTGGCGTAGGTGCTTGCGGTCATGGTTCGGTGCGCTTTCGACGGTGTTGGTTCGAGCGAGGACGACCACGAGAGCGACATCGACCTGTGCGGTCGAGCCGAGGGCTTCGTGATTGAATACCGAACGGTACCAAATAGTCGAGAGGTTTGCTACCGAGGAGTTTCAAAACCTTCGAGGGTCACGGCGTCGACGCTCTCCGAGTCTCGGACATCGAGTCGACGCACCGGGAGTTCGACACCCGCAGCCTGCGCCGCAGCGTCGAGTTCGTCCCTCTTGGCGATGTCACGCATCGTCGCGTACACGACGTGCCCGGCGGATGCCGCCTGGACCGAGATACTCCAGAAGCCACGCAATTCTCGACGCTGCGCTCGAGCAGTTCGCTGCTTACGGCTATGCCCGTTCATCGATGGCCGACATCGCAGAAGCGGCGGGCCTGTCGAGGGCCGGCCTCTATCTCCAGTTCCCGAACAAGGAGTCGCTGTACCGAGCGGTGCTTCAGCGAACCCTCGAGCACGCCACTTCTGCCGCACTCGACGCCCTCGCGTCAGACCCTCGATCGAGGCGTACCGCGAGCGCCTGTCCGGGCTGGCGTCGGCCGTGGCAGCCGCGGTGGAATCGGTCGTTGTGGAATCGGCAGCCGTGACATCCGGAGCGGCAGAATCGACAGCCTGACGACCTGAGCGCGGTCCCCCGCACATCAGGTCGTCGGCTCACGCGTCGAACACACTCAGCGGAGCGCTCGCTTCACTTGATGAAGAGCATCTCGCGGTACTTGGGCAGCGGCCAGTACTCGTCGGCCACCTCGGTCTCGAGGTTGTCGGCGTGCAGACGAACCGTTGCCATCAGCGGCCGAATGGTGTCGGCGCAGTAGCGCATGTGGGCTTCGACCGAGCCGAAGTCGTCGAGCGCCATCGCTTCGTCCAAGGCATTGGCCGCTGCGAGCATGGCGTCGGTCTCGGCACCGATCGATGCGAGCGTGCTGGTGTCGAGACGGATGTCGAGCGACGCAGCCTGATGGATCGTCCCGGCGAGATGAGACAAGTAGGACATCGCCGCCGGATAGATCGACGTCTTCGCCATTTCCACGGTCGTCCGCGCTTCGACGGCGATCGACATGACGTACTGCTCGGCGTAGACCTCGAAGCGGCTCTCGAGTTCGACGGGCAGCAGGACCTCGGTGCGTTCGAACAGGCTGACCACATCGGGTTCCATGAGCACCGGGATCGCATCCGCGGCCGTCGGCAGGTTGCGCAGTCCGCGTGCTTCGGCCTCGCGGTGCCACTCCTCGGAGTAGCCGTCGCCGGCGAAGATCACACTGCTGTGCTGCTCCATCAGTTCCTTCAACACCGACGCAACGGCCTTGATCCTCGACGTGCCGGCCTCGAGTTCTGATTCGAGACGGTCGGCGATCCAGTCGAGCGAGTCGGCCAGCATCGTGTTCATGGCGATGAGCGGTCCGGCCACCGAGTTCGACGAGCCGACGGCTCGGAATTCGAACCGGTTGCCGGTGAAGGCGAAGGGTGACGTGCGGTTACGGTCGCCCGGGTCACGATCGAACGGCAGGATCTCGGCGATGCCGAGATCCATGGTGTCGTCTTCACGGAACGCCGACGAGTTACCCCGCTTGATGTCGTTGAAGACCTCTTCGAGCTGTTCCCCGAGGTCGATCGAGATGATCGCCGGTGGAGCCTCGTTGGCGCCCAGACGATGGTCGTTGCTCGCCGTGGCGATGACTGCACGAAGCAGCGGGCCGTAGAGGTGGGCGCCACGAATGACCGCGCCGCAGAACAACAGGAAGTAGAGATTCTCGGCCGGCGTGCTGCCCGGGTCGAGGAGGTTGCCCTGCGTGGAGTTTCCGACCGACCAGTTGACGTGCTTGCCCGAGCCGTTGAGTCCGGCGAACGGCTTCTCGTGCAGAAGACAGACGAATCCGTGAGCCTTGGCGGTCGCTTGCATGGTGGTCATCATCAACTGCTGATGATCGGCCGCGACGTTGGCAGATTCGAAGTACGGGGCCAGCTCGAACTGACCGGGGGCGACCTCGTTGTGGTGAGTTTTCGCCGGAATGCCGAGACGGAACAGCTGGTCTTCGAAGTCCTGCATGAAGACCTGGACTCGCTCGGGGATCACGCCGAAGTAGTGGTCGTCGAATTCCTGCCCCTTGGGCGAGGGAGCGCCGAACAAGGTGCGTCCGGTGAGCAAGAGATCGGGACGGCTGTTCGCGAAGTGTGAATCGATCAGGAAGTACTCCTGCTCGGCTCCGCAACTGGCGTTGAGCGAATCGATGTCGGTCTCACCCATGAGCGTCAACACGCGTTCGGCTGCACGGCTCATCGCCGCATTGGACCGAAGGAGCGGAATCTTCTTGTCGAGCGACTCACCCGTCCATGACATGAAGACCGACGGAATCATCAGCGTTGCGCCATTGGCGGTACGGGTGACATAGGCCGGGCTGGTCGGGTCCCAGGAGGTGTAGCCGCGGGCGGCGTTGGTGGTGCGCAAGCTGCCGTTGGGGAACGAGGAGCCATCGGGCTCGCCCTTGATGAGCAAGCTTCCGGTGAACTCGGTGATCGCGTGACCGTCGGAGTTGATGACGATGAAGCCGTCGTGCTTCTCGGCCGTGATGTTGGTCAACGGGTAGAAGATGTGCGAGAAGAACTTGACGCCCTTGCCGATGGCCCAGTCCTTCATGGCCGCGGCCACCACGTCGGCGGTTGCCGAATCGAGCGGGGCGCCGGTCTGGCGTGCAGCCTTCATCGCCTTGAACGCGCTCGCCGAGAGCGACTCTTCCATGGTTGCGAGGTTGAACACGTCGCAGCCCCAGATTTCGCTCAGAGGTGCTCCGGGGGAACCCGATGGTGCCGCGCTGCGGCTGGTCACCGCGTTGATCGCTCGGAGCCTGGTCTCGTTGCCACTCATGCTGAGGTATCTCGTTTCACCAATGTCGCCGACGCGCCGCGAATCTCGCAACGGATGGACCGGGAGGCACTCGCTCTGCGGTGAGACGGGCCTGCTTCCGAAGCCGGCACGTCGAGCGTTCACAGGCTGGATCACTGCTCTGTCGGGTCAGCGGACGGATGAGCAGTTGGTGATCCTGGAGCAACGGTCGACCTCCACTGTAGGGGGCGCGAGAAGATCTGGGGTGTTGGCCTCAGGCCAGGCGACTCCACGGGCGCCCCGAATCGAAGACGTGCATGGAAAACTCCTGCGAGAGTTCCTCGAACACTCGCACGCCGCGAACACTGTGTCCGTGGTCGTCGAGTCGGGGTGAGAACACCGCAAGACCTCCGACCCCTGGGAGCATCCCGACGATGCCGCCGCCGACACCGCTCTTGGCCGGGATGCCCACGTTGTAGGCCCATTCGCCCGCGTAGTCGTACATGCCACAGGTCAACGAGACCGTCAGCATGTCGCGGGTCACCTGCGGCGACATGACCTGCTCACCGGTCACCGGATGGACGCCATTGTTGGCGATGGTGGCACCGATCATGGCGAGATCGGTCGCCGTGATGAGCAGCGAACACTGGGCGAAGTAGAGATCGAGCGTCTCTTCCACACGGTCGGCGATGATGCCCTGGTTCAGCAGGAGGTAGGCGATGGCTCGGTTGCGATTGCCCGACTCGTGCTCCGACGCGCACACCGCCTGATCGATGGTGGGACGCCGACCGAGAAAGCGTTCGAACAGGGTGAGTACGGCGTCGAGCCGCTCGTCGAGATCGATCCCGTCGACCATGTCGGTGATGGCGATCGCTCCCAGGTTGACCATCGGGTTCGGGGCTCGCCGATTGTCTTCGTGGAACTCGATGGCGTTGAACGGGTCACCGGTCGGCGCCACACCGACGCGTGCAAGGACCGCCTCACGCCCGTGAGTCTCGAGAGCCAGTCCGTACAGCAGCAGTTTCGAGATCGACTGGATCGTGAACTGATGCTCGTGGTCGCCGAATGCCTGCTGCTCACCGTCGGTCGTCACCGCGACGATCGCGAACTTGTCCGGGTCGACGTTGGCCAACTCCGGGATGTACGACGCCGGTGCTCCATCGGTGAGCTGCGCCAATCGCTCGTGCAGGCCGGTACAGACCTGCGACAGCCACTCGATGCGCCCTGCTTTGTCGTCGACGGTGACCATCGACCGATCCTATGCATCGATCCGTCGACACCATGACGATGTTTCGGCGATCGATGAACGGGGCAAGGCGCTATCACTTCCAACCGACCGAAGGGACTCAAAGCTCATGGCACTCATTCTCTGGATCATCGCCGTCGTCATGGTCATCTCGGGTATCGCTGCGTTGCTGCGCAAGCAGATGCTCTATGGCCTCATCCTCATCGTCCTCGGGCTGCTCGTCGGCCCCGGTGGTGTGAGCATCTTCACCTGATCGATCTGGATCGGCGTCCTCGGCCGACCGACCCATTCCCCAGCAACGTAAGGTTCCGCGATATGACCGACCTCGATGACACGATCACCACCGTTGCCTCAGCGGCACGAGCCGCGCGGGAGCACGCGTATGCGCCCTACTCGGACTTCCCGATGGGGGCGGCACTCGTCACCGACGACGGCCGGCTGATCTCAGGGGTGCTCATCGAGAACGTCTCGCTCGGCCTGGCGATGTGCGCCGAGCGTGTCGCCCTCTTCACAGCGGTGACCGAACAGCAACATCCCGTCGCACTCGCCCTGTGTTCGAAGCGCACCGAGGGCGAGCTCACATTCCCCTGCGGGGCATGCCTTCAGGTCGCACTCGAGATCGGTGGCCATGATCTGGTCATCGTGGCGACCGACCCTGACGGCGCCACCGAACACACCACGGTGGGTGAGCTCCTGACCAGAGCCCCGAAGCGACACTCACCAAACGCCGCCTCGAAGTGAGCGGCTCCGGCGAGATCAGCGAACCTTCGACCACCGACATCACCGAGCCCGAAACCGTCGCCACCGGCGTGCCGGCGGTCATCACCACGATGCGCCGCAGCATCGACCAGATGGGCACGACCAAGACCGCACGGACCCTCCTGAAGGTGAATCAGCCGAAGGGGTTCGACTGCCCCGGCTGTGCCTGGCCGGAACCGCCTCCGGACGATCGCAAGCACGCCGAATTCTGCGAAAACGGGGCCAAGGCCATCGCCGAAGAAGCGACCGCGGCGCGTGCGGATCGGTCGTTCTTCGCCGAACACCGCGTGTCCGAACTTCGCACCAAGTCCGACTTCTGGTTGGGACGTGCGGGCCGGCTGACCGAGCCGATGGTGAAACCTGCGGGCGCCGATCACTTCGAACCCATCGGTTGGGACCGAGCCTTCGAGCTCGTTGCATCCGAGCTCAGAGGACTCGCCAACCCCGACGAAGCCGTGTTCTACACCTCGGGCAGGGCGAGCAACGAGGCGGCGTACGTCTATCAACTCTTCGCCCGCGCCTACGGCACGAACAACCTGCCCGATTGCTCGAACATGTGTCACGAACCCACGAGCGTCGCCCTGGCCGAATCGATCGGCATCGGGAAGGGAACCGTTCGACTCGACGACCTGTACGAAGCCGACGTCATCATCGTCGCCGGACAGAATCCGGGTACGAACCATCCGCGCATGCTCAACGCCCTCGAGCTGGCGAAGCGCAACGGCGCCGAGATCATCGCGATCAATCCGCTCCCCGAGGCCGGACTGCTGCGGTTCAAAAACCCTCAGACGGTTCGAGGCATCGTCGGCCGAGGCACCGAGATCGCCGACATCCATCTGCCGATCCAACTCGGAGCCGATCAGGCGCTCTTCCAACTTTGGAACCACTGGATCCTCGGCGACCACCGAGGTGGCCGCCGCGTTCTCGACGAGGACTTCGTGGCGTCGCACACCTCGGGGTTCGACGAGCTGGCAGCCCACCTGGCAGCGGTCGACCCAGACGCCCTCGTGCAAGCCACCGGTCTCGACATCGCCGATCTGACGGCGGCCTACGACATGATCGTCTCAGCCGACAAGGTGATCGTCTGCTGGGCGATGGGCATCACGCAGCATCTCAACGCCGTCGACACCATCAGAGAGATCGTCAACTTCGCTCTCCTCGGCGGCCAGATCGGCAAGCCCGGCGCCGGGCTGTGTCCAGTCCGCGGGCACAGCAACGTGCAGGGTGACCGAACGATGGGCGTCTGGGAGCATGCCGACCCCGGCTTCATCGATCGGCTCGATGCCGAGTTCGGGCTGCGCTTCCCCCGTGAAGACGGCTTCGACACCGTCGAGACGATCGGAGCCTTCCGAGATGGGCGAGCCCGGGTGTTCGTCGGTCTCGGCGGCAACTTCACTCGCGCCACCCCCGACACCGACGTCACCGAAGCGGCCTTCGCCGATGCCGCGCTCGTGATGAACATCGCCACCAAACTCAACCGCACCCATCTGGTCACCGAGGGCGTGTCGGTGATTCTCCCCTGTCTCGGCCGGACCGAGATCGATCGCCAGGACGGCGCCGACCACTTCATCACGGTCGAGGACTCGATGGGTCTGGTCCATGCCTCGACCGGCGTGCTCGACCCGCCGTCCGACGCCGCTCGCAGTGAGGTGGCGATCCTGACGGGACTCGCGCACGAGCTCTTCGGCCCCGGCCATGAGATCGATTGGCCTTCACTCGGGGCCGACTACGACGCGATCCGTCGACACATCTCCAACACGATCGATGGCTTCGAAGACTTCAACCAGCGCGTGCGCGAACCCGGAGGATTCGAGTTGCCCAACGGGCCCCGAGACAGCCGCACGTTCACCACCGACGACGGCTCCGCCCACTTCGCTTCCACCGCCTACATCGCTCCGAGCCTCGCCGTCGACGAGCTCATGCTGCAGACGACTCGCTCGCACGACCAGTACAACACCACCATCTACGGTCACGACGACCGCTATCGGGGAATCAGCGGCGACCGGCACGTGATCATGTTGAACGAAGCCGACATCAGCCGACTCGGCCACCGGTCCGGCGATCGTGTAGACCTCGTGAGCACCATCGGCGGTGTGGAGCGACGAGTCTCGTCATTCCAGATCGTCGCCTATCCGACCCCTGTCGGCACGGCGGTCGCCTACTACCCCGAGACCAACAATCTGATCCCGCTCGACCATCACGAACCGACCTCGCACACTCCAGCGTCGAAGTCGGTGCCGATCCGGATCCACCCATCTTCGTGATGCGAGGCCGGGGTCGAGCGAGCCTCGGCTCGGTGTCTAGCGAGCCTCGGCTCGGCGGCGAGCGCCTTCGATGTCGGCACCGGCACGGACGAGTGCACCACGAAGACTGCACTCGGCGATCTCGACGGGCGGTGCGACATCGGTGACGATGACGTCGACGAGGTCGGCGTAGACCAGGCTCGCTTCGGCGTCGGGGTGCTCGAGCGCCACCGGCTGTCCGGTGTCTCCGCCGGCAGCCACTCCTGCGTCGAGCGGAATCGATGCCAGAAGAGGAACGCCGATGGAATCGGCAAGCACCTGTCCGCCGCCGGAACCGAACATTGCCGTGACCGTTCCATCGGAAGCGACCGATGGACCCATGTTCTCGATGACGCCGGCAACTCGCAGGAACCCCTTGCGGGCCATGTCTGCGGCTCGGGCTGCGACTTGCTGGGCCGCAGTGGCGGGAGTGGTGACGATGAGGACGTCGGTTCTCGGGAGCATCCGAGCCAAGCCCATCTGGATGTCGGACGTTCCTGGCGGCATGTCGATCAGGAGATAGTCGAGGTCGCCCCACTGCACATCTTCGAGGAAGTGCTGGACGGCCCGATTGAGCATCAGGCCTCGCCACATGATGGCTTCGTTTTCGTTCGACCCGGCGATGGAGCCCATCGACACGACACGGAGCTCGCCGTTGCCGATCGGGCGTGAGACCGGCTTCATCACGGTCTTGCCCTCACCGGCACGTTGGCCCTCGATCTGGCCGTCGATGCCGAGGAGCCGTGGCATGGAGAATCCGCCGACGTCGGCGTCGAGGACGCCGACGGTATAGCCACGGTCGGCCAGCAGCACGGCGAGATTGGCGGTGACCGACGACTTGCCGACGCCGCCCTTGCCGGAGGAGATCGCGAGAATCCGGCAGGTGGCGGGGATGTCGGTTTCGAGCGAGTTGTCACGAGCCTTCCAGCGAGCTCTCGACATCACCTTGCTTCGCTCGTCGGCGGTCATCTCACCGAAGTGGACCGACACGACATCGATGCCGGGGAGTGATCCGACTCGGGCTTTGACGTCTCGCATCAGCTGGGCCCGAAGCGGGCAGCCTGCGGTGGTGAGCGCGATGGTGACGTGTAGGACGCCGTCGGCGCTGCGCTCGTAGCGCTTGACCATGCCGAGGTCGACGACATTGTCGCCGAGTTCGGGGTCGATCACGCCACGCAAGGCGTTGGTGATCATGACCTCGTCGACATCATCTCCTTCGACCTCGGGCCTCGGGACCTCGGGACGAGCCGGCTCGGTCCCCTGCGACTCCGAACCAGGTGCCTCGAGAACAGGTGCCTCGGGGGCGCCGTTGGCGGGAGTCGTTGCCGGTTGTTCGTCGGCTGTGGACTCGGTCACCATCGGCTCGGTCACATCATTCCCAATTCGAGTCGTGCGACGTCGGACATACGTGAAACGTCCCAGGGAGGATCGAACACCAGCGTGACCTCGACCGCTTCGACACCGGGGAGGACCGCAACAGCGTCATGGAGGTCTTGGCGAAGGATGTCACCCATGCCGCAGAAGGGGGCGGTGACCGACATGTCGATGTCGACCTTGCGGCCTCCGCTCGGCAACTCTTCGGCTTCGACCCGGTAGATCAGGCCCAACTCGACGATGTCGACGGGGATCTCGGGGTCGTACACGGTGGTGGCTGCGTCCCAGACCTGCTTGATGTCGAAGTCGCCCGGTGCTGCGGCGGTTGCCGGCTTGGCGGCCGGCGCCTCGATCAGACCGAACTCGATGGAGTCGGCGGGGCTGAGCCGAGCCATCTCACCATCTCCGGTGGTGACGGTGGCGGTACCTCCGAGTGCCTGCAGCACCTTGACCTTCGACCCCTCGGGAAGCGTCAGCCGATGGCCGGCCGGAACGATGGTCACCTCGCAGTCGCGAGGCAGCGTGAACCGACGTGAGGATTCGATCTTGACGACGGAATCACTCATCGTTGTGTCCCAACTGCTCGATCACCCACGCCCGAATCGTGTCGCTTCCGACCTCTTCCACTGTCTGATCGGCGAAGCCGTTGATCAGGAGCCGACGAGATTCGTCGGCGGGAATGCCTCGGGAGCGCAGATAGTAGAGCGCCTCTTCGTCGAGCTGACCGACCGTGGCGCCGTGCTTGCAGGCGACGTCGTCGGCGAGAATCTCGAGCCGGGGCTGGGTGTTGATCTCGGCCCGGTTCGACAGCAGGAGGTTTGCGTTCGACTGCACGGCATCGGTGCCGTCGGCACCGGGTCGTACATCGATGCCACCGTTGAACACCCCGACGCTGTCGTCGTCGAGCACACCGCGGAACGACTGACGACTGGTGCAGTCTTTCGCTCCGTGGACCACCGTGATCTGCTGATCGAGAATCTGGTCGCCACGGCCGAAAAACAGACCGGACAGGTCGGCCTGTGCGCCGTCACCGACCATTTCGACGTGGTAGGCGAGGCGCCCGAACGAGCCACCGAGATTGAAGGAACGTCCGCGGAATTCGCTGCCCGCTGCTTGGGTCACCGAAACGGCGCCGAGCTGGATCTGGCCCGACGGCAGGTCTTGGAGCACGACGTGCTCGAGCGTGGCACCGGATGCGAGCGTGACGGTGGTTCGGGTGTTCGACCCGCCGGTGTCGCCTGCGCCGATGTGGGTCTCGACGACGGTGGCCGAACTCGCAGCAGCGAGATCGATCACGATGCCTGCGCATGATGCGTTCGGTGTCTCGCCGCCGATCGAGATGTCGACGATGTGGATCGGCGTGTCGAGCTCGTGGCCTGCACCGACCGAGATGACTGCTCCGTCGTTGCCGAAGGCGATGTTGAAGGCCTCGAAGGCATCGCCGGTGTCGGAACTGAAGTGACGGTGAAGCGTGGTCGGCTCGTTCACCGTTGCCTCGGCGAGCGTCGTGACACCGAGGCCGTTTGGCAGGTCGGAAAGGTTCGAACGAGCCTGATCGATGACCCCGTTGACGATGACGACGGTGGGACCGCCGAGCGCCGGGATCTGCTGCTCGACCTCGGCCGAGACGGCCGGAGGCGACGCCGCCGGACCGAAGCTCAGCTGCGCCAACGCGGCGAGAGGGGCATGACGCCACGCTTCGTCGCGCTTGGTGGGGAGGTGGAGTGCGCCGACCTGATCGACGACCGCGGCCGAAGCCGGGTGCGCACGAGGAGTGACGGTGGAGCCGGCGTTCACGAGGCGGCTCCCACGAGGAAGTCGGCGTAACCACTGACTTCGAGTTCCTTCGCAAGCGAGCTGTCGCCGGACTTGACGATCTTGCCATCGACCAGGACGTGGACGAAGTCAGGCTCGATGTAGTCGAGCAGGCGCTGGTAGTGCGTGATCACGATCATGGAGCGGTCGGGACCGCGCAGGGAGTTGACACCCGAAGCGATGACTCGCAGGGCGTCGATGTCGAGGCCGGAGTCGGTCTCGTCGAGCACGGCGAGACGGGGCTGCATGACCGCCATCTGGAGGATCTCGTTGCGCTTCTTCTCGCCGCCGCTGAATCCGGCGTTCACCGCTCGGTGGAGGAAGTCCTGCTTCATCTCGACCAGGGCCATGGCCTCGTTGGCGACGGCCAGGAAGTCTCGAGCACTGACTTCGTCGTCGCCCCGTGCCTTGCGCACCGAGTTCAGCGCCGTGCGCAGGAAGTACATGTTGTTCACGCCCGGAATCTCGACCGGATACTGGAACCCCAGGAACAGACCGGCGGCAGCACGGGCCTCGGGCTCCATGGCGAGCAGATCCTGACCATCGAGTGTGGCGGTGCCGCCGATCTCGTAGCCCTCACGCCCGGCGAGGGCGTGTGCGAAGGTGCTCTTGCCCGAGCCGTTCGGGCCCATGATGGCGTGGACCTCGCCGGACCCGACGTTGAGGTCGAGTCCCTTGAGGATCGGGGTTCCGCCAATCGAGGCGGTGAGATTTTCGACCTGCAACATCAGCCGACACTTCCTTCCAAACTCACGCTCAGCAGACGCTGAGCTTCAACGGCGAACTCCATGGGGAGTTCGTTGAAGACCTCACGGCAGAAGCCGTTGACGATCATCGACATGGCATCTTCTTCGGTCATGCCGCGCTGGCGGCAGTAATACAGCTGGTCTTCGCCGACCGTCGAGGTGGACGCCTCGTGTTCGATCTGGGCGGTGGCGTTCTTGACCTCGATGTACGGAATCGTATGGGCTCCACACTCGGAGCCGAGCAGCAACGAGTCGCACTGGGTGTAGTTCCGTGCGTTCTCGGCCGAGCGCATCACCTTGACGAGCCCTCGATACGTGTTCTGGCCGTGACCAGCCGAGATGCCCTTCGAGATGATCGAGCTGGTGGTGTCTTTGCCGATGTGGATCATCTTGGTTCCGGTATCGGCCTGCTGACGCTTGGTCGACAGGGCAACCGAATAGAACTCGCCGACCGAGCGGTCGCCCTGGAGGATGACGCTGGGGTACTTCCAGGTGATGGCCGAGCCGGTCTCGACCTGGGTCCAGGAGATCTTGGCGTCGGTGTGGGCCCGGCCTCGCTTGGTGACGAAGTTGTAGATGCCGCCGACACCGTTCTCGTCGCCGGGGTACCAGTTCTGGACGGTCGAGTACTTGATCTCGGCCCGGTCCTTGGCCACCAGCTCGACCACCGCGGCGTGGAGCTGGTTCTCGTCTCGCTGGGGTGCGGTGCAACCCTCGAGGTAGGACACGTGTGAATCGTCTTCGGCCACGATGAGCGTGCGCTCGAACTGGCCGGTGTTCTGCGAGTTGATCCGGAAGTAGGTGGAGAGCTCCATCGGGCACCGCACACCCTTGGGGATGTAGCAGAACGAACCGTCGGAGAAGACGGCCGAGTTGAGCGCTGCGAAGTAGTTGTCGCGGACCGGAACCACGGAGCCGAGGTGCTCACGAACCAGTTCGGGATGATCCTGCACGGCCTCGGAGAAGGAACAGAAGATCACACCTGCTTCGGCGAGCGTGGCCTTGAAGGTGGTGGTGACCGAGACGGAGTCGACGATGGCATCGATGGCCACGTTGCTCATCATCTTCTGTTCGTGCAGCGGAATGCCGAGCTTGTCGAACATCTCTCGGATGTCGGGATCGACGTCGTCCATGCTGTCGAGCACGGGCTTCTGCTTGGGAGCGGCCCAATAGCTCAGCGCCTGATAGTCGATCGGCGCGATCTCGAGCTTGGCCCAGTCGGGCTCTTCCATGGTCTTCCAGGCCTCGTAGGCCTTCAGACGCCATTCGAGGAGCCACTCGGGCTCGTCTTTCTTCGACGAGATGAGCCGGACGGTGTCTTCGGTCAGGCCGGGAGGCGCGATGTCGGTGTCGAGGTCGGAGCTGAACCCGTACTCGTAACTCGCCTCGGTCATTTCCTCGATTGATCGGAGAGTCTCGCTCATCAGGATTCCTTGTCGGTCGGTCTCATCGGGTGCGTGGTGTCGTAGCGCAGGTCACGCACCGATTTCAGCGGTGACATCAGCTACAACCGCAGCGTCGCTGAGCATTCGAACTATCAATTCTGGGGCCGGCAACGGTGACAATGACAGTCGGTGGGGTTCTCTGCTCGATCAACGCCGAGACGTCAACCGCCACCGCGGGGGTTTACGGCTCCTTTCTACCAATCTTCGGGGCTTTTCCCAAGTTACACCTTGCGAAACTCCCAATATTAGGGAAGTGATGCTACCTTGACGCCATGGACACACCCGTCGCCGAGCTTTCGCCAACACAGCGCACCGTGCTGGCCACGCTGAAGCGACTCGGCGAAGCAACCGCAGAAGAGCTCGCCACCAAACTCGATATCTCCTCGAGTGCGGTTCGCCAACACCTGGGCGTGCTGGGTTCGGCCGGAGTGGTTGCCACCCGCCAACAGCGTGGACAACTGGGCCGGCCTGCCAGCTACTACCAAGCCACCGAGAAGAGCGAACCCCTCTTCTGCCCGAGCGACGCCAGGCTCTCGATCGAGATCCTCGAGCAGGTCGAAGCCGAAGATCCCCAGCTGGTCGATCGCATCTTCGACCGCCGTCGCCAACAACTCGTCGACCGTGCCCGAGCGCGGATCGAGGGCAGGCCGATCGACGAATGCCTCGACGTCGTGACCGAGCTCCTCGACGAACAGGGCTATCTGGTCGACTTCGAGAAGATCGAGGCCGGCCACTACCAACTCAACCTGCACAGCTGCGCCATCTGGTCCGTCGCCACGCGCTATCGACAGGCATGCAACGCCGAGCTCGCGTTCGTCAGCGACCTGCTGCCGACGGCCACCGTCGACCGGGTCACCCACAAGCGGGCCGGCGCACACACGTGCACCTACGACATCCACATCGCCGTCTGATCTCGGTCGGCTCCGCCGGACGACACACTGCCGGGCGGACCCGCGCCGCACCTCCTGGTGCCCGCAGCATGTGGGATCTAGGATCGGTCGATGACTCCTGACGTCTCAGTCTCTCGCTCGATCGCGGCCTCACCCGCTGCGGTGTTCGCAGCCATCACCGACATCACCCGCATGGGTGAGTGGTCGCCCGAGACCCAGTCCGCCGAATGGAACGAAGGATTCAGTCGCCCCAAGGTGGGCGCCGAGTTCACCGGACACAACCGCAACGGAGACAAGGAATGGACCACGGGCGCCCGAATCGTCGAGTTCGAGCAGGACCGTCGATTCTTCTTCGACTGCATCGTTCGTGATTTCGTCTTCTCCACCTGGGGCTACGAGATAGAGCCGACCGAGTCGGGGTGTCTCGTGACCGAGCACACCCAAGACCACCGACCCGAAGCTGCGCTGGAACGCAGCGCGCAGATCTCCGGTGTCGCCGATCGACCGTCCCACAACCGGGCAGGCATGGAGCAGACGCTCGAGCGTCTCGCCGCAGCCGTCGAGTAGTCCGGCTCGAAAGCCCGACCAGTTCGGGCGGCCGAACGATCAGATCTCGAGCGTGCCCGACGAACCGACCGTGCCGTCGGATCGTCCGAGAGCGCTGGCGGCCTTGACGACCAGTGCCTGCAGCCGTCCCGCCGGGGCATCCCAGTACTCGACCGTGCTCGGAACCACCTGGAGCAGCCTGACGTCGGCGTCGTCGATCCGCTGCAAGCTCTGGTCGTCATCTCGGTAGCGCTCGACCCGGGGCCGATCCGCGAGAATTCGGGCGGTGCCGGCGACCGACACCCACGTGCGGTCATCGTCGTCGACAAAACCGAGATTGACCGCCTCGTCAGGTGCAAGGCCGGCCACCCAGTCGCTGGCCGCGCTCACGAGGAACCAGAAGTGACCGTCGTCGTCGACCTCTTGGGTCTTGACCGGTCGGCTGTGCAACTCGGTGCTCGGCGCCACGGTCGTCAGCATGGCCACCCGGTGCTCGGGGAGCAGGTGGCGAAGGGTGATGATGTCGTCTGAGTGCGTCATGGTCGTAGTGTGCCCCTCGCCCTCCACTCCAAACTCTGTGCTCGAAACTCCCTGTTTGGACCCGTCCGGAGATGGGTAGCGCGAACTGCATGACCACGACACAGTCCAGCACCACCATCTTCGAAGCCCTCCGGTCTGATCACGAGACACAGCGCACCCTCATCGATCTCCTGGTCGATACGACCGGCGACAGCGACGGGCGCAACGAACTCTTCGACCGACTGCAGCGCGAGCTCGAAGCTCACGCCGGCGCCGAAGAACGCTATTTCTACGTGCCGCTGATGGAAGTCGATCTGACCCAGGACGCCGCCCGCCACTCGGTCGCCGAGCACAAGGAACTCGATGACTTCGTCGAGCAACTCCGCGACTACGACATGAGCGGGTCTCAGTGGTTGCAGACCGCCAGGGAACTACGTACCCGCCTCCTCCATCACCTCGATGAGGAAGAAGCCGAGGTCTTCCCGGTCGCCGGCAAGGCGCTCAGCGACGACGAGAAGCGCGACCTGGCCGAGTCCTACGACAAGGACATGGCTCGCCGCCGCGAAGAAAGCTGAACACCGATGTTTCACCTGCCACGAGGCGGGTAGATCGCATCCATCCCCAACCGATCAAGGAGTTCCCATGAGTGGTGAAACTGACAAGGCCGTCGGACGCATGAAACAGGCCGCCGGCGATTTGACCGGCAACGACGATCTCAAAGCAGAGGGCGAAGCCGACGAGGCCGCCGGATCGATCAAAGACAAGGTCGGCGATGCCGCCGATGCAGCACGAGATGCCGTCGATTCGGTGAAGGACAAGCTCACCGGCAAGAACTGACACCGCCGAGTCTCCCCTCCCCGTTCCTCCCGTGACGAACCCCGCCTTTCGAGGCGGGGGTCGTCGCGTCTCCGCTCTGCCTCTTCCTCCTCCCAACCACCCTGCTTCACTCGCCGTCGTGTCAAGGGTCACGTTTCGATCGACACAGGCCGGGCACATCTGAACCATGACGAACCCCACAGCACTGACGCCGACGCTCGATCGCATCGAATCCAATCTTCCCTTGATCCCCCGCCGGATCTTCCGGCTGCAGCGAGCCATGGTTGGCGCCGGCTGCAACCTCAGCCGCACCGTCGTGTCGACGCTCACGTCGTCGGCCAACCGGGTCGAGACCTCGGCCAAGACCGGCGTGAAGACCGTGACCGGTCAGGCACGAGCCGAGGTCGGTCAGACGACCGACCTCGCGGCATCCGAAGCGGCAAGCGTTCTCGGTCGGGCCACTCGCTCGATCGAAGGTGATTCCAGCGAACGGTTGGAGGGCTGGACCAAGTCCGACCTCTACGAGCGAGCGCAGGAGCTCGACATCGATGGCCGCTCGACGATGTCGAAGACCGAACTGGTCGATGCCCTCCGCTCTGCCTGATCCATCCGTCGACCGATCGAGGCGACAGCCGAGCTGATCAAGCAGCTACTGCTCCAGCTCGACGACCGCTCGAACGGTCGCCAGCCCGTCTTCGAGAGTGATGTCGAGGGAGCGCGCGAGATGGTCGACAATGGCGAGGCCTCGCCCTCGGACCGATTCGGTTGCCGGCATCTCGGTGTCGGCTTCGAACGGGGGAGAGAGGTTCGTGACGGTGACCTCCACCGCGGCGACACCGGTCGCATCTGCCTCGCCATCAGTCCGGCGAACGGCAATGGACACGTCGCTGTCGGGGTCACTCGCCTGGCGAGCGTTTGTCAACAGCTCGGTTGCGACCAAGAGCACGGTGTCGATCGACGCGTCCGGTTCGTGCACAGCGAACCACTCCGAAATCTCTTCTCGACGCTCGGCCAGATCCACACGCTCGGCAGGCCCAGCCCACCGGCAGGTCCGGTGTTCGAGCGGGTGCGGACGGCTGACGATCAAGAATGCCAGATCGTCCTCGGCCTCGGCGTCCAGGAGTTCGGCCTCGAGCCTGCTTGCCACCGCATCGGCGTCGCTGTCGGGCTGCGCCTCGATGAAGTCGACCAGCCATCGTTCACTGTCGAGGAACGATCGGTCTCGCCGGTCGATGAGGCCGTCGGTGAAGGCCAACACCAGATCCCCCGGGTGCAGCTCGATGGTCTGCTCAACGTACATCGTCGCCGCTCGCCCCAGGAGAGGTTGACCGACCGGTCCGATCGGCCTCGTCGCCGCGGCGGAGCGAAGCACGGGTTGCGGGTGTCCGGCGTTGGCGATGGTCACCGACGAGCCGTCGGCGGCGAAGTGCAGACAGACACAAGTGACAAGGCGGCGCGATGGCGAGGCCGCGACGTAGGCATCGACCGCCGTCATGATTCGGCCGGGCCCGTACCCCTCCATGAACAACACGCCGACGGCATGCCGCAGCCTCGCGACGGCTCGGGTGGCCATCAGATCGTGCCCGACGGCATCGGCCACGAGAACGCCGACGCTGCCGTCGGCACCGACCAGCACGTCATAGACGTCGCCGCCGACGCGTTTGCCGGCCTCGGGAGCGATGTAGAGCCCGGCCACGTCGTAGAGACCGGTGTCGGGGAGCGATGTCGGGAGCACCACGCGCTCCAACACTCGCGCCTGATCCCGCTCGACCTCGAAGCGCCAGGCTCGAGCCAGGGTGGTCCGCGCGAGTTCGACGATGCGATCGATCGCCGGCGGCACATCGGTCGCCGGCATCGGCTCGGCCCAACCGATTCCGAGGGCGCCCGAGAGCCCGGTGCCCTCGTCGCCGAACGGAATTGCTCGGAAGCTGCTGAGTCCGAGCGACCGAGCGATCTTCTCGAACCCCGGATAGTCGGCAAATTCCTTCGGGCCCTCCAGATGCACGATCTCGCCCGTGGTGACGGCGGCGTTCATGGGAGCATCGGCGTCGACCGGTGCGATCCGCCACGCCTCGGCGATCTCGGGGGTCACGTCACTCCCATGAGTGAGGTGGAGCTCGTCCTGGTCGACGATGCCGATGGACGTGAGGGCGGCGCCGATGGCGGGTGCCACCCGGTGGGCCAACTCGTCGGACACTCCTTGGATCGTCTCCGAGCGATTGGTCGCCTGAGCCAACTGATTCAACGCATGTTCGTACTCTTGCGCCAACTGCTCGCCGGCGAGGCGGCGCTCCAGCGCTCGGCGTGAGTTCCTCAGACGGAGCTCCGATTCGATGCTGTGTGAGATGTCGGTCAAGACCTCGACCTCATCGTCGGTCCATTGGCGTGGGGTCGAACCGACCGCGCACAACGCGCCGAGCACGTTGCCATCCTCGTCGCTGACAGGGACTCCGACGTAGGTGGCGATTCCGAGATCGCGTTGGGCCAGGCTGTCGGCCACCAGTTGATCGGTCGAGGCGTCAGAAATCCGAAGCGGGCCGGACCGGTCGACCACGTACTGACAAAACGAGTGTGTGAGGGGTGTCTCGCCCAGGGCGGCATACGGCTCGGGAAGGCCGAGCGACGTCGGGAAGAACTGTCGGTCGTGATCCACCACCGAGAACATGACGGTCTCGGCGAGGACCGCCGCCTTGGCCACTCGACAGTGGCGATCGAGTCCCTCGTCACCCATGTTCGGACGGAGCCCGGATCGTCGGACGGCGTCGATTCGCCTCGCATCATTCACATCCCGAGCGTAGAACCGATCGACGCGGACAGAGTCACCAGACGATTCGACAACGTTCACTTCCCCCACGGAATGGTTCGCACAGTAAGATCGGGAACCGTCCCAGGAGGTCGCGTGAACATCACGATCATTGAAGCAACCGAGGAACGAGTGACTGCCGCAGTCAGCGGTGAAGTCGATGCCGACAATTGCAGCGAAGTCGGTGCCGCGCTGCTCGACGGCGGCACCACCTCGGCCGCGGTGACGCTCGACACTTCAGGACTCACCTTCCTCGATTCGTCCGGCATCAGCGAACTCCTGCGGGTCCACGACGCCGTCAAGGCCGCGGGCGGCAGTTTCACGCTCACGGAGCCCACGGCGAACGTTCGGCGAGTCCTCGAGATCACCGGTCTGCTCGAAACCTTCGGCATCGCCTGACAGCGGGTTTCGACCTCGGAGGTCCGGACACCGTCCGAACTCCGTGTTTGGCCGCATCCGCCCCGGGGTACCGCCCTGTCATGGCACAGTCGCAGACCGAAGACCACCTTCCAGACCCGGCGAGCCTTCCCGAACGCGTCCCGATGACCGAGTTCACCGGCAGGCTGCGCGCCGTCGTCGAGCGTGAAGGTCCGTTCCTGACTTGCTACCTCCCCGTCGGCACCTTTCACGACCTCGACATCTCACGAGCGGCCATTGCTGCGAGTGATCTGCCGGAACGTGATCGGACCGACATCCGAGACCTCCTCGACGAGGCCGAACTCCGAGCCCGTAACGGTCAGGGAGTCGACGCCATGGTTGCCATCGTTCGGGCCGCCGACGGCACGACCTTCGCCGAGTACTATCCCGAACCCATCGCCGAGGCTCTCATCGATGTGTCCCCGCTCCCCCGGCTCACCCCCGTGCTGGAGGCCGAACAGCGACTCCGGCACCACGTGCTCGCCGTCATCAGCGAGACCGGCCTCGACCTCATGACGTTTCCCCGTCACGGTGAGCCGACTCTGCACTCGGTGTCGGAGACCGATCCCGACCGAATCACCCATCTGCTCGCCGAAACCGTCAAGGCGACCGATACCAAGCTGGTGCTCCTGGCCGGCGCCACCGACGTGGTGTCCACCATCCGCCACCAACTGCAGTTCGATGTCCCCATCGAAACGGTGGTGGACGTGCTGTCCCTCCACGACGGGAACGTCGACGAGATCGGTGTGGCTGCGGTTCGACTGGTCTCCAACGACCAGGCCGTCCGCACGGTCGAGACCCTTCGTGGGTGGAAGTTCGAGCGTGCTCACGGCTCGGCGCCGGCTGACCTGGTGACCTCGATTCATGCGCTGCGGGCGGGCAATGCTCGTCTGCTCCTCGTGAACGACGACATGGACGACCAACGTCAAGTCTGGGTCGGACCAGCCGCCACCGACCTGGCCATCGATCTGGAGGATGCCTCTCATGCGATCGGAGCCTCCGATCTGCTCGCGGTCCGGATGGTCGACGGCCTGGTCCGCAGTGCGCTTCTGCAGGGCGTGCCTGTTCAGATCGTGCCATCGCTACCCGACTCGACGCTTCCCGGCGGTGTCGGAGTTCTCGTCGACGTCGACACCGATCGGCTCTCGAGATGATCGACCGGCAACTCGACGGTGGGACTCGGCGTGCCGTGACGAACCAGATCGACTCGGGAGCCTTGCGCCCCGGGCCCTCGGCTGCTTCAGTGCAGCGAGGGAATGCACACCGCTATGAAACGGCAGGAACCCCGTGACGCAAACAGAAGATGCCTTGACCCTCGCCTTCCCGGCTCGCTCGGGTTACCTCAGAGTCTGCCGCATCACGACCACCACCTTCGCCGCCGGCCAGGGATTCGACGTCGATCAGCTCGACGATCTTCGACTCGCCGTCGATGAAGCGGTGACCTGGTTGATGAGCGACGAAGAAGCCGGTGGCGAAGTCCAACTCGCCCTCCAGGTCGCAGGTTCGGCGCTGATCATCCGCGGCGACCGAACCAGCGACGATCTGCCCGATCGAGAAATCGGCGATCTCGTGCACGCCATACTCGGCGCCACTCTCGACTCGTACGAACTCGACTCCGAGTACGGCCGCCGTTCGATCCGGCTTCAGAAGGAACCGAGCCCCGGGTGACCCGGAAAGACGACAGCTGGCGAGACGCCAAGTTTGCCGAGTTCGCCTCCACCGGATCGGTCGACGTTCGAAACGAGCTCGTCGAGAGCTTCATCCCGCTGGCCGAGTTCTTCGCCAAGCGCTACCGCGACCGCGGTGTCGAGGGG
>RCMY010001615.1_pt1 | contig 21287 bp, 16 predicted proteins | sample 2041341 | NCBI WGS metagenome assembly RCMY01 (sample SAMN09708234, study PRJNA481090) | Marine sediment metagenome, whole genome shotgun sequencing project.
TGGTCCCCGCGCGGTCGATGAGGGCAGGAAGCGCGAGATGAGCGCCCACGATGTTCGAGTCGTTGGGGAGATCATCCAGTAGGGCGACGGCCTTTTCTGCGAGCAACCCGAGCGCCTCGACAGGGCCCGTCGCGATGACATCCATCTCCATGGTGGTGGATCTGACCACGGCACCCGTGAGGTCCACGACCATGGCGGCCATGCGGTCGGCGTTGACCTCAAGGCCTAGCGACATCAATGCGTTGGGGGCCGCCGTAAGGGGAACGCCGGGGCGCCCCCTCATGCCGGAGACGGGGGTGCCCTCGACGAGGAATCGGCCAGCAATCAGTTCGTCAACGAGACGCGACACTGTGGAGCGCGTGAGTCCCAGTTCGGCTGCGACGTCGGCGCGTGAGACCGGGAGGTTCGCGTCGAGTACGGATTTGAGGATGAGGGCGAGGTTGGAGATCCGCACTGACGACGGTGTGCTCCCCACGCCGGACACGGGGTGCCTCACAGGGTTCAACATCTGGTTCATCCTCTCGATTATCAAAGTGATTGGAGCTCCACCGCTACGATGCGATGGGAGCGCCTTGACAAGGATATCGCCTCACCATATTGTTTCAAAACAAAACATGATGGATCACCGATGGTCCAGCATTCGGGGAGAGAACAGAGGTGTTGTCTCCAGAAGGGACATTTCCATGGCCATTTCACGTAGGCATCTCCTCCTTTCATCGGTCGGTGTGGCAGCAGTGGGTGCACTTGCAGCCTGCAGCGACGAGCGCAGCACAGGCACCCCAGCCGCCAACTCTGAGGGCGCCGCATCCACGGATGCGGGAGCAACCGACGTCCTCATTGGTATTGCGATGCCCACCAAGAGCCTGGAGCGCTGGAATCGCGATGGCGCCCACATCGAAGGCCTGCTCAAGGACAAGGGATATCGCACGAGCCTGCAGTACGCAGACAACAAGCAGGACCAGCAGAACAACCAATTGCAGAACATGATCAATGACGGCGCGAAGGTGGTGGTCATCGCCTCCATTGATGGAACGGCTCTTGGACCGGTGCTCGATCAGGCCAAGACAGCTGGGGTGAAAGTGATTGCGTACGACCGTCTCATCAACGGCTCCGAGAACGTCGATTACTACGCAACCTTTGACAACTTCAAGGTGGGGCAACTGCAGGGCCAGTTCATTCTTGACAACAAGGACGCCTTCAAGGGTGCGGACGGCACCACCAATCTGGAGCCCTTCGCCGGTTCGCCGGATGACAACAACGCCAAATTCTTCTTTGCCGGTGCGTGGGAAAAGGTATCCCCGCTGATTGAGAGCGGCGAGTTCACCGTTCCCTCCGGCAAGGCACCCTCCAGCGAGGACCAGTGGACCACCATCGGTATCCCCGCATGGAAGTCCGACACGGCCCAGTCCGAAATGGACAACCGTCTCAACTCGTTCTATGGCGGCGGCAAGAAGGTCAACATTGTCCTCTCGCCGAACGACTCACTGGCACTCGGTATTGAGCAGGCTCTCGACGCTGCGGGCTACGCGCCCGGTACTGACTGGCCATTGGTGACGGGGCAGGATGCAGACCTTGCCAACGTCAAGAACATGTTGGCGGACAAGCAGTCCATGACCGTGTGGAAGGACACGCGCAAACTGGGTGACCAGGTGGCGGTCATGATCGAGCAGATCATCACCGAGGCCGAGGTGGAGGTCAACGACACCGAGAGCTACGACAACGGTTCCAAGGTGGTACCGACGTTCCTCATCGAGCCCGAGGTGGTCACCAAGGACACCGTCCAGGAGAAGCTGGTGGATTCCGAGTTCTACACCGCCGCCGACCTCGGACTATGACCTCCAGATCTCATGAGTGACACGGACATGAGTACTGGCACCCCCTCGGCCCCCATTCTCGAGATGCGGAACATCGTCAAACGGTTTGGAAATGTCGTCGCCCTTGAGGGGGTGACGATGGCCGTGCAACCTGGGCGCATCCATGCGATCTGCGGTGAGAACGGGGCAGGCAAGTCCACCCTCATGAAGATCCTCTCCGGTCTGTATCCGGTGGGGAGCTATGAGGGTGAGATCTGGTACGAGGGCGATCGCATGGAGTTCAAGACCCTCAAGGACAGTGAGTCGCGGGGCATCGTGATCATCCACCAGGAACTTGCGCTCTCGCCGTACCTCTCCATTGCCGAGAATATTTTCCTCGGTAACGAACAGAGTCGGCGTGGGGTCATCGACTGGCGCAAAACCCGTGCGGGAGCAGCCAAGCTCCTGGCCCGGGTGGGCCTGCGTGAAGACGTCACCACCCGGGTGAGCGACATTGGCGTGGGCAAGCAACAACTCGTAGAGATCGCCAAGGCGCTGTCCAAGGATGTGCGTCTGCTCATCCTTGACGAGCCGACTGCTGCCCTGAACGACGAGGACTCGACCCATCTTCTGGGTCTCATGTCCAAGCTCAAGGCCGACGGTGTGACGCAGATCATCATCTCCCACAAGCTCAACGAGATCATGGCCATCGCCGATTCCCTCACCATCATCCGCGACGGCACCGTCGTGCACACCATGCCCATGGATGGACCGGAGCCGGTCACCGAAGAAGTGATCATCCGGGGGATGGTTGGCCGATCGCTTGACCACAGGTTCCCGCCACGGGTGCCCGCCATCGGGGAAGAGCTCTTCAGGATCGAGGACTGGAGCGTTCATCACCCCACCGATACAGACCGGATGGTGGTGGACAAAGCATCCCTCAACGTCTCAGCGGGCGAAATCGTCGGCATCGCCGGACTGATGGGGGCGGGGCGGACCGAGCTTGCCATGAGCATCTTCGGCCGGCAGTACGGCACCAACATCTCGGGGCACGCCTACAAGAAGGGCAACGAGATATTCCCCACCACCGTGGGGCGTGCGATCAATGCCGGAATCGCCTACGTGAGCGAGGACCGCAAGAAATTTGGCCTCAATCTCATCGCCGAGATTCAGCACAACATCTCCGCGGCTGCCCTGGGAAAGGTCAGTCGGCGAAGCGTCCTGAATAAATCGCTGGAGACGAAGGTGGCCGAGGACTACCGCGAACAGATGCGCATCCGCACGCCTTCCGTGCATGTGCCGGTCGGTCAACTCTCCGGCGGGAACCAGCAGAAGGTTGCACTGAGCAAGTGGATGTTCTCGGATCCGGACGTCCTCATCCTCGACGAGCCCACCCGCGGGATTGACGTCGGGGCGAAGTACGAGATCTACACGATCATCAATGAACTGGCGGCACAGGGTCGGGGAGTGATCGTCATCTCCTCCGAACTGCCGGAGTTGCTGGGGCTGTGTGACCGCATCTACGCACTGAGTCAAGGGCGCATTACAGGGCAGAAGAGCCGCGAAGAGGCAAACCAGGAGTCGCTGATGCGTCTCATGACGATGGAAAGGACGTCGACACCATGACACAGACCACCCCGGGGGCCCAGGCCGCGAGCACTCCGGCCGCCCCACCCAAGCGCTTCGCAGGACTGGCAGGTGGGGCGAGGCAATACGGCATCGTCGCGGCCCTGATCCTGATCGTCCTGTTCTTCCAGATCGTGACCGACGGCAGGATTCTGCAACCCAACAACGTCACGAGCCTCATTCAGCAGAACGCCTACGTGTTCATCCTGGCCGTCGGGATGCTGATGGTCATCGTTGCCGGACACATCGACCTGTCGGTGGGTTCCATCGTGGCCGCTGTGGGCGGGGTCATCGGCATCCTGCTCACGGACTACGGCCTCAGCACGGGTGTTGTGGTCGTGGTAGCGCTCCTCGTGGGTGCCCTCATCGGTGCCTGGCAGGGATTCTGGGTTGCCTTCGTCGGTGTGCCGGCCTTCATCGTCACGCTGGCGGGCATGTTGATCTTTCGCGGCGTCGCCCTCGTCCTGGTGGGATACACCCGCTCCGGTTTCCCGGCACCATTCCTGGACATCTCCAACTCCGGACTGGTGGGGCTCACTGGCTTCGTGGGCAGGCTTGATGCCTTCACGCTCATCGTGGGTGCCGTGGGTGTGGCAGCCTTCGTCCTCACTGCGGTCCGTAACCGCCGGTTGAACACCCGCCATGGGGCCGCAGCAGAATCGTTGCTCCTCTTCGTCGGCCGGTTGGTGCTGCTCGCGGCCCTGCTGAGCGTCATTTCCTACTGGGTGGCACTGAGTGCGCTGGGTCTCCCGTTTGTCCTCATCATCGTCGGCGTCGTCATTGTCGCGTACGCCTGGCTGATGGGAAACACCGTCTTCGGACGCCACATCTACTCCATCGGCGGCAACCTGTCGGCAGCCAAGCTGTCAGGGGTCAACACGCGCAAGGTGAACTTCTGGCTCTTCGTGAACATGGGGCTTCTCTGTGGCGTGACGGCAATCATCGTCACGTCGCGGGCCGGAGCGGCGCTGTCCGCCGCCGGACAGAACTATGAACTCGACGCCATTGCCGCGTGCTTCATCGGCGGAGCGGCCGTCACTGGCGGCGTGGGGCGGATCGTGGGCGCCATCGTGGGTGCACTCATCATGGGTGTGCTGAACATGGGGCTGTCCATCATGGGTGTTGACCCCTCCTGGCAGTTCATCATCAAGGGTCTCGTCCTGCTGCTGGCAGTGGCGTTCGACCTCATCAACAAGATGCGATCCGGGCAGAGATAGTTCCCGGTTGCTTGCAAAAAGCTATTAGTTTAGGTTTAATACTAACTAGGTGCGACGTCGCGCCATGAAAGGACTTCACCATGCTTACTCCCACACCCCAGGACAAGTTCTCCTTCGGCCTCTGGACCGTCGGCTGGGCCGCCCGTGACCAGTTCGGGGCCGCCTCGCGCCCGGCGCTGAACCCCTTCGACAGCATTCGCAAGCTCACCGACCTTGGCGCGTGGGGCTTCACCTTCCATGACAATGACGTCATCCCCTTTGACGCATCTGAGAGTGAGCGCGAGAAGCTCATCAGCGAACTGGAATCGACGATCTCGGAAACCGGCATGACCTGCGAGATGGTGACCACCGACACCTTCGCCGAGCCCATCTTCAAGGACGGTGCCTTCACCTCCAACGATCGTGACGTTCGTCGCTACGGTCTGCGCAAGGTTTTGCGCAACGTGGATCTTGCCGGGCGCCTTGGTGCCGACACCTTCGTGATGTGGGGTGGGCGTGAAGGATCGGAATACGATTCCAGCAAGGACCTCCTGGCCTCCTTCGATCGCTACGCCGAGGGCATCGACACAGTGGCCGGCTACATCAAGTCCCAGGGCTACGACATGCGCATCGGCCTGGAGCCGAAGCCCAACGAGCCCCGCGGCAACATTTTCCTGCCCACCGTCGGCCACGCCCTGGCGTTCATTGAGCGCCTCGAGAACAAGGACATCGTCGGGGTCAACCCGGAGACCGGTCACGAGCAGATGGCCACGCTCAATTACACGCACGGGCTCGCCCAGGCGCTGTGGGCAGAGAAGCTCTTCCACATTGATCTCAACGGCCAGCACGGCCCGATGTACGACCAGGACCTGGTCTTTGGTCATGGCGATCTCACCAGCGCCTTCTTCACCGTGGACCTGCTGGAGAACGGCTTCCCGTCGCGACCCGGCGCCTACGTCGGAGCCCGGCACTTCGACTACAAGCCCTCCCGCACGGACTACCTGCCCGGCGTCTGGGATTCTGCTGCAGCCAACATGAGCATGTACCTCCTCCTCAAGGAGCGCGCACTGGCGTTCCGTGCTGACACGGAGGTGCAGGCCGCACTGGAGGAGGCGGGCGTCAACTCCATGGCGGAGTCCACCCTCGCAGCGGGCGAAACCGTCGCCGATCTGATGGCTGATGACGCCGTCGATGCCCTCGACCCGGTCGCACTGGGCGAGCGCAACTACGGCTTCGTGCGTCTGCACCAACTGGCCGTGGAACACCTCATGGGCGCCCGGGGCTGAGCCATGACACTGGTGCTTGGGATCGATTCCTCCACTCAGTCCACCAAGGCGTTGTTGGTGGACGCCGATACAGGGGAGGTGGTGGAAACACGTCGGGCTTCCCATCCGGATGGCACCGAGGTGGATCCTCGAGCATGGCTGGAAGCCGTCGACGAGGCGGCCGGGCCCTTGTTGCCGCGAGCTGAAGCAGTCGCGGTGGGCGGTCAGCAGCACGGGATGGTCGCGCTCGACGAACACGGCGATGTGGTGCGTGATGCCCTGCTGTGGAATGACACCAGGTCCGCAGCCCAGGCTGCGGCACTCGTGGCCGAAATGGGTGGACCGGAGAAGTGCGTCGAGGAGTTGGGCTACGTTCTGGTGGCGTCCATGACGTCGACGAAGTTGCGGTGGATGGCAGAGAACGAGCCGGACAATGCGCGGCGCACGGCTTCGGTGCTTCTGCCCCACGACTACGTCTCGCGGCATCTGGCCGGCGGCGGCGCCCCCTTCACCGACAGGGGGGACGCCTCCGGGACGGGTTACTGGTCACTCAGGACCCAGGCCTGGAACCAGAATCTCGTGGAGTTGGCGCTCGGACACCGGGTGCTGCTCCCGGAGGTCGCGTCCTCACCGTTCGCGGTGATGGCACGCACCCCGGGTGGGGCGGCTGTTGCTCCCGGAACAGGGGACAACATGGCGGCGGCACTGGGGCTGTCATTGGGGCTGGGCGATGTCTCGGTGTCCATAGGAACCAGCGGCGTGGCCGCGATGGTCAGCGACAACCGGCCAGCCGATGCTTCCGGCACCGTCACAGGGTTTGCCGATGCCACCGGCCGGTTCCTGCCGATGGCAACCACGCTGAATGCTGCTCGAGTGCTTGACTTCGGATGCCGCCTGCTCGGTGTGGACCACGAAGGCCTGTCCGCACTGGCTCTCGCCAGCCGCCCAGGCGCGGGCGGGGTGGTGCTGCTGCCCTACCTCGACGGCGAACGCACACCCAACCGACCGGACGCCACCGGCGTGTTCGCCGGAATCACTTCGGCGACGGACAGGCACGACATGGCTAGGGCTGTCGTCGAGGGGCTGCTGTGCGCCCTCGCTGACGCCGTTGCGGCCGTGGAAAGAGTGGCTGGCCAGCAGGCGGGGCGCATCCTCCTCATCGGCGGCGGCGCCCGCTCCGAAGCTGTCACGCGGCTTGCCCCCACGATCTTCGGGCGGCCAGTGGCCGTGCCTCCACCGGGGGAATACGTCGCTCTCGGGGCTGCCCGTCAGGCAGCCTGGGCCTTGTCCGGTTCTACCGAGCCGCCGTCGTGGGAGATGGGCAGCGTGCAGGAGTACGACGCTGCACCTGAGCCCGGTGTGCTGGAGACCTATCTCACACTGAAGGAACGCACCACGCTCTGGTGAGCGAGGCTGGTCGAGCTGGAGGCAGGGTGGTCGCGCCGCCCGTAGGGTGGTTGCCATGGCATCTCTTGTTTTCGTGTGTTGGGGCAATATCTGTCGGTCACCCATCGGCGAGCGTGTGGCGTTGGGTATGGCGCAGGAGCAGGGGCTGAACCTGGAGGTGTCCAGCTTTGGTCTCTCCGATGAGAACGAGGGGTTCGGCATCGACGTCCGCGCCATGGCCGTTCTCGAGGAGCGGGGCTATGACGCGCAGGATCACAGCGCCCGAAGGATCACACAGTCGGACATCGAGGCGGCCGACCTCGTGATTGCAGTCGAGCCGTACCAGGTGGACAAGCTCCGCCGCATGGCGCCGGGGGCCGACAACGTCCGTCTCCTGAACGACTTCAATCCGGACCTCGGCCCCGGGACTCCGCTGATCGACCCCTGGTACGGGGACGATGCCGGCTTCCAGGACACGATCGCGGACGTCGAGGCTGCGATGCCATCGATTCTGGCCGAGTTCACAGCCTGAGCACTGCGCTCAACCGCAACAGGGATCCTTCAATGGTTCCCTGGAATGCCCCGGCGAACGCACTAGGTTTCAGTGCATGCGTCGTTGGATCACCAGAGGTCTCGTTGGGTTGCTCGCTGTTGTGCTCGTCCTGGGGGTGGCGGGGTACTGGTATGCGCGGCCGTTGCTGCTGACTGCCACTGGCTACGCGGCCCACAGCGCGTGCGCCATGACCGAGTTCGCGGATGCCGGGCCCGACCTGCCCCAGAACCCTCTGGTGCCCTACCTGCGGTATTCCTCGGATGAGGACGGGGTGCGTTCCACGGTGTTGGGCATCCTCGCGGGACAGCGCGCCTGGCTCACCGACGGATATGGCTGCACGATCGCCGATGAGGCCCCTGAGTTGACGCCGGTGACCGCCATCGCACCCAACGAGCTGACTGACGCGCCCTCACCGACATCATCGCCGGAGGTGACGGCGGCCCTGGCGGGTGCATTCGGAGATGACCTGGATGAGGACGCCCGGGCAACGCAGGGGACCCGTGCGGTGGTGGTGTTGCACCGGGGTGAGCTCGTCGGCGAGCGCTACGCCGAGGGTTTCGACGCCTCCACGCCGCAGCTGGGCTGGTCCATGGCCAAGAGCGTGACCAATCTGCTCACCGGCCGGCTCGCCCAGCAGGGGCTGGTGAACGTGGACGACACCAACCTGCGGCCCGAATGGACGGATGATCGCGGCGACATCAGCGTCGATGACCTCATGCGGATGACCAGCGGACTGGCATGGGATGAGACCTACGATCTCGGGACGCCCATCACCCGCATGCTGTACCTGGAACCGGACATGGCCGGATATGTCGCGAGCCAGGACCTGGAACATCCCGTGGGGGAGTTCCAGCAGTACTCGAGCGGTAGCACCACGCTGCTGTGCTCGGTCCTGTCAAAGGCGACGGGGATGGGTGCGGACCTGCCGGCGCGGGAGCTCTTCGAGCCGCTGGGGTTGGCATCGGCCGTGTGGGAGCCGGATGCAGTGGGTACCCCGGTGTGTAGTTCCTATCTCTGGGCCACGCCTCGCGACTGGACGGCCATGGGGCAGTTCGCCCTGCAGGACGGTGTCTGGGACGGTGAGCGACTGTTGCCCGAGGGATGGATGGAAACCTCGACGACGGCCCTGCCGGTTGCTGGTTCCGACGAGGTTGGCTACGCCGCGGGGTGGCGGGTAAACCTGCTGGCCGACGGGGCACTGGCCAATCCCGTGTTGCCCGAGGACACCTTCTGGGCCACAGGACATGATGGTCAACGCCTGTATGTGGTTCCCTCGGCGGACCTCGTCGTCCTGCGGATGGGTTTCAGCCCGGGAGTCGCCTCCGCCGATTTGCGCGACTCGGAGCTGGTGGCAGACCTTGTCGCCGGGCTCGACTGATCGGTCGGGTGTCGGGGGAGGGCTTCAGTCTGTGGCGGGTGGAGACTGACTCCATGAAGAAACAGCGTCTGTGGACGGGTGGCTCGCTGAAGGCCGTCGACATCCAAGCAGCCGAACTTGCACACCATCTCACGGAGGAGGGGGTTGCTGCCGACACGTACGCGTGGATCGATCTGACGACGGATTCTGTTGATGAGCTCAAGGAGCTCCAGGGTGTCTTGGATCTTCATGACCTTGCCGTCGAGGACGCGCTGGCCACACACGAGCGGCAGAAGGTCAGCCGGTTCGATCACCACTCGCTGATGCGGGTCACGAACGTCGTGCTCGACGACGATGGCCGCGCGCAGTTGGCGCCACTGACGGCATTCATCACAGCTCATGCTGTGGTGACGGTCAGGGATCCATCGTTTCCGGTGGCCGAAGTCATCGAGCGGCTCGACCTCAACGAGAACCTCGCGTCATCGGGACCCGGCTATGTCCTGTGGGGCGTACTGGATCTCGTGGTGGACAACGTGATGGACACGCTGGATGCCCTGAATGAGCATGCCGATGATCTCGGCGAACAGCTTTTCGACGTGACCACGGCCCGGTCCGCCATCCAGGAGGAGATTTTTCTCCTTCGACGGGACACTGCAAAGGTCAGGCGTCAGACGGTGCCATTGCGGGAGATGACCTCGTCGCTGGCGCGCAGAGAATCAGTGTTTGACGTCCCCGGGCCCCTACTGCCGTACTTCGGGGACGTTCATGACCATGCGCTCCATGCCGCCGAGATGGCGGACTCCCTGCGGGACCATCTCTCCAGCATTCTGGAGACGAATCTCGCTCTGCAGGCCAACCGCAAGGACGAGATCATGAAGAAGGTGACCTCCTGGGCCGCCATCATCGCCGTCCCCACACTCATCACGGGGTTCTTCGGACAGAACCTCTCCATCATCGGCACCGACACTGTGTGGGGTGCCTGGTTTTCTGTGGCGCTGATGCTGACAACGTCGCTCATCCTCTTCTGGCAGTTCAGGCGCAGGGACTGGCTGTGAACTGTCGGACGCGCTGTCACCGGGGCTCGGCGTGGATAGTGTGGTCCCCTTGAACCACAGAAGAGGGGTGGCAACGTGGTGGACCTCACCGGCCGTAGTCTCTGCAAGGAACTGGACTTGGCTGCCGACGAATGGATGCACCTGCTGGATCTCGCAGCCGTCCTGAAAGCCGAGCGACGCTCGGGCAGCGAGCGCCAGGCTCTGGTCGGGAAGAACGTCGCCCTGTTGTTCGAGAAGACGTCCACGCGGACGCGATGCGCATTCGAGGTGGCCATGGCGGACCAGGGTGGCCGCACCACCTACCTGGATCCGGCAGGCTCGCAGATCGGACACAAGGAGTCGGCTGCGGACACGGCCCGGGTGCTGGGCCGCTGGTACGACGGCATCGAGTACCGGGGCGCCGGGCAGGACACCGTTGAAACGCTTGCCTCACATGCCGGCGTTCCCGTCTACAACGGCCTCACCGATGACTGGCACCCCACCCAGATGCTCGCAGACCAACTGACCATGCTGGAGCATTCCGGCAGGCCCCTGCAGGAAGTCAGCTGCGCATTCGTTGGTGACGTGCGCAACAACGTCGGCAATTCTACGTTGGTGTCGGCAGCCATGATGGGCATGGACATCCGCATGGTGGCGCCGCTCCAGCAGCAGACGGCGCCTGAGATTCTGGAACGGGCGCACGCCATCGCCAGCGACACGGGCGCCCGAATCACCGTGACCGACGACGTCGAGGAAGGTGTTCGTGGAGTCGACTTCATCTCCACGGACGTGTGGGTGTCCCTGGGTGAGCCGAAGGCGCTCTGGAGTGAACGTGTTGCGCTGCTGCGGCCCTACCAGGTGAATGCCGCAATGCTGGCCGCCACTGGCAACAAGGATGTGGGTGTCATGCACTGCCTGCCAGCCTTCCACGACCGCGCAACCAGACTCGGCGAGGAGATTTTCCAGCTCACCGGCATGGACGGCCTGGAGATCACCGATGAGGTCTTCGAGTCCGGGGCAAGCATCGTCTTCGACCAGGCCGAGAACCGCATGCACACCATCAAGGCAATTCTCGTGGCCACACTCGCTGGGGAGTAGACAGCCGGCCGAAGCGAATGGCAAGCCTGAATTCCCAGGAACGCGAAGGAGGCCGGACCCAATGGGTCCGGCCTCCTTCGCTCGTATCAGATCAGTTACTTGAACCTGACGATGTTGTTGACGACGAACTTGGTGTTCGCCTTGTAGGCGTTGCTCCCGTTGGACAGCCTGACCGTCTCAATGACGTTGGTCAGGATGTACGAGCGGCAAGCATTGCCTCCCGTTGCGGGGGTGTCACACTCGGTCCTCCACTTGCGACCGTCAGCCGTGGTCCACGCGTTGGTGTAGCCGAGCGGGTTGCCCTTCCACACGCTGCGCGGCGACGCCTTGTAGGTGAGGTTGTTGAAGTTCCACCCGCTGCGCTGCACGAACTTGCCGTTGATGAGCTGCACCTGGGACGAGTAGATGAAGGTGCGGCAACGCTCGGTGACCGAGTAGGGCTCACAGGTCGTGATCCACTCGCGTCCGTTGAGCTTGTGATAGCCGGGGGTCGTGTAGACGTCGACGGGCTTCACCGGCGTATCCACCAACTTGACTGTGACCGGAAGGCTGATGATGGTGCCCGACTCCTCCACGACAAAGTCGATGAGGTTGTTGCCGGCCTTGATTTCCGTGCCATTGGCGATTGCCACCTGCACGGTGCCGACGCCATCAACCACGTCGCCGCCACCGACCATGTCGTCGCCGATGTAGGCCGTGATGGTGGCGTTCATCAGCTGCGGGGAGACCTTACTCCCGGTCGCATCGAGCAGCATGTCGAGGGTATCCATCTGCACGCCGCCGTCGAGCGGCTTGCCGAAGACGAACTCCACGGGAGCCGCGCCCTCGGTGAGGCTGCCGACGACCTCCGGCGCGGAGACTCCGCGCTTGGAGTAGTCGGGCCACAGGGCGTCCCCGCCCCGGATCCAGTCCACCCAGGCCTCGAGGTCAACGCGACCCGAGTCCTTGGTGTTCGTTCCCTCAGCGAACTCGAAGAAGTTGTCGCCACCCGCGATCAGGAAGCTTCCGGAGCCGAAGGTGTACAGCTTGTCCATGTTGATGGGCTCGCCGTCGATGCTGATGGATGTGATGCGGTCCATCTTGTCGCGGGACTCATCCAGGGTGTAAGAGACATTGTCGGACAGGCCGAGTGCCAGGAACGGCCTGGAGCCACCCGCCGGCTGCCACTGCTGCTCAAGGATCGTCTTGAACTGTGCACCGGTGAGCTGCGTGGTCATCAGGCTGTTGGCGAAGGGCGCGACGTTGGCGGCCTCCTTGTAGGTGATGGTGCCGCGATCAAAGCTGTCGCGTGTGCCGCCCGGGTTCTGGATACCAATGAAGGCGTCCGCGTTCCCGTCGGTCTGCAGCTGTTCCTTGAACATCTGCGCCACCGTGTTGCTCATCGGCGACTCGACGTTGCGGGTATTTGAGGAGCCGTCCGCTGGTGTGCTGATGGCTTCATTGGCGAAGCCGACGGGCTGCGCGCCCAGTTCTGCGGCCTTGCCCTCTGCGGTGCCGGCGATGGCCTGAATGTCCAGGATGCGTGCCTGCCCTCCGATGCCGTCCTTGCCGGCGGCAGGGACGATGGAGGCCTCGGAGGAGCACAAGGTCTTGTCGGTGCTGTTGATCTTGAGATCGACCTTCGAGAGTTGCCCGGCGTACGAGCCAGCCTGCATCAGCGGCTTCTCGTCGCGGGTCTCCCAGTTGTAGATCTGGTGGGTGTGGCCGTTGAAGACCACGTCGAAGATCGGGTCCAGCTCGTTGTAGATGTCGGAGAAGGCAGGCGACAGTGCGGCGTTCTCTTCGGGTGTCTTGCTGGGATCAGGCGCACCCTCGTGGAATCCGGCGATGACGATGTCTGCAAGATCCTGGTCAACGATCATGTTTCCGACGCGGTTCACGGCCTCGACGGGGTCACCCGCGTCGATGTCGGTGATGCCAGCGGGGGAGACCAACGAGGGGAGGTCGCCAGTGACGGCACCCACGTAGGCGATCCGGACGCCGCCCTTTGTGAAGACCTTGTACTCCTCCAACGGAGCAGCGACGGTGGTGGTGCCGGTGTCATAGATGTTCGCACTGATGTGGGGCACCCCCATGTTGGGGATGACACGATCGGAAAGGTCGGCGAAACCCTTGTCGAACTCGTGGTTACCGGTAGCGATCGCCTCGACGCCGGCCGCCTTCAAAATGTCGATCGTCGGGTTGTCATTGTCGATGAAGGACTCAAAGGTGGAGCCACCAATATTGTCGCCAGTGCTGACGAGCAGCACGTTGTCTTCGCCCATATTCGAACGGGCTTCCTCGACAGGCGTGAAGAGCGCTGCTGCCTTGGAAATGCGGCCATGGAAGTCATTGAACTCGAAGACCGAAACCGTTCGGGGATCGTCGCAGCTGTCACCAGGGGTTGCCTGGGCGATACCGCCGCCGGCAGCGAACGTCATCCCTCCGAGCATGAGAGCGGACGCAGCGAGGGTTGATGCCCCGCGTTTGAATGGTTTTTTCATGCAGTTCTCCGATGTCGTGCATGCCCCCATTGGCACACTGTGGATTTGAGAAGGTACCCACTGTCCCAATACCGCCCCTAAACGTCAAGAGGCTGGGAAACTGTTCAGGGGCGCTCAGCCTCTGGCACAAAAGGGCTCGTCTTCGTCTGCAGTCAGGGCGCTTGGTCCCTGACGAGCTGGTTACGGTACCGTAAGCTACGCATGCGTAGGTTAAGGAAATGAGGAGGATCTTGGTGCAAGGACAGAGCGACCACATGGTCCAGTTGCTGACGCCCGAGGGTGTGCGCGTCGAACACGATGACTTCGAGTTCACCGGCACCACCGAGGACTTGGTGGGTTACCTGGGTGACATGGTGCTGGCCCGCAGATTTGATACCGAGGCCACTGCCCTGCAACGTCATGGGGAACTGGGGCTCTGGCCGCCGGTGCTGGGGCAGGAAGCGTCCCAGGTGGGTTCCGCCAGAGCGCTGATGGCCGAGGACGTGGTCTTTCCCACGTACCGTGAGCACGCCGTCGCCATGTGCCTGGGCGTACCCATGAGTCAGATTCTGGGCCTCTTCCGTGGCTGCAATGCGGGCGACTGGGAGATGCTCGAGCGCTTCCGGAACTACCAGATCATCATCGGCGCGCAGACGCTGCACGCCACCGGCTATGCCATGGGGCTGCAGTACGACGGCATGGTGGGCAACCCGGATTCCGAGAAGAACGCCATGGTCGTGGCGTACCACGGCGACGGCGCTTCCTCGCAGGGTGACGTCAACGAGGCGTACGTCTTCGCGGCGAGCTACAACGCGCCGGTGGTGTTCTTCTGCCAGAACAACCAGTACGCCATCTCCGAGCCCATGGCCCTGCAGTCCCGCATCCCGCTCTTCCAGCGCGCCCAGGGCTTCGGCTTCCCCGGGATCCAGGTGGACGGCAACGACGTCCTCGCCGTGCACGCCACCAGCCAGTGGGCCTTCAACCGGGCCCGGCAGGGCGAGGGCCCGGCCTTCATCGAGGCCTTCACCTACCGCATGGGCGCCCACACCACCTCTGACGATCCCTCCAAATACCGTCGGGACGCCGAGACCGAGGAGTGGCGTGGTCGCGATCCCATCGCCCGCCTGACCACCTACCTCCGCAATGAGGGAGCCATCGACGACGCGCACATGGCGGCGCTCGATCAGGAGGCCAAGGACTACGGGGCCAGCATCCGCGCCTCCATCGCCACCCTGGTGGACAAGACGATGGACGAGCAGTTCCGGACCGTGTACGCCGAGGAATCCGTGGCGCTGGAGGAACAGCGCCGGGAGTACGCTGATTTCCTCGCCACCTTCGAGGAGCCCGCATGAGCGAGACCCTGACACTTGCCAAAGCCCTTAATCGGGGACTGCGGCGCGCGCTGCAGGCCAATCCCAAGGTGATGCTCGCCGGTGAGGACATCGGCAAGCTTGGCGGCGTCTTCCGGATCACCGAGGGGCTGCAGTCCGAGTTCGGCGAGAACCGGGTGGTTGACTCCCCGCTGGCCGAGGCCGGCATCGTCGGCACCGCCGTTGGGCTGGCCATGCGGGGATACCGCCCCGTGGTGGAGATCCAGTTCGACGGATTCGTGTTCCCGGGTTTTGACCAGATCGTGACCCAGGTCGCCAAGCTGCACGCCCGAACCTCCGGCCGTGTGAAGATGCCCATGGTGATCCGGATTCCCTACGGCGGTGGCGTCGGTGCCATCGAGCATCACTCCGAATCGCCCGAAGGGTACTTCGTTCACACGCCCGGGCTGAAGGTGGTCACCTGTAGCTCGCCCAATGATGCGTACTGGATGATCCAGCAGGCGATCTCCTCGGACGATCCGGTGGTCTTCCTGGAGCCCAAGCGGCGCTACCACGTCAAGGGACAGGTCAACTTCTCCGCCCGTCCGCAGCCGATGCACCAGGCGAATGTTCTGCGCTACGGCACCGATGCCACCGTGTTGGCGTACGGTCCCATGGTGAAGACGTGCCTGGATGCCGCCGAGGTGGCGGCCGACGAGGGCCACTCGCTGGAGGTCATCGATCTGCGCACACTCAGTCCCATCGATTGGGTCACGATCACCGCTTCGGTACGACGCACCCGGCGCGCCATCGTCGTGCATGAGGCGCAACGCACACTGGGCGTCGGAGCGGAGATCGCTGCGAGGCTGCACAAGGACCTGTTCTACGTCATGGAGTCGCCCGTCCTGCGGGTGACCGGCTATGACACCCCGTATCCGCCGTCCAAAATTGAAGACGAGTTCCTCCCCGGCGTCGACCGAATCATGGACGCGGTAGACGCGTCCCTGGCCTACTAGGAGTCAAGTCCATGAAGCGCCAATTCCGCCTGCCTGATCCCGGTGAGGGCCTCGTTGAGGCCGAAATCGTCGCCTGGCGAGTCACGGTGGGCGAGACCATCGAGATCAACGACGTGCTCGTGGAGATCGAGACGTCCAAATCGCTCGTGGAGTTGCCCTCCCCCTTCGCGGGAGAGATCATCGGCCTGCTCGTGGAGGAGGGGTCCACGGTAGAGGTGGGCACCCCCATCGTCGAGATTGAGGACGGTCAGGACGAACCAGAAGTCACCCAGGAACCCAACCTGGTGGGCTATGGAGCTTCCGATTCCGGGCCGAGCCGACGCCGTCGGAGAAGCCGCACGGATCAGGACCCTGAAGTAACGCAGGCGCTCAGCGATTCCTACGAGCCGCGCGAGCCGAGCCGCCGCCCGGACGAGGTGCAGCCCGCGGGCCAGAACACGGCCGAGGCCGTGGGTGATCCGTTGCCGGGCCCGGGTGTCGGACCTTCGCAGTCAGAACTCGTACTGGCTTCCGATCCCAACGCCGTGCGCGCCAAGCCGCCCGTGCGCAAGTATGCGCGGGACCTTGACGTGGACCTTGCGGGAGTTGTTGGGACCGGCCCGGAAGGCACCATCACGCGTCGTGACGTGGAGGCCGCCATGGCCTTCCAGCGCATGGCGGATGCTCCTGCACAGGGACGAATCATCAATGACAGCGCCAGCTTTCAGCAGCCACCGTCGCCACACCAGTCCACATCGGCGGGGGCCTTCGATGGCGCCACATCCTTCGGCCGGCCTTTCAATCCCGGGCCCACCCCGAACGCGGGCGAGGGCGGCGAGCGGCGTGTTCCCATCCGTGGCGTGCGCAAGGCCACTGCCGAGAACATGGTCAAATCGGTGAACACGCATGTGCACGTCACCGAGTGGGTCACCGTGGACGTCACCGGCACCATGCAATTCGTGGAGACGTTGAAGTCGCGACGTGAGTTCACCGGACTGCGCATCTCACCCCTGCTGATCTACGCGAAGGCCATCTGTTTGGCGCTGAGCCGCAACCCTGACCTGAACACCTCGTGGGATGAGGAAGCAGGCGAGATCGTGTATCACGGCAACGTGAATCTCGGCATCGCAGCCGCCACACCCCGTGGGCTGATGGTGCCCAACATCAAGGGCGCCCAGCAGCTCAGCCTGCTGGATTTGTGCCGGGCCATCAATCAACTGGTGGTGGTGGCCAAGGAGGGCAAGCTCCAGCCCGGTGACTACTCGGGTGGCACGTTCACCATCACCAACGTCGGCGTCTTCGGAGTCGACGCGGGCACTCCAATCATCAACGGCAACGAATCGGCCATCTTCTGCATGGGTGCGATCGAACGCCGCCCCTGGGTGGTGGTGGACGGTGGTGTCGAGGCCGTTGTGCCTCGCCATGTCACCACGTTGACCATCGCCTTCGACCACAGGCTGATCGACGGCGAGCAGGGGTCGCGCTTTTTGCGCGACGTTGCCGAGATTCTGGCGGAGCCGGCGCTGGCGCTGCTCTTCTGAGACATCGCACGAGGGCACAAGAAGGAGGGACCGCAGCCCATGGCTGTGGTCTCTTCTCCTGCCTGGTCGTGGTGGGGTGGATCAGGACCCGTCGCTGTCCTTGTTCTTCGTGGACATCGAGACCAGTGCGGACATGCCCTCGAGGAAGGCACGGGTCAGCAGGATGTAGACGAAGGTCACAGCCAATTCTCCGAGCAGAACTTGCATGAGGTCAGCGATGTCCGGACCGTAGGACAGCGTCCAGATCAGGTCAAAGAGCCACTTGATCAGGAGGCCGATTGCGATGACCATGAATAGGACGCCGCCTCCGCTCGGGAGGACGAACCTCTTGAAGCTGAGATCGAACAGATTGCCGAGCCCAGTGGGCTCCTTGGGAGGCTGTTGCTGCCACTGCTGTCCGGGTGCGAAATTGCCCTGAGGGTTCTGGTTCCAGCCCGCGCCGCCCTGATTTCCGCCCGGCTGGCCCTGCGTGTTCCACTGCTGGCCCGCACCATGCCACTCACTGGCCGAGGTCTGCTGCTGTGCGCCTGTGGTCCACTCATTGGCCGAGGTCTGCTCCTGGGCGCCCGTGTTCCATTCCTGAGTGCCTGGGTGCGGCTGGGAATACTCCTGCCGGGGCTGTCCCTGTGCAGCGGCCCAGGCGCCCCCGCCCTGTTGGCCCTGCGGCTGCTGCGGTTGCTGGGACGGCTGGTCCCAGTTCTGCGTGGACGAGGTGTCCCCGCCCTGCCCCCACTCGCCACCGCTGGGCTGCCCCTGTGCCTGGCCTGGGTCGTTGTTCGATGCAGCTGCCCTCTGGTCCTTGCCCCACTGATCATTCGACATGGCCGTCATTGTGTCATCGGTGCAGTCCGTGGAGTGTCAAGTTCCCTGGGGCGTTTGTCCGATGGGGCCCGGGGCGCGAGGATGGTGCAATGCCCGGTACGTGCGAACTGATCGTCGACCTTGACGCCCTCAACCGCAATGTGGCTCTCGCTGCCAAACTCGCGGGAGACCGCACGGTGATGGTGGCCGTCAAGGCAAATGCCTATGGACACGGCCTCGTACCGGTTGCCCGCAGCATCGAGCAGGCCGGATTCGCCCAGTGGCTGGGGGTCGCCACCGTGGCAGAGGCGACCGCCCTGCGTGCCGCAGGGATTTCTCTGCCCATCCTGAAGTTCTCCATCTCGCTGCGCGACGAATTCGTCGAGGCCTTTGCGGCACAAGTGGTCTTCACCGTCGGGGACGCAGAGGGCATCACCCACCTGGCCGATGCTGCTGCCGAGGCAGGCGTCGCGGTCGATGTTCACCTCAACATTGACACCGGCATGCGACGGATTGGCGCTCAGCCCGAAGACGCCGTCGAGCTCGCTCGGCAGATCGTCGCCCACGACTGGTTGAGGCTCGGTGGGATCTACACCCACTTGCCGGTGAGCGACACCCCCGAGGGAAATGACTTCACCCGGCAGCAGTTCCAGGCACTCGCCACTGCCGCCCGCGCCGTCGAGGAAGTGGCGGGGCCGCTCACCTTCATCCATGCAGCGAACTCGGGTGCCATTCTCAGTCACGATCTTGCCTGCACCACGATGGTGCGCCCGGGCATCATGGTCTATGGATCCCGTCCGGATCCCGCCACGCCCGCGGAGCGCGCCCCCGAGGCGGTGGATCGCTGGACCTCCCGTCTGTCCTTCCTCAAACAGGTGCAAGCCGGTGAAACGGTTGGCTATGGCCGCACCTGGACGGCGCCCCATGACACATGGATTGGCACCGTCGCCGTCGGCTATGGCGACGGATACTCGCGGCTGTTGTCCAACAAAGGACGCATGCTCGTGGGGGGCCGCAGCGCTCCGGTGGTGGGGCGAGTCTGCATGGACCAGACCATGATCGATCTCGGGCCGGACAGGCCGTCCGTGCGCGTGGGCGACGAGGTGGTTCTGCTGGGGCGCAGCGGTACCGAGGAAATCACAGTGGAGGAGATCGCAGGGCTGATGGGAACGATCACCTACGAGGTGACATGCCTGATCTCCCCAAGGGTGACCAGACGATACGTGGGCGGAACCGGCGCCTGAGAGAGCGCGCAACAGGGGGCACGTGAGTCAGGCGACTCCCTATCCGTGCAATCTCTAAGTCCAGGAGCTGAGCTTAGGCCTGCGGCTGACGAACTCCGCAATGGCATGCCGGGCGATGGAATTGGTGCTCCAACCATCGACGACGGCACCCACGCCACCCCCGACGAAGGGAATCCTCTTCCCCACGAAGACGCCGAGGCGTTTGCCACCCAACTGATTCATGGACCGATCCAGAAGCTCCTTGCTCACCAGGCGATCCAGCTTTGCGTCGAACATGGGGGCGGTTGCAACCGCGACGGGTGAGGATGGCAGCACACCTTTGGAAATGAGCCCGGCACTGGCACCGGGGCCCAGCATGACCATCAGGATGGCGGTGCGGACACGGGCGTCCGACAGGTCGTATCCCCTGAGATGTGCGACGCCGGCCACAACTCGTGCCTGCAGGAATGCTGCGGCGGCCATGTTGGCGGGGATGGTGACGAGCGACACGAAGAAGCCACCCCAGTTGGTGACAAAGCCCTGCCCACCGGCGTAGGCGATGTGCTGGTTCACGAGCCACTTGATGGCTGTTTCGGGATCACGGTGCTGGCCCAGCAGGTTCTTGGCGGCCGTTCGGGCCCCGGGCATCTTGCCCTTGCCCTCAATGGCGAGCTCCAGCAGTTGGTGGAAGACGTCAGCGGTCAGCCCCTCGGCCAGGGCCACGACGTTGTTCGGCTCGCTCATGCCACCCCTCCTGATCTGAGCACCACGGATGCTCTCCTACAAGAGTCGCACACCGGGTCAAGCGTCTCGACCGGTTACGAGCCCCCAGAAGTCATGGATGTCAAGAGAAGGCGTATTTGTCATCCCGGATTCGAGGTGAGGAGCTGTTTGTCGGGTCTTGGTGACCGGATTGCTGGACAGGAGGCGGTGGTGACCCGCCGAAGGCTCACTACGCGCGATGTGTGGGTGGTGCCTGCCAGACTGGAGGACATGCTCGACACACTCTTCGGACCGCCGGGGGAGTGGCCGGAACAGGACCTCATTGGATACTCCGACGAGTTCGATCCAGGCACTGCCCTGATGGCCTATCGCTGCGGGGTGTTTCCCATGCCCTTGCAGGACGGCAACTTCGACGGGGAGATGGGCTGGTGGTCCCCGATGCAGCGCGCCCGTCTCCCACTGGATGAGTTGCGGATCACAAGATCCCTGCGCCAATCCACCAAGCGGTTCACCACCACGGTGGACACTGCCTTCCTCGACGTTCTGGACTCCTGCTCAGATCCATCGAGACCGGGTGGCTGGATCGACGAGCGGATCAAAACGGCCTTCACCGTCCTCCATCACGTGGGCTACGTGCACAGCGTCGAGACGTGGGACACCACGGGAAGACTCGTCGGCGGGCTCTACGGCCTGCATCAGAACGGCATGTTCGCCGGCGAATCGATGTTCCATGATCCCGGACACGGCCGTGATGCATCAAAGGTGGCCCTGCTTCGTTTGAGCCTGGAACTTCGACGCGTGGGCGTCGATCTGCTGGACGTGCAGTGGTTGACGCCGCATCTGGAGTCTATGGGTGCCCACGTCGTGCCACGAACGTCATATCTGGAGTTGCTGGGCGAAGAGTTGGGGCACACCCACAACAAC